>OIWU01002278.1_pt1 | contig 16621 bp, 8 predicted proteins | sample 1587711 | NCBI WGS metagenome assembly OIWU01 (sample SAMEA3888909, study PRJEB22519) | human gut metagenome | biome: human gut; feature: human-associated habitat; material: faeces | place: Denmark | collected 2010 | reverse complement strand
AACTTCCTCAGGCGACAAAGAAATAATAGGCACTTTTTCCTGCCCCTGCTGATTTTTGGTGGAAGTCAAGTAATCAATACAGTCGCGATTGAAATTCGCTACCTGATTCTGAAACCCAGATAGTGCATTCTGCACTTCCGGTATATTTCTTTCCGCCGCATAATTGGTATAGGAAAAATCGTTATCACTTGACTCATAATTTCCTGCCACCAGCAAAGTACCGCTGCCCGCCGGTGCCGTATACTCCATGGAGAGACTCTTCCCGCCATAGGAGCTCTTTCCCACTTCTGCAGAAATGCCGGGTTTATCCGGTTTCTTGGTCACGATATTGATGACACCGCCGATAAAAGTCCCGCCGAAGCGTGCTGGCACATAGCCGCGATACACTTCAATGCGCTCTACATTCTTGACCGGAATGGTGGAGATATCGACGGCAGCATCGCCTCCGAGGTTTGTCAGTATCCCATCCATGAAGACACCGACCTGCGCCGCGGTAGAACCTCGCACCGTGACCGTCGTATACTGCCCATGCCCATTCACTTCACGCACATGGACACCAGGCACCGTTTTCAGCATATCCGGCAGCGTCTTCTGCTCCCCTTTGAAATCCTGAGGGCGAATCACGGTGACAGTCCCCGGAGAGAGCTTCGCCTCCCAGTCTGGTCTCTTAGCTTCTACAGTGATACCCTCTAGGGTAAATGTAGGCGCCTCTCCCTGCTCGATAGCTTCTTGCGCTGCTATACACTCTGCCTGCACCGCCAAACCTAAGGCTAGGAGTATAGCTGCGCATAGGCTTTTGCGATTCATTTTCCAGAAACCGCTACGTACCTTCTTTTTTCTTTCAAGTCCCGTCATCATAGGTTCTCCTCAATGATAATGATAAAGATAGAATATCCCATGCATATCTTTTATTGTTCATACTATTATGGACCGTATGACATTCATACAGTCAATGATTTTTCTAATACACTTTTTAGACTTTTGCTGAGACTCATAAATCAATGATTAACATGTGCAAATAAAAAGGGCTGCGCCTTGCAGATCTCCTGCAAGGCGCAGCCCTTTGCTACCATTCACTCATATTTTGGAAAGCATCAGAAGGTGAAGCGAACACCTGCATTGGCCTTCCACTGTACTTCATAATCACCGCCAAAGCTCTTCGTGATATCCGCATAGAGCATGCTGGATGGCGACAGTCTGTAGGTGCCACCAAGAGCAAGCTCTGCCCAAGTATCGCCGAAGTCCTGATCAACGCTGGAAGTAGCTTCTCCTTCTGCACTGAAGGTGCTAGTAGTCTTCCCGCTGAATTCATGAAGCAGGCTGGCTTTCAGATAGAAATTGCCTTTATCTGTAGCCTTTCCTGCAGCGACGCCCAGACGACCGATGAAGCTGGTCATGCCGTCCTGGCTGACGTGCATCTTCTTGCCCCCCGCATAGCTGCTGACGGCATCATAGTCTGCACTGCCGAGACGCGAAAGTGTCAGCTGTACCTGTGGTTCAATAAATCCTTTCTCACTACCAAACCGCTTGCCGTATTCTGCCGAAATACCGTAACCAGTCGCGCTGTAATCCCCATCGAGCTTGTAACCGCTGTCATTGTACACCGTATAGTCATTGCTGGTATGTCCGACTTTCGCTACGACATCCAGATACTGCCCATCATCAAAGAGTTTGCTGCCATAGAGGGAGAAGGTATAGAGCTTCGGATCTCCTTCACCGCCCTTGTCATACTTGGCATCGCCCTTATTGTAGTCGAAGGCACCGCCGACATGCCAGCCATTCTTCTGCAGCTTGTCCGCACCGATCTGCGCTCCCCAGAAGCTATTCGTCACTTTTGCATTGTCTTTGTCGTACTTGACTTTGCCACCAAAGGTTCTTGCCCAGATACCATCCTCAGCGCCATAGTGAAGATCACCGACGCGGCTGGTCATATCTGTCATATCGCTTCTCCAGGAGAGCATGGAGGTGGTCATTGCGCTCTTTGCACCACGCATCATCGCAGTTTCTTTATCACCGTAGATGATGTTCGATTTATCTCCCGTCTTGATTGACGATGGATCCATCTTGATGGTTCCCTGACCCTGATGATCTTTCTGGAAGATAATATCTGCCAGTTTGACAGTAGCAGAGGTATTGGTCAGCCCTTCGTTAATACCTACTGTGCCTTTCAGATGATCAGCCAAATTCAGCGTGGTATCTGTCACAACATCTCCTTCACCTGCCGGCACCCCAGCCTTTACCTCAGCAGTATCTGCCTTGTCTTCTACTTCTTCAGTGTAGTAGAGTTTATTTGCCAGATTCTTGAAGGTTTTCAGCAGGGTATCGGTATCATGGTAATCAAGCCCCTCTCCATCCGTACGAAGATTGATAACAGAATTATCCGCCGCTTTCTTCACGGTAACATTCCCGCCAAGGACATCAGTCGGACTTGCTGCGTCTCTTCTGTAGAGGATGGTAGCAGAGCCGCTGTAGTCATTGATCGTCAGGTTGCCAGTGATGCCATTTTCACTTTCGGTGATAGCAGAAGCACCGTCACCGGTGGTGGAACCAGAGAGACTCGTGCTGGATGCAACAAAGACTTTACGCCCAGTCATATCGATAAAGCCGTTGTCACTAGTGAGGTATCCGATGTAGCTTTCTACCGGTTTGCCGCTCTGGTCCAACTGATCTGGCGTGATGGCATTGATCCAGGTGGCACCATCTTTCAGTGTGAGCTGGGTGTTTTCGCTGGTGCCGAAGCCGTACCAATACGTGTCTTTTCCTTCAAGCTTGGCATTGACAGCACCGTTAGCGAAGCCTTTCCAATGGGCTCCGTCCTTCATAAAGAGGTTGACCGCACCAAGCTGTCCCTGCGTCACGCCATATCCTCTGGTATCCGCATAGTTCCCTTCCCAGAAGGAGTCTTTACCATTGAGCCCGACATTGATCTGCCCCTTGGTACCCATACCGCCATTGGTCACGAAATCACCGGTGATGGTGGTCTTATTGTTTCCGGCACCGACCATCTTACCATTATCGTCTCGCTTTACATTGACATAGACTGTACCTGTATTCTGTGTCACAAACTCACCATAGGCGCGGATGGCCGCCCAGGCACCATTAATAGCCGCGATATTGCCACCGCCGATATCTATAGTGGACGCTACAGCACTGATCGCTTCATTCGAAGCAAATCCATTTTCATCTGCTTTGCCGTCAGCCACCACATCGACCAATCCAGTCACGGTGATCTTGCTGGTACCTTTCATGCCATTCATGGTCTTGATGCCCGCGCTACTTGCCTTGGCCTTAGATTTACTGTCAATTTTTAGGACATAGTCGTTACCATTAGCATCTTTTCCTGCATTATCGATGTAAATCTCACCGCTGCTATTCGCAAAGAGCCCAGATGTGACACCGCTGCCACGCGTGGTGATAGTCATATTACCCGCATCTTTGATAATGACTTTGCCCAATTTCTCTGGCTTGTCCTCTCCCAATCCAATGGCAGAAATGCCTGTAGTTCCATTACGCCCCTGGCTGCCATCTTCGGAAATCTGCAGTTTGTTGCGATTTGCATGGATAATGGTGTTGGTTCCTTGTTCACCAGATACGGCTGCAGTAATCTTTGCAGGCAACCATGCACCACCGGCAATAGCGTGGTTGTTACCAGTGATGGTATTGCTTTCTTTGGTGAAGGTATATTCCCCAGTGTCCGTGCTGAGGACGCCTTTCTTGAGGTATTCGGTATCTTTGCTCTTATCGCCGGTAATAGCGGTACCAAATTCGCTGCTCCCCTGTTCGCTCGGGTAGGAAATAGAAGGTGCTAGGCTATCCTTGTCGAAGCTCCCCTGTCCGGTTTTTTCACTGAACTGAATATTGCCTGTAGCTTTGGCCGCAGAGCGAGCGGTAAGACCTTCCGCGATCTGTACATATCCTTTGAGGTTATCTTCTGCTTTACCGATATAACCACTGTAGGTAAGCTTTTCTGCCAACGCACTAAGCACACTGTCGACTGCATAGATATTGTTTGTATCGATGCCAGTGTTATCAGTACTCATGGTGATAGAAGATCCCGCATCAGCGTGTTTGATGGTCACATGACCGCCAGTCAAGGTCGACGGGGTCGCTTCATTGTGCTTATAAATTACAAAGGTATTTCCATTGTAATTATCAATGCTGACATCTCCTGCTTTGCTGTCGGTCATATCGATCGTAGCTGCCTGGGAAGCATATCTCTGGCTGGTCCAATGCTTGATGGTGCTGGCACCCGTATTGTACCAAGTACCCGCCCCTTTCATATTGACTGCCATTTCGTTGGATGTGCTCTGTCCATGCCAAGTCGTATTGGCATTCATAGTGAGCGTCGTAGAGCCTTTGGTGTTTCCTGTCCAGTCGGCTCCATTGGAGAGATACAGATTGAGGCCGGTCGCAGCCTGTGTATGCGCTTCTACTTTGGTGCCAGTAGCAGTGGCGTAATCCCCTTTGAGGAAGGAATCTTTTCCACTCAGCCCGATATTGATCTGGCCTTTGTTTCCCATACCGCCTGCCGTAGAGAGATCCCCTGTAATCTGTGTCTTTCTGCTACCTGCGCCATTCATATTTCCAGCACTGTCTTGCGTGGTATTGATATTGACAGTACCGACATTAGGGGAAAGAAATTCTCCATAAGCGCGGATAGCCCAAGCTGCACCGTCTTCCGCCGTGACGATCCCACCTCCGATATTGATGGTGGATGCTACCGCACTCACGGCTTCATTAGAATTCTGTCCATCTGCTACGACGTCAACCAAACCGTCAATAGTGATCTGACTGGCAGCATTAGCCACACCATTCATGCTCTTGATGACGGCACCATTGGCTTTGTTCGACGCATTGGCTCTTAGACGAAGTACGGCTTTGTCGCTGTCGCCATTGTGAATCGCAATCTGTCCACCGCCATTGACAAAGAGCGCAGCAGTCTGTCCGCTGCCACTCGCAGAGATATCCATTGCACCAGCGTTATTGATTTCCACTTTGCCTCTGGTGCCAATAGCCGTGATGCCGGTAGAATGACCTGCATTGGCCGCCCTGACAGTGAGAGTATGACCATGCATATCCAAAGTCGTCGTGTCATCGATCCCTGCTACGGCAGAGCCTACACTACCCACCCATGGTCCTCCAGAGACGGTGCTGTTTTCCGCCGTGATGGTGGTTTCATTCTTGATGAAGTTGTAAGTGTTCGTAGCTGTGTCCAGTACGCCTGTCTTTACATAGTCCATATCATCTGTCATATGGCCTTTGATGGCTGTGCTGTAACTAAACTTACTCTGGCTGGAAGCAAACTTCTCGTAGCTCCCCTGTCCTGTAGCACTATCGAAATCGATACCGCCCAGCGCTTTTGTGACAGAAGCACTGGTGAGTCCTTCGGCAATCTTGACATAGCCGGAAAGATGAGTATCCCCTGCGGTGTAGTAGAGTTTCTTGGCCAGGTTGTCCAGGATGGTGGCATAGTCGTCTGTCGTGATATCGGTGCCGCCTACATCAGCCACCATAGAAAGGGAGGAGCCTTTGGTCGCATTGGCAATGGTTACATCACCGCCCTGGATGTCTTTACCGTTCATCTGGTAGAAGATATCTGCGTTACCGCTGAAGCTACCAAGATGCAAAGAAGCATCTTTGCCCATGACAATGTAGCTCTTATCGGCGGTGATACTCTTCACGGTACTTGCACCGGTATTGGTCCAAGTAGAACCGTTGGCCATGTAGAGATTTAGTGAGTCACCGGAATTAATGGCTGTGCCTTTCCAGTAGGAGTCCGCAGTGCCGAGACCGATATTAAAGATAGAGCCGATGCCCTGGTTGTTGATATCCCCTTCCAACTTCGCATAGCGATCTCCAACGCCAGTGACGTTGCCCTTGTCATCGGTCTTGACGTCAAAGTCAACACGAGCATTTGTGGATTTAAAAGCCGGCATATTCGATATATTATCACCTTTTCCAGAGGTTTTTATAAAATTGGTGACATTGGATATTTTTCCACCCCCGATGGATGTATAGGAATTATCCCCCCATGTGGAAATAGCATCCGCAAAATTATTAATATCTACTAATCCATCCACAACTATCTTGCTCTTTTGGTTGAGGATAGCTGGATAAGGACTGGCTTTTCCAATAGAATTAATCTTCAATATACTCTTTTCATTAGAATTATAGATATGGAAATCCACATCATTGTACAATGAAATTACCCCAGATTTGTAGGTATCTATGTTCGTTCCTTCCAGTGTGATTTCCCCTGGATTTTTCACCTCTACGCTAAGGGGACCGTCGTCACCTAGCAAAGAAAACGCAATTAATCCTGTAAGAATGCCGTGTGTATCACTCTCCGGTGTTGTCGTGACATAAAAATCATGGCCGCTCAAATCTATGATGGCTTTAGATGTAGGATCTGATGACCACCACATAACAACCTCTGGCCATGACCCTATAATTTTAGTATCACTGTCAAAAGTATAAGTACGAGTTCCCGTTTCTTCATCATACTTCTGTATCCCATTATTCAGCCAAAAATCATTGTCATCATAGGTCAGACACGTATCATAAACAGTCCATTTGCCGTCTTCTTCATTTGCAGTCTGCACAATGTTTTTATTTCCAGATGTATACCATGCATATGGGGCAATTTTTGCAAATACAGAGGTGGAAGTCAAACCTTCCTCGATTTGAGCATATTTCGTAAGATTGGTATCAGAAGCGGAATAAATTAGTTTATTCTTCAGTGCATTCAATACAGAATTGACCACGGAAGAATTAGTGGTATCAATCCCATTATTGTCAGTAGTAGCCGTAATGATAGAACCACTGGATGCACTTGCAATCGTTACATTACCACCATAAATGGTTGTTGGTGCTGACGTATCATGAGCATATCTAACGGTAGCATCCCCTGTAAAGGAAGAAATAATGACATTGCCAGATTTCATAGAAGTATCCGTTACTTTAACGAAATGGGACGGATCCGAAGCGGTCGTATTCCCATTTAAACTCTTCCCATCAGCAACATATAGACCTTTTTCACCGGTCATATCAATAATGCCATTACGGCTGTTCAAATAGGCAATTTTTGCTTCAGCAGCATTGCCACTCTGGTCTTTCTGGGTCGGTGTAATAGCATTATACCAAGTAGATCCGTTATTTAAGGTGAGCTGCAAACTATCCCCCATACCAAAGCCATTCCAGTAGGTTTCTGAACCATCTATCTGGATATTCATGGAACCATTGCCGAAGCCGAGCCAATGAGAGCCATTTTTCATGAAAAGATTGACCGCCCCAAACTCTCCTGGGGTTTCTCCATAGCCACGGGTGTCGGCATAGTTGCCTTCCCACCAGGAGTCTTTACCATTCAGCCCCACATTGATGCGACCTTTGGTACCCATACCGCCATTGGTAACCAAGTCGCCTGTAATCTGTGCAATATGATTTCCAGCACCAGTGGGATTGCCATCTTTATCTTTGGTCACATTGAAATTGACTACCCCATAGTTGGGAGTCACAAATTCTCCATAAGCACGAATGGCAGCCCAAGCGCCATTGATAGCTTTCAGATAGCCGCCGCCCAAGTCAATAGTAGATGCTACAGCGCTGACAGCTTCATTAGAGGAATAACCGCCATCATTCTGTTCATCGGCGGTCACATCCACCAAGCCGGTAACGGTGATTTTACTGGTACCCGTGACGCCATTCATGGTTTTGATGCCCACACCATAGCTCTTTGTGGTCGATTTGCCATCTACGGTTAAAACAGCTCCATTGCTATCATTGTCAATGTAGATTTCCCCACTGCTATTGGCAAAAAGACCGGCAGTTACGTTCGTTCCTCTAGCGGTAATTCTCATATTCCCCGCATTGTTAATGGTGACTTTCCCTAAGTTGGCGGTATCTGAACTACCATTGCCAATGGCTGCAATCCCCGTGGCTGCGCCGGAGCTATTCGTTTCTGTAACCGTCAAAGTATGGTGATTCATATTGATAACCGGGGTTTTCCCCTGAGCACCAGAAACAGCAGTACTAATGTTGTTTAACCATTTCCCGCCTGCAATTTCATTATTGCCCACTTCAATCGTAGTATCTTCACCAAAAGTGTACACTCCATTTTTTAATACATCTTTATATGTAGTCTTTTGACCATCAATACGCGAGTTACCTGTAATCGGCGCGGTATAGTTCTTTGCTTCTACCACACCCGTTGGAAACAGAACTCCCGCACTGAGAGCGAGCACCACGCATAAGCCTAATTTTTTCGCATATGACTTTTTCATATACTATTCTCCTTTCTCAGAGAACCATTGGAGGAAACTCCTCCGTGGGACAGTATGATCAAGAAACCGGTATGCAAGTCTCGGCATCATGAGTTTCCTATATTTCCCTCAATCATTACTCTCCTAGTGCATGCATCCAACTTCTCTTACTATCCAATTAAAGAATAAACCGTATGATAATCATACTGTCAATCTTTTCTAATTTTTAATCACAATTTTTATAACCAAACGAGCTTCTTAAAGAGAGTGCCTCATATTTTAAAGAGAATATGATATGAAGTACAGACATTGATTTCATACAAAGCATATGAAAAAGCACCATATCGATGCCTGCATGACATCGATATGGTGCTTTTCAAGAAAAAAGAGAGAGGAGAAAAAGGAGTGATATGTAGAGGGGAAAGATCTACATAGGGGACGAGACAGGAAACATCAGGGAGGGGAAAATCACAAGTGCTCTCCCTGCCTCGTCCCATGGAGTAAATACAATGATCGCATGGACTTCTCTGCCTCATAGCCCTATCCCATGATCATTCAGAAAACGTACCGACTGGAGAAATTCATTGATTTCCCATCTGCCAGTAGAGTGCAGGAGCCGACCTCCGGCGCTTCGCGCCACCTCCTTCCATAGGAAGGAGGGAAAAGCGGCTTTCGTGCGTCACATCCAAGGAGCCTACCGAACCTGTTGCCCCTATAAGATCATGCATCAAGAGCGGTATGGCCTACGCTGCTTGCCGCTTTATTTCATATTCGCTTTTACGTCTTCGGTGAGGTCCGCGGAGATGGTGCCGTAGATGATGCCGCCCGGGACGACGACGGTGTCGATCTTCTTGGCTTTGGCTGCTTTTTCTACAGCGGCCTTGAAGTTGTCCTGGATCGGTTTCATGACTTCATTTTCCTTCTGGGCGAGCTGCTGGTTCAGCTTCTGTTCCAGGGCTTTCTTGTCGGCATCGTTCATGCCTTTGGATTTTTCGTTGTATTCCTTCTGCAGCTTCTGCTGTTCTGCCGCTACAGTCTTTCCTGCTTTCTGGAAAGCGGCATTGCCGGCGAGGACGGCATTCACATTGACGATGCCGGTGGCTGCATCAGCCATCCCCATGGCACCAAAGGTGCCAACGAGGAGCATCGCTCCGGCAACGGCGAGTTTTTTCATATTCATAAGAATGACCTTCTTTCTTGTATAACGGATGAGAGTTGGCGATCGAAGTCAAAAGCTCTATCGCCCAATCAGCATGCCTGTTATTTTTCCCAGAGATGTTTCATGATTTCCGGATAGGTCGCAGTGAGGAGGCCCTGGATCTGGTTCAGGATGGCGATGACGAGGGCCGGTTCAAAGTGCGGTACACCAGCCGGAATGCAGCAGGTGAGGAGGACGTTGCCAGCAGCGTCAGCGCTGAATTTCAGCATGCGGTACTGTTCATTCAGGTCATTCAGGAAGGAGCAGATCTTTTCTCTCTTGTCGCCCTGTGCAAGACCGGCTGCGACCTGGACCTGGAGCATGGTGTATACGCTGTCGTCTAAGAGGATCATGAAGGGCAGGTTTGTTCCTTCGACCTGAAGGTTGCTGCGGAATGCCTGTGCATGAACGTCATTCTGGAAGTCCTGCAGTCCAAATCCGCTGATCTTGTTTTCTTCGAGGTATTTCTGGAAAGCGGCTACCTTTTCTGCTGCGACTTTGACTTCGACTGCTTCGGTTTTTTTCTGCTCTGCCATTTTATGTTCTCCTTTGTTTTGCACCGGTTTGTTCTCCGGATACCAGTATTGATACATATAACCACGTCTTACAAGGGAAACGACTGCCGCAGATGTTTCCCAGTTCTCCGCCCTGTGCACTTTGAATCGCAGGACGGAAAGCTCTTTCAGGAGAGCCAGATAGGATTTCTTGTTCACGAGGACGACGTTTCCTTTCGCGCCTTCGATACGTGCGATTTCATCCTTAATTTTTTTCATCATTGGCTCTCCTTTTCACAAAGAGGAAAGCGGTAGAAATCAGAAATAGATCAAAGCCTTTGAAAATCCATTCGTTTTCTGCAATAAAAAACTGCGAATCGATTTCTACTTTTGCTTAGACTGAGACTGTGACCAGCACCCAGTCTACGAAAGTAGACACGACTCCCGCAGATTTGCTCTTGGATGTTGGAAACAGGCGGCATCCGACTTGGAAATGAATTTCCTTCACGGCTGGGTCTCAGTTTCGGATTCTCACCGAATTCAGCGCAATAGCCCGTAGGCTCTGCTTCCCTCTTCAGTTGGTTCAAGGGCTTTCACCTCTTGACGCCGTCATTGTAGCACGAAAGGATGCAAATAGCAAGCCCATTCTTAAAATTTTCCCATTTCCCTCTCATGCCAGGGGAATCAATCTTTATTTTCATATCATCGACTATTGTGTTATCATTAAGTATATGAATGTCATACGGTAATGAAATCTAAAAGGTGAGTGCATGAGCGATAGAAAAGAGTATTATACGGCTGGCGAGCTGGCCAAGCTCTTCGGGATTCCGAAGCAGACGATGTTTTACTACGATAAGATGGGGCTGCTTACGCCAGAATTTGTGGCTGAAAACGGATATCGTTACTATGCGATGCCGCAGTATCTGACATTGGAGATCATATTATTCCTGAGAAACTGGATATCTCTGTCCCTCACATCAAGGAGTTTCTGGAGCATCACTCGCGTGATAAGATCCTCGGCATTCTGAAGGAGCGGGAATCGCTGTGTAAACAAACTTTGTCGGAGACTCAGCAGCTTCTCACTGCCATTTCCTGCTACCGAAAAACACTGGAATACAGTCAGCACATGGAACTCAATCGAGTGCTCCTGCAATGTTATCCGGACTGCCGCATGTATCTGACGCCGATCCCAGAAGCGCACCGCGGAGGGTTCGATGCCATCGCGATACGCGCCCGGCATGTGCATGAAGCCTTCGCCCATTCCTTCTGCAAGGACCACCCAACGGGCTGGGTCATCCGTGCGGAGGATTTCTTCTCGAAAAATTTCAAGCACTCGTCCGCTATCGTGACACAGTCCGGTGAGGAGGGTTCGCTCCTTGCATGTAATTATATACGTCCCTCGGGGCTGTATTTATCCATTCTGACGAAGGGCGCGTACTTTCTCCACGCAGAAGAGGCGTATGAAAAACTGACGGCTTTCATGAAGATAAATCATCTCGTACCCGATGGCGATGTCTTCCTCTTCCCCGTCATCAGTTACTGGGCGACAAAGGATCCGGATGAATATGTCAATTCGCTCAGTGTGAAGGTCAAAGATTTGCCCCCCGAAATTGAAATAACTCGATATGCAATCATAATAAAATCCCTCTATAGAGCTGTTTCTATAGAGGGACTTTATTATGGTCTCATATTATGACATATGGTTCTTTACTTCATGAGAAAGCAGAAAAACACGTTCTCCCTTGGAGAAGGGGACTACTTATATTATGAAATTCGTTTCCTGCTCACACCGGTCCCAGGTGAATGGCGGTCGCGTAGGTGAGGAAGCAGAAGGCGACGATCCACCACATGCCGATGAGAGGGAGGATGAAGCGCGCCCATTTTTTGTAGGGGACGTTTGCCATGGCGAGGTAGGACATGGTGGCGCCGGAGGCCGGTGTGATACAGTTCGTGAAGGCATCGCCGAAGGTGAAGGCGAAGACGGCGGTCTGTCTGGTGAGGCCGACGATGTCAGCGAGCGGTGCCATGATCGGCATGGAGATGGCCGCCTGCCCGGAGCTGGAGGGTACGAGAAGATTGAAGCAGTCTTGAATGATGAACATACCGAAGGCGATAATGGAGGATGGGAAGATGTCGAGCATGCCGGCGAGGTAGTAGATGATGGTATCCATGACCTTGGCATTGTCCAGAAGGATGGTGGCTGCCTTACACATCGCAACAGCGAGACAGGGGAGCATCATGCCCTTGCAGCCTTCGAGGAAGGCATCACAGATGTCATTAGGGTGCAGGCGGCAGATGATGCCGGAGAGGATGCCCATGATGAGGAAGATCGCAGAGATTTCATTCATATAGAAATCAAATTTCAGCACGCCGACGATGATGCAAACGAAGTTCAGACCAAGGAGCCCAAGGCAAATGGCCTGCCGCGTGGAGAGTTTTTCAGCGGTGGAAAGATCGATCTTGTCCCGTTTCAGCAGGTCGATCTCATAGACCGGGCTGCTCTTCGGGTCTTTCTTCACCTTGCGCGCGTGGTACATGACATAAGAAATGTTCAGCACGAGGAGCAAGACAAAGATACCCATACGGTATGGCAGGCCGGAGAAGATCGGGACACCGGCGATGCCCTGCGCAACGCCGACGGAGAATGGCTGGGTGCATCCGGCACCATAACCGGCTGCGACCGAGCAGAAGAGCATGCCAAGCGCGGTCAAGGAGTCGAAACCGAGTGCGAGTGCGACGCTCACGACGAGAGGCGTAAAGGCGAGGTATTCCTCGTTGCATCCGGCAAGTGTCGAGAAGGTGGCAAGCGTGGTCATGAGGACGGGGATCAGAAGGACGCTCCGATTCTTCAACTTTTCGACGAGAGCGCTGAGCCCTGCCACGATGGCACCGGTCTTGGCAAGGATATTGAGGGAGCCGCCCACCATGAAGAGGAAGGCGATGATGCTGATACCGCCCTTGAATCCTTTATTGATAGAAGTGAAGAAATCGAGAAATCCTGTCGGTTTCTGCGCTACATAGTGGAAAGTAGACGGGTCGACGACCATTTTCCCGGTCTGAACGTCCTTGACTCGGTCATAAACGCCCGCGGGGATGATGTAGCTCGCAATGGCGCAGAATACGATGACGCACACCAGTATGATGATCGGGCTGGGCGCTTTGAATGCTTTCACTTGATCTTTCATTAGATATGATTCTCCTGTTGTCTTGGTTTGCTGTGAAACGCAGAGGGGCGTGATAGGAAAAAGGGGCAATAGTTTCTGAGGGAAAGGTGCGGCGCTGCGCACCGAGTATAAAATCAGGCGATGTCCGAAGGTCCGCGGAATAGCAGGTTTCTCTTTTTTAGAAACGCTCATGCCGTCTTTTTGCCGCGAACGAAAAAGATCCCTCGACTCCGCTCGGGATGACGATACGGAAGTGGCGATTTCTCACAGACATTTTCATCCCGTTATGAGGAACCATTCTGCGCCTTCGTCGCGGCTCTTTGCTAAGGGGCTGCGGCTGAAAGGCAAACCTGATCCCTAGTTACTGATCCCCCGCATACTGATCGATTTCCATGATGGATGCGAGGGCAATGATCCAGCGGGAATAGAAGCTCTCGACGGAGGCTTTTTCTTCCATGGTATGTGCACCACTGCCTTCTGCGCTCATGGAGCAGACGGTGGGTACGCCCATACTGGAGATATAGGAGGCATCCGAACCGCCACCGACGTAGATCGCGCCAAAGGGCTCATAGCCGCAGTCTTTCGCGACGCGATTGATATGAGAGAGAAGCTGATGATTGGCTTTCGTTTCTTCGAAAGGAGGCATGGGCGCGACAAATTCGATCTTTGTTGTAGTGCCTTCGATGAAGGTTTTATCGCAGATCTCCCGCATCTTTTCCTTCACATAGTCCATATGCTTCTGTTTCTTGTAGCGCACATCGAGCTCAGCGTAGCAGTAGTCAGGGACCGCATTCGAAACAGTGCCGCCCTTGATCGTCCCTACGCTGACCGTGAGACCTTCCTCATAGATGGTAAGTGCCTGAAGGAGCGGCAGCTTCTGTGCCATCTCGACGATGGCGTTTCTGCCTTTTACGTAGTCATTCCCCGCATGTGCAGCGACGCCGCGCACCGTGATGTGGCAGTCAAGGCAGCCCTTACGGCCTACGGTCATGCAGTGATCGAGGCGTCCGCTTTCCATATTGAAGCAGCACAGCGCGCCCTTCGCTTCGTCTTTCAGGATCTGGTCTGCGATGCCGCCATAATGGCTCGTCTCTTCATCTCCGACCAAGATGGCTTTGACGGGACGATCACGATAGCCAAAGTGCTTCAGTGCGACCAGAAGGTAGAAGATCTGTGCTACCCCGCATTTCATATCCAGTACGCCGGGGCCTCTGGCAAAGCCTTCTTCGATATGGAAGGGATCCTCCGGATAGCTGCCGGAAGGAAATACGGTGTCGCAATGCCCTGAAAGGAGAAGCGGCGCACCGGGGACATCTGCATTGAGCTCCGCCACCAGCACATCCGCACTCCCCTTGCTGTCTACAAGGCGGCAGTCGATGCCCTCTTGTTCAAAATGTTCCTTCAGAAAATGCATGATGCGGTTCACACGGTCCACTTCTTTCGAGCCCGCCTGTCGGTTCACAAGCTGCTCCCAGAAAAGAAGCATTTCCTCTTTGTTTCGATCGACAAATGCATTGATTTCTTCTATAGGTGCTTTCATTTCCGTCCTGCCTTTCTACTTTAAAAATACCGATACGGTCATATTCAGAATGTATCAGCATGTTTTTTTCACCGCTTAAGGATAAACAAATTCATACTACTAAACGAAAGCACCCGCGTCAAGAGGAAATCGGATGCATTTTCTCCTTTCAAAAAGGCGCTGTCTATAGTAATATGAATGAAAAGCCCTTGTTTTTCTCCTGATCGTTTCCTTAAAGGCTTCGATTTTTTTCGGAAAGGATTTTCCTATGCACCAGCTAAAGAAAAACCTCAATCAATTCGACCTGATTTTGTATATGGTTCTCTTTCTCGGCGTCCTCGCCCCCCTCCTTTTTACCGGGTGGCAGATGGGTCTTTTCCGAAAACCGATCGGCGTGGATGCAGCGCCCTTGGTGCGATCGAACGGCCGGGTGCTTCGCGTGGCTATTGCGAGTGACTTTGCGCCTCATTCCTTCTTGAACAAAGAGGGGCAACTCTCGGGCATGGACGTAGAGGTCCTCTATGATTTGGCCAACCGTATGCAGTGCAAGCCGGAGTTCTTCACGGGTGACTGGCCGACCTGCCGGAAGATGATGCAAGATGGTGAAGTCGATGTACTCTCCGGTCTTGATATCTACTCAAACATGCCTGGCGTCATCAAGACCATCCCGACGAGTGCCGACACCATGCAGGTCTTTGGCAAAAAGCCGGTCAATCATGTGAGCCAGCTTTCGGGCAAGCGTGTCGCCATCATGAAAAACTCCGTCCTGATGACCTCCTATGATTTCAACTGTACGTACGTCGAGTATCCTACGAATACGTCCATCCTTGCTGCCGTCGAAGGCGGTGACGTGGACTACGGCATCTCCCATGGAGCTGTCGCGCAGGACATCATCCAGAAGAATCATTTCCATATCAAGCCCGGCCTCATGCTTCTGGGAAGCTATCCCGCCTTTGGAATCTCAAAGGATCGGATCGGTCTGCGAGATGAGATCAACAATTATCTTCGCCAGATGTCCCACGATGGCACGCTTAAAAAGCTGCAGGAAAAGTGGATGGAGGACTATGCCATGGATCGCTCTCTTCCTGCTGTTTACCATCGCTACCACATTTTTTATATCGCCTACACGATCGCTTTTCTCGTTTTTGCAGGCGTCATGTATCTCTATCGCAAGTATGTCAGAAGGCAGTCTGCCTACATTGATGCACTTCTCGCCTACCAGAATAAGCTGAAATCTCTCGTAGAAGATCAATTCTCCCATCAAGACTCCTCGCTGTCTCCACGCATCGCTCACACCGGAGAAGACGGCATCCGAGGCTTCCATGTACTGGTGGTCGATAACAATACCTTGAGCCAGGAAATCCTCATCGCCACGCTTAAGGACGCCGGTGCCACGGCCTCTACCGCCAGCAGCGGCAAAGCAGCCATCCGTGCTTTTGAAAAATCGGATCTCAACACCTTTGATGCTATCCTCATGGATCTCGTCATGCCCGGTATGGACGGCTTTGCGACCGCGAAGGCCATCCGTGCCCTTTCCCGCGTCGATGCCCTCACCATACCGATCATCGCAGTCACCGCAAATACTTACCAGGATATAGAGGACGAAGTCCACGCCGCAGGCATGAATGCCTGCCTTTCCAAGCCGGTTCATACAAAAGCCCTGATCGCTGCGCTGGAGCAGTACAAGCTGTGAGAGTTCCAGTGGCTAGTATTGCGTTTTCTAAATAACTGGCATTTAAGTCAACTTCCGAATCAAAGTTAGCAACCCCCATTTCAAATGGGGGTTTATTTGGAACCCCTCCGGGGTTTTGTACTGACACCTGCCTATGGCAGGTCTAGCAAATCGTCTTTGTACTTACAGCCGCCTATGGCGGCTCTTTCGCTTATTCGTCTTACTTACTTCTCGAACTTATCGCTTTCTTCTTGCTCTGAAATGTAACGCTTGATAACTTCTTCGTTGATATTCCCGACGGTTTCTACATAATAGC
>OIWU01002273.1_pt1 | contig 16663 bp, 9 predicted proteins | sample 1587711 | NCBI WGS metagenome assembly OIWU01 (sample SAMEA3888909, study PRJEB22519) | human gut metagenome | biome: human gut; feature: human-associated habitat; material: faeces | place: Denmark | collected 2010 | reverse complement strand
GGAAGACAGAACTCCCGTACGGTATGAATATTACCACCCCAACGGTATGCGTCTTACAGAACAACCCGCCATAGGCATGTATATCCGTAAGACGTATTACAGTGACGGAAGCGTGAAAACCGACAAGAAACTCTCCGAACATTAAAAAAGGAATGCAGATGCAAAAATAACGGGTGCGTTTGTAACGCACCCGTTATTTTTACAACCCAAAAACCGGAAACGGTATCTGGAAACAAGTTTCTTATTTACTCCCCATTACCACAAAAGAACGGGAGAATACCACCTTGTAGGTCTTGACCAGTCCCTGATAGTCGAACGTCACCACGGCTGTCTCTGCATCCGGACGAGCCTGCTTGACTTCCACTTTCACGTCCTTATTATCGGAAGATGCCGACACCTTAGGCAGACGGGCAGTCTCGGAAGGAAGCACGTATACCACTTCATACGTCCCGTAGCCGGTTATGCCATTGGCATTGGTGGAACGTACCGGAGTCTTAGGCAATTCAATAGCCTTCCCGTCCACCGATATGCTGACAGAAGGTACGACCGGACGGGCTATCTTCTTCCCGACCGAACTGAATCCCAACCCTGTCAAGTCGAAAAGTTCCTCTCCACTGCCTCCTTCTGCCACCAAATAAATAGCATGCTTCCGACCCAGTCCGTCCACATGGGCCGAGACATCCACAGTAAACTGTGTGACTTCCTGCGCCGAACCGGCTGGTACCTGGATTTCTCCTATCTTCTTGCCTTTCCACGTAGCGTTGTCCCAAGGACCATCCATCCATACGTTTACTTTGAAAGCTTTGGACGTTCTTGGGGTCAGGAAAAGATTGAAAGCCGTCTGGTTTCCTTTCTTCGTCCCCTCAAAGGCTTTCAAACCCAACTGGTCCTTTTTCAAACCTCCGAAACCAAAATATTTATATCCGATGATATTTCCGTTTTTCACACCGACAATCGGGGCATGGTTGTCCCAAATGTCCCAAGCATCTTGCTGAAGACGTATATCCGACAAGTAACAGGCGATACCGGCAGAATAGTATTGGTAAGGGTCAAGCCCGAAAATGTGGAAACCTTCCGACGTGACTTCCGCCCCTTTGTATTCGTTACCTTGTTTGTCCTTGGCCGTCCACACATGGTTCTTGGCATACGGGTCGTAAGCCCGGATGGAGACTTTGCCTCCCTTGGCTACCGGCTTCTCATCCCATTCCACCTGAATGGGGGCTACCATGGCCTGACGCGCAAAACCGAATCCACGCGGCGGACGGTGGTAGAACACGTACCATTGTCCGTTAATTTGCTCAATACTCCCATGCGTATTGTGCCCGGCATTGGTGGTCTGCAAACGTGAACCGTCTTCGTTCAGCACCGGAGCACGGGAATCCACCAAGACCCCACCGCTCTTCCAAGGTCCCAACGGGCTATCCCCATAAGCATAACGCAAAGTGGAATTGGAATTTCCTATGCCGTAATCAGGGCCGGAATATCCGCTATATATCGTCACATATTTGTTTCCCACCTTACGAATGGAAGAAGCCTCGAAGAAGTTGAAAGCCTTGGGATCCTGCCCTTCAAAAAGGCAAGGATATTCAGTACCTTCCGGATCACGGACACCTCCCTGCGGAGTACCGGCAGGCATGAAATACGGAATCACCTCCGTACCCGGCCGTACGGAATACATCGTATTTGGGTCAAGCTGTGCTGCCGACGAACGTTGGAAGCCCCAATAACCGTATGCACGGAAGCCGATTTCGTAGTCGGGGTCTTTCGGGTCGGTGATTTGCTCCACATAAATAGACGGGTCGAAACCCAAGATGCTGCCCGGTAAAGTCTTGGTGCCGTCGGCATTCAAATTTATAGGTTTGAAAGGCCCGTCGGGACGGTCGCTCTTAGTCACCATCGCTTCCCGGTTACGCCCACGGCTGTGCGGATACAGGTAGTATTCTTTCTTTCCATCCCGGCGGCGTACTTCCACCAAGTCAGGCGCATACATCACGTCCCACTGTCCTTCAATGGGATAAGTAAAGATAGGGCCTTCGTCACGCCAACTGGACAAATCCTCTACCGGTGCCGACCACATCCGGATGTCCGGCCCGCAATAACTGTTCATCCGCAAATCGTGGGAACCAATGATGTAAGCGCGGTATTTCCCGGGATTGTCCGGATCTTCAAACACGCGCGGCTCACCATCGGGCAAATGTTCCCACAACGGCAAATAAGGGTTTCCCGCCCCATGAAACACATACTCCTGTGCATCCGGTTGCCCGAACGCATCCACACCTACGGTCAAAGAACAGCATGCGGCAGCACACCACAATGCCACCCAATGGCCTCTTCCCAAAATCATTTTCTTTTTTTCCATTGATTTTATCTTGTTTAATATCTGGAAAGAAAACGACTAAACATTCTGTTTAGTACCGTTTCTTTCCAGAAAAATTCATCGTTTCAATATCTTATCCACCTTGACTGTGCCATCCGACAGGTAACTGCGGCGAATGGTTACTCCTGTCATGCTATCGCCCGGAAGTATCCTACGGCCAGACAAGTCGAAGAACTCTTCGCGCTCCACCGTTGCCGTAGTTTCCTCGGCCGAGTAAATTCCGTTCTCCACACCCTCGTCATACGTAATTCCCTCGAACGATATGTCATCTATGAGGAAATTACCTTGGGATGCGGCCAAGCCCCATACATATTGTGTGGCTCCCTGTTGGAATTCACCACCTTCATCCGTGGTGGAAGTCCCCAGATGCCAGGTTTCCCCGTCGGTAGAGTACTCTATTTTCAAAGTCACCTTGGAAGAACCCGAAACCGAAGCACGGTACCAAATACTTTTGCCCAAAGCCGCCTGCAAGGATACGCTCGCGCTGTTGAACATGTTCAATTGCTTGGAAGACGTGGACTTGTAAATGCGGAAATCGGTAACCGTACCGTGGTTGTACACATTCATATAATAACCGGCCATGATACCCGGAGTATAACCTTGGTTGGCGTTCCCTATCGTGAGCGTATCACCGCGAAGAACCACTCCGTTCTTGTAATCGCCCGATGAAGTCACGACCTGCCGCCACGTCACGCTGTAATCCGTACTTTTGCGTGTAAACCGCTCCAAATCCAACACTCCGGTGCCGTTCGCACTCGGTGCCGTGTAGACCCGTAACATCTTGCTCGTACGGTTCTCCGAATCTGTATAGTTCGACACGCCTGCCGTACAAAGGTTGCCCACGCCACGGGTAATCCCCTCTGCCGGTGGGTTGGAAGCCCCGGAAGAAACGGCATCATCCTCGAAATCATAATACGTGGCATAATTGGCAGGGGTCACGCTCCCTTTCAGGTTCACCTTTCGTTCTTCCATATAAGAAGTAGCGATGGTCATCACATCCTCGTAGTCATCCACAGCCATCTCCGGTTTCAGACGGACGAATACACGCACGGCACCTTGCTCATTGGTCAAGCGGTTGGACTCAACAACCAGTGCGCCGGTATATTCACCCAAGGAGTCGAGCGAAAGCCCAAAGGCATTGCCTGCCAAAGAAATCTTCACATCACCCAACAAATCCGTTCCGCTGATTTCCAAACTGCGGATGACCGCATTCGTTCCACCATAAGTCATGTTTATGTCCTCCAAATCCGTCTGTGACATCGTAAGCCCGGTATTATGGAAACGGATGTCGTCTACCGTCATGGCTGCTTCCCAACAAAGACGTGTTTCACCGCATGAGAACGTGGCATCCTCCGCTGACAGCATATTCAGCCATTGTACCCCGTCTACAGAACCGTCAAAGTATAATTTCCCATCAAGCAGCGTGGCACGGTAATATGCCATCCCCTCGGTCTTGTCACCCTCGGCTAAAGTTTTGCCCACACGCAAAGCCCCATCTTCGTCTTCTTCCATCACAACAACCGAAACCTTACCGCCTTGCACGCGGAACAGATAACCGCCACGAAGCAACATGCCTGCATCGCCTTCCAACTGGTGCCATGACACGCTATAATCCACGGCATCACGCGGGAACAACTCCAACAGGGCTTGCCCCATTCCGTCCGTACCGGCAGCATAGGCATGCAATGCCTGATTGTCTTCAATGGCAACCACGCCGGCTTCGCCTCCCATCAGGGTCAGCATTTCAGCCGCCGGGTCTGTAGCAGACGTGCCCGATTTATCATCTTCAAAATCGTAAACATAAGCATTATCACGATTTATCTTGATACAATCCACCAATACGTTTACAGGCGTTGAAACAAACTTCAATTCCACTTCGTTCTCCCCGGCCTCCAACTCTGCCTCGACAGATGTCTCTGCCCAAACACCATTGGTGGCACGCATCGTCAGAGAATTTCGTTTGCCATTTACAATCAAATACATACGTGCACTACCATTCGGAACCTGATAACGGACGCTTATGGCATAAGTTCCATTCCGAAGCACTCTTACCGTGTCACGGATGGAAGCCGAACGGTTCGTGCCCATTTCCACGAACCCTTGGCCTTGGTAGCCCGGATAGCCATTATAATAAGCATTGGTACGGCAAGCCCCGATATTCTTGTAATCGAAAAATTCGGCTTCATACTGCAACGTACCGGCATATACGGACGGACGCTCGGGCACTTCTATCCGTGCCGGTGTCCATTCCGTCAGACGTCCGGTAGCTTTTCCCTTACACTTGATGCTCAGTTCCACCGGACCGTTATGGCCTACTACCAATGTCAGCACACCGTCTTCCCAAATCTGTTTCACTTCGCTGGCACGATGGTCGGCACGGTCATACCACTCCACGACCGGTTCCTCCGTGGCACCATAGATGCGTACCGTGTCCTCCACGTTTTCAGCTTCTACCAGATTGTTATCGTCGCTCAGGCGGTAATTGCTCATGTAAAGCGTCACACTATCCGGATATTCTTTCATCACAGTCATGGCGTATGGCGAAAAGTCCAAGGAGATGCTGTCTGCCGTATTATATAGGAAAGGTATGTTGCCCGAGGCACGTCGTTTGGAAATATAACGCGTACGTACCCCGTTCGTCGTTTGATCCTCATATTGATAGGGGTTGTAGGTCATCCATGTATTTTCCGCATGGGCTGCATAAATGTCACCAGTGTATTCCTGTGGGAACAGTTGGTTGAGTTCTTCCACCTTGGCAGCTATGTCCGGCCAACGAGTATCATATTCCGATACCTTCACCACCTGAAGTTTCTTGGCCGTATCGTCCAAAAGGTCATACACCAACGGAATCGTGGGATAACGCCCCGTGGTCTTCATCCACCATTTGTTCTCTAACCAAGGATTACCATCCGCACGGTCGCGGTCGCAATCGGGGCGGTACAGCCCGTCAAACAGCGTGGCCGGGGTCAGGTAACTGTCGAAAGTCCCGTCGTTCACATCATTTTGCAGGCAGACTTTCGTCCGGTCGATGACTTCTTCACGGGTAAGGATGCGTACTGTTCCGTCCAGAATCTTACGGAACTCATCCATCTGGATATTGACAAACTGCGGGAACCAATCCCAATTACGGCGGGTGTAGCCATCGGGGGTCACAGAAGTACCCACCTCACGGGACACGTCCGTCCAAATCAGTTCAGGGCCGTCAATGACCGTCTGCCCCGTCAGCATCACGTGCTCCATAATAGGAATTGCACCTGCCGCTTTCACGAAAGGATATAAGTCCCCATCGTTTTCCGTTGCCGGATTACCATCATCGGGCGACCATCCGCAATCGTCGAAACGGATGCCATAATTCCCGGCATAACCTCCTAAGAAAGCTCCAAGGCAATTACTCTCTATTTCATAGAACCCATGTTGCATCGTGTATTTCTCACAACAGATAAAGTGTTCGGGATGTTCCGTCAACAAACGGTTCACTTCCGGATTTCGTTTCATATAGGCAATGGGTAACATGTCGGCCGACCAATAAGCCTGCGTGAAACTCACCACCAAATAACCGCCATAGCGATGGCAAATCTTCAAGATGTCGCCGAACAACGAGAGGCGCTCCAAGAAAGAAGGCGTACCGTCTTCACCGAACCCCCAAAACTGCTCGGCGAAGTTCCAACCGAGGAAGTTGGGGTATTGGCGGAAATAATCCTCGTAGACAGAAAGGTCATGGTCGGAAAAACGGCTATGGCCTCCACTGGCGCACTGCACCATGGCCCACGCACGTTTCTGCGCACACGCCTTCAGCCAAGAACCGGCCACGGCATAGCCGTCCGCACAGACGTTGTCGGAAGCCGACAAGGAAATGTTGAACACCACGTAAGGAAGAATATCTTCCGGCACCATCTCGATGATACGCTCGGGGTCGGGATAGTTCCATGTGTCGATATGCACCAACAACATGGGCCGTTCCGGCGAGATAGGCCGTCGCAAGGGTGCATCGGCCTTGGCTTCCACCAAGCCTGTCCCAACCATCAAGACAAACGAAACGCCCGCCAAGAACGCCCGTTTGCATTTCAAATAAAATTGTTTCATAAAAGTAATTGTTTGATTTTTAATTATAATGATTTACCAATTATCCGTACGGAAAGGAGAAGCCAAAAGCCCGTCCTTGTTACATAAGTTCGCCTCTTCGGGGTTGTTGCTCCAAGCATAACGCACAGCCACGGGATGTTCTACCTCCGGACTGCTCACCACCACCTTGCCGCCTTTGATTACGGCATCTGCCCATACGAACTTACGGTCTTCACCCGCAATGGCAAAATGCTTCAGCCTTCCGCCCCGGCACGACAATCCCCGTCCGGCATCGTCAAATGAAAGGATAATGCGGTTGCCTTTCGTCTCCATACCTTTATATATAGGACCCGAGGCCGCCACCTTTTCGCCATACACGATTTTGCGTGCCCCAAGGAACAACCGCCGGGCCACCGTTTTCTTGTCCAAAGGATGGATGTCGTTCCATTCCCCGGCATCGTATGTCACGGCCAAAGCCGTATGGGGAACGTTTCGGGATACTTGGAACTGTGCCTCGCGCAAGCGTGCCCACCCGCTGTCGGAAGGCTTGTCTTGCTTTGCCATATAGTTAGGCAACTGCACCAAGAGGAAAGGCATCTCCGGCCACCCCCATGTCTCGCGCCAGTCCGCTATCAGGGAAGTCAGCAACGGGGCATACTCTCCTGCCCGTCCCGCATTATTCTCTCCTTGGTACCATATCGCTGCCTTCACTTTCCAGTTACGCACAGGGTAAATCATGCCATTGTACAATCCGGAACCGGCATGCCTCAGGTTGGCCAGACGTTGCTCGTAAGGTTCTGCCTCGGCACGGTCGAATCCGACCTTGTATTTCCACACCCCGGACAATTCCACTTCGTCGTCATCCCCCTTCAACTTATACACCTTGTCACGCACGATTTCTCCATTGCCGTTCAATGCCGTCAGCTTCAGGGTCACGTTGTTCACACCTTCCACCAATACGCCTGCCGGAACATCATACTTGCGCGGCGGTCCGAAATACGCCGTCGTACCTACGAAAGTGCCGTTCACGAACACCGAGTCACAATCGGACATGCGCCCCATATAGAGTTTCGCATGCCGTCCCACCATGGAAGACGGAAGACGGAAGTTCTTCCTGTACCATACGCTTCCCTTTACCCGGATACCCGTCTCGCGCCAAGTGCCCGGCACGTCCACTGAGTCCCAAGCGGAATCGTCGAAATCCCTCCGGTTCCATTTCCCCGTGCCCTTGTCGTGCTTGGCTTCGGCTGCGGCCTCTAATGCCTCGCGGTCTACCCGCAGCTTGGGGAAGTCCTTCAGATGTTCCTGACTGATCCAGGATTCTATGTCCGTCCCCCCCTTGCTGGAAACTAACATGCCCACCGGCACTTTATAGCGGTTGTACACTTCCGTGGCAAAGAAAGAAGTCCAGTTCATCACTTCGGAAGCCGTAGCCGAATGCCATACCCCACTTCCGGCCAGATTCTCCTTCACGCCTCTCACGTCGTCCTGATAAGGCACTTTGAAATGGCGGATCATGTGATTGTTCGACACCGGTATTTCAGGAAATTTCTCCACCAACCGTTCTATCGGATTCTCTTGGTTCGATTGTCCCCCGCACAAGAAAACGTCGCCCACGAGCACGTCACGTATCACCTTTTCGTTCACCTCCATGAGGAAAGGCCCTCCCGGCAGCTGCGGAGGCAGCATCACGTGCCACCGCCCTTGGCCGTCAGCCTCGGTATAATAATGCGCCCCCCGGAAACGCACAGTCACCTTCTCGCCCGGATCGGCCCATCCCCATATTTTCAAATCCGTCTCGCGTTGGAGCACCATGCGGTCACCCACCAGACTGGGCAGTTTTACTACAGCCCCGGCTTCATTGCCGACACAGGACATTCCCCCAAAAAGCAAGCCGAGACATAGCCGCCTTGCCACTTTTCCCATTTCCATTCTTATTTTATCTATATTGTTATTCCATTCATTCTCCACGAACCAAAGACAAGGCCGGCCCCACATACGTATCTTGCAGTCCGCCCCAATCCACCACGACCCGTTGTACCATTACACCCGGATCGCCACATACCACGGCCAGTTTGTGCCGCCTCCGTTTGGCATTTATGGGAAAACGGAATGTAGCCACAGCACCGTTACGCAACACCTGGTCTTTCCACGCCTTGGAAAACTCCTTGGGTAGGTTTTGAGCTACCTGGACGGGATGGTCGTCCACGGAAATCCCAAAACGTGTTCCCTTTCCTTTATATATAGGAAAAAACGGTAAAGTATATACATGCACGGTCACGCTATCGGCAGCCATGTCCGGAAGTGCATATTCCACATGCGGACACCTTGGGTCTTCAGGATTGACAGAGGCCTCCACAGCCTCGCCCAACTGCAAAACGCACCCGTCGTAACCGATGCCTTCCACCACTTTCAGGCTATGAGTCCCCTCACCGTCCATCCGGGTATATCCGGCCAAATCCACCACGGTACAACCTTCCAAACGCCCTTGCTCCTCACAAGGCATAATATCCACTTCTTTTTCCCCCACTTCATCCGACAAGGCCAAGCGAGGCATGTTTTGGTATTTGGCCACCCACCCCGGTGCCAACATCATCATGTGGTTCCACTTTCCATCCAACAACCGATTGTAACGGTCGTTCAAGCGGTTTATGCTGTCGTAAGCCTCCCGGGACTGTCGGGCAGCCCAATTAGCCTCTTCCATCCACCCCTGTTCAGCACGTTCATGGTTAAGTTGCGCCATCAGAAACTTCCGGTTCATCTGGTAAGAGGCCATGGCCGGATAGCCCAACATCTCAAAAAAGGAAGCACGGTAGGATTCCGGCAATCCGGCCATGGTTTTCTCCGCCCAATCGGAAATACGCCGGTAATCGGCCAACCGCTGACGTGCGTCATTATACACCTCAAAAGAATATTCCGTGTCTGCCAACTCCTTATATTCAGGGGCATCCCATTCACGTTCCCACCCCATGAACTCCGGCTTACGGCTCCAAGCCAACCGATAGTAAGTATCGAGTGCGTCCTGGAACTCGTCCTGATAACGGTTGCCGAACATCCCGGCCATGAATTCGGCCTGATGCCGGTGAACCCGCCCATAGTCATACGCGTCCAAGTCCCAAGCCAAATCGAAAAAAGTCTTGATGCCCAATTCCATCGGTTTGATGTCGCCCACATTCAGCAACCAATACCGGTCGGCTCCCGTATCATACGCTTTTTTCAATTCCTCATACATCAACACCGGCGGCGTGGTACACAGCCACAGGTAATCATGAGGGCCACCTAAATAAGAAAGGTGGTAATACACACCGGAACCGCCCGTGCGCTTCTGCTCCTCAGGATTACTGAGCCGCTTCAAGTAACCATAGTTATCGTCCGGCCACACCAATGTCACATCCTCCGGCACTTCCAATCCTTTCTCATAGAGTTCCAACGCTTCTTTATAAGGAACGAATATCTGGGGAATCTCCTCTAACGGTTTCCTCACGTACTTCGACAGGATGCCACGTTGGTCGGTAATGGCCTCATGCAGCAAAGCCACCTTGCCTTCTTCCGTCAGATCACCCTGCATCCCGGCATCGTGCAAACCGCGCATGGCCAACGTATATACATTCTCATAAGGGGCAGCCTCACATACCCGTTTGTCCAACTTTCCTAAAATGGTCTCCTTGTTTCGCGTATAATCCCATGCCCCGTCTTTCTTCGTGTCCCACTCTTTATTGGAAGCGTTGTTGATATGCAGCATCCGCCGCCGGAAATGTTGTTCAGGGTGCATTCGATTCTTTCTTCTGCCGGAACATATTTTTTTTCATTTTTTCTGTCTGTTTCCTCTGAGACAGATGCGATTCTGCATTTTTCGTTCACGGTGAGTCTTTTAAAATGCCGCTGCTGCTTTGTAATCAGGTCGTTGCTGTGCGATATGATCATCTGGCATACATTTCCTTCTGTTTCATAACGGAGAATTCTTGAAACAAATGCGTACTGCATTCCTGTTTTGGAGAGGAACGTGAATGCGACTTTTTCCAGGTTTTCAGGTTTTTTATCTGATTCAAGAAATTCCGGCGTGATTCTTATTGAAAGGTAGTCTTTTGTGTTTTCATATACGGAAAACGGTATTTTTGTTCCGTCCGGAAAAATCTCGCTGATTTTAGAATTTTTTGCCAGAAGCTTTGTTGATGTGATTATTTCAGAGGCTGCAAAAATCCGTTCCACACGAAATTTAAGCCTGAACATCAGGTTTATGTCTTGCTGATAAAGATTTTTGTTCTGTTCGTAGAATTTTTCAAAGTAGGGGTCGATTGATTTTATGTCTTTTATTGCAAAAAGAATGTTCGGAATTCCGTATTTTTTGCAGATTTTCCATAGCAAATTTTCTTCTTCGGGTTTAAGCTTGTATTTTTCTGAAAAAATCTCTACATCTCTTCTTTTTGTTTTTCTCTTTGACTGCGCTTCTATCCATTCAGGAGTTTTTTCCTTTTCCTTTTTTTTGTTGAGCAGAAAAAAAAGAAACGTAAGGCTTCCTGCCACAATAAGCGCAAACAATAAAACTGTATAAATCGCGGGATTCATTCTTGCCGCAAGCGGTGAAGTTCCTGCCTGAAAGTTTAAATTCATGCTAAACCTTCCAGCGCTTTTGCTATTGAAATAAGGCGGGGGCAAATTTCGTATTCTGCAAGGTCGCCTACGCTTACCGTGTCGTTGTTTTTCAGGGCAGATTCAAAATCTGAAAGCACTGGCGAAAAATCCCTGAAAAATTCAGAAAACGGTTTATCTTCAATTTTAACTTCTGTGTAATCCTGAAAAAGGGTGGCAAGTGTCGCGACGTGGCAGAATTCATTTATGCTGTCCGCAAGGGCCAGAATTGATTCGTTCGCTTCCTTTGCTTTTCCGCTCTGAAGTTCTACGGAAATTGTCTGCATTTTTTCTGAAAGCTTTATGAAAAGTTCTGCAAGGTTTTTGAAAGCGTCTTTTATGTTTTGTTTTGTTACTATGCTGAACTCAAATTTCATGCTGTCGTCCAGTTCTTTTTCTGCGTATCCGTCAAAACTTTCAGCCGTAATCTGTGTGCCGTTGATTTTTATTCCGATTACGGCGGTTTCATTTTCCTCGCATGTGATTTCAAATGATTTTAAGACATCGCCTACTGTTTTTTCTTCTTCCAGCGTTATGTCAATTTTTTCATCGTTAATATAAAAGTCCATGGTTTTTCCGCCTATCTGTTGTTGTTCCCTGAGTTAGAGAAGTTTTTTATCGTATTTTGCTGTGATTCAAGGCTGTTCAGCGCGCCTTCCATCTGTCCGTATTTAGTTCTGAGCTCGGCTTCCTTGTCGTCCATCTGGGTTTCCAGGCGGGCTATTTTTTGTTCGGAAGATTTTATTCTTGCGTCAAGTGATGAAGTTTTCATTGCAAAAACTCCGCCGGATTGAACGTATGCGGTAAGCTGTTTGTCCAGTTTGTAGCCGATTCCAGAATCGATTATAAGGTCGCCGTCCGAGTCGTATCCAAACATATTTCTTACATCGTCAAGATGCTTTTCAAGCTCGGAGTCAAGTTTTTTTTCATCGATTTCAAGATAGCCGCGCAGTTTGCTTGGCGTGTAGCCTGAATAATTTGTTGCGTTTGTGGCTATTCCAATCTGGGAAAGCATTGTGATTTTTGCGTCCTCGTCGAATTTGTAATTTGCCGAAGCCGCAGTCTGCATCGCAGATTTTAAACTGGTAAGGGAAGAGTCTGTGCTGAACATTCCGAGTTTTTCCTGCTTTTCTTTTTTTTCGTCGCTGCTGAGGTAGTCAAGCTCCTCGACTATTTCCGGTTTGTTCTGGGAAAGAATGTTTATCTCTGCAAGGGACTGGTTGTATTTTCCTACAAAAGTTATAAGCGCCTCTTTCGCGGATTCAACATCCGGTTTTACTGCGATTGTGGCCGTTTTTTCAGTCTTGTCAAAAACATTCAGGGTTACTTCCGGAACAACATCGTCTATTGTGTTTGTCGGCCGTCTTATCGTTATTCCTTCGTATTTTATGATTGCGTCGTCCGCGGAAGAAATTGCGTGCTGCGGTACAAATCCCCGGTTCTCGCTCGGATTTAATGCGGATACGGAAGTGACTGAAAGAGAAATTCCAGTGTTCCTGTTTTTTATAACGAGCGAGTCAATGTTTTTGTAGTCATCAAGTGAAATGTCTATCTTTGTTTCTTCTCCGGAAAGAAGACCTGGTGTTGAAATATGTTTTTCCGAGCCGTCCTTCATTTTTACAAAAAGGACATCGCTTGTTGATATAGGGTCAAGCGGTTTTATCTTTTTTTCAGGTTCAGGCGGCAGAGAGGCGTCAATCGGCGCGTTTCTAATCGTTACATCCTTGAATGTCGCAGTTCCGGAATCCGGAAAAACCGGTTTTGATTCCTGCTTGTTAAGGGCGACTGTAATGTCTGTCGCATCCTGTTTTTTTATAGCAAATTGAATATGCGTGCCTGGTGTTCCAAGAACAGTTTCTGGAATTGAAAGGGCATAGCCGCCTCTCGGAGGAACAACGACGTTTTCGCCTGAAATTTTAAGATTCGCCGCGGAAATTTGGGGAAGGCGTTCCTGTTCCGGAGTTTCCGGCTGGATATTTCTATAATCGTTTCTGTTTGTTCCAAATTCAATTGTCTTTGGTTTTACGCGGATTATCATTCCGCTTGATTCTGCAAAAGTCTTTGCGTCATCTTCAAAAGTCAGTCTGTTCTCTGAGCCGGTCTTTTGCGATTCTATGGAAAGTGTCTTTTTTCCTTTTGAAGCGCCTATTACGCGTGTTTTTAAAAGCTCGCCGCCACGGCGGTTCAAGGCGTTTGAAAAGTCCTGCAGAGAACCGCCTTTCCATCTCATTGTTATTGATTTGTCGTTTATTTTATATGTGTATGTTCCCGCCGGAACCTTTGTGTCAGAGTCAAGTTCAGAGGTGAGAAATCTGTCTGCCGTTGCTGGCTGAATTACGTCAACCTTAAAGGATTCGTATGTGGCTTTTCTGGTTGCGTCCGCCGTTATTGCGTATTCTTCTGTTGAAGAAGTTATTTTATTGTTAAAAGGATTGTCAAAAGAGTAAAGGGTTTTTACGCTGTCCCTGAGTTCTGTCATTTTTCTGTTGACCGAACGCCATGCGTCTTGCTGCGCCTTATACGAATCAAGCGTTTTCTGCTCCCTTGTAAGCGGAATTCGCTCGATTTGCATAAGTTTCTCAACAGTTTCGTTTGTGTTGTACTGGTTCGTAACACCAGGTATGTTGATTCCTGCCATAATGAATAAATCTGAAATGCAATTTAAACGATTTCATCAAAAATAATACCGATTGCTTTTCTGATGCGAATCTTTAAATTTTGAATTTCTTCAGAAGGTATCTCCTTTACAACCTGATTGGTACTTGGATCTACTACTTTTACAACGATACTGCCAAGTTCTTTGTTTACATTGAACTGCAGTTCCCTGCCCATTACCCTGTCGGACATACTTTGCAGCTGCTGGGCATCCGCTTTTATTTCCGCCATGCTTTGGACAAGATTGTCAACAGCTTCTGAACCTGTAGGGGTTTTTAAAGTGTTTACAGCGCTGGATTTTTGGGTAGATATATTTTTTGCCGGAGTAACAGCACTGCTGTTTAGATTAAGGCCATCCATGGCCAGTGTCTGCCCCAATGAACTTATAGTATTCATAAGGCTTCCTCCTTGAATAAAAAGAAATGGGAGAGGGGCGCACCCCTCCCACTCCACGTTTTAACTGTCAAAAGATGACATCCAGAAATCTTTTAACGTTAAATTCCGCTTTCTAGCTCAAAAGAGCAAGGACATTCTGCGACTGGCTGTTTGCCTGAGAAAGCATTGCAGTACCAGACTGTGTGAGAATCTGGTTCTTTGTGTATTCTACAATCTCAGAAGCCATGTCTGTATCGCGGATTCTTGATTCAGCTGACTGAGTGTTCTCAGCAGCGATGTTTATACCGCGCGCAGCCATTTCGAAACGGTTCTGGTAAGCACCAAGATCAGCTCTCTGTTTTGTAACATTTGTAAGAGCCGCATCAACTGCTCCAAGAGTAGCGTTAGCTGATTCTGGATCATTGATAGTAATAGTGTCTTCGGAACCCTGTGCACCACGGAGTCCGAGTGCCTGTGCAGTCATTGTTCCAATGAATACACGTGCGTTCTGGTCCATGTTTGCTCCGATTTGAAACTGCATTACATTGTCAGATTCAGATGCAAAACGTCCTGTAAGCATATTCATGCCGTTGAACTGAGCCTGACTGGCGATACGGTCAACTTCAGCAACAAGCTGTGAAACTTCAACCTGAATCTGCATGCGGTCTTCATCGCTGTAGATTCCGTTTGCTGACTGAACAGCAAGTTCACGTACACGCTGAAGAATGTCTGTCGTTTCCGTCAAATATCCTTCTGTTGTCTGAATGAATGAAACACCATTCTCGATGTTTCGGCTAGCCTGGTTCAAACCGCGGATTTGTGAACGCATTTTTTCAGAAACAGCAAGTCCTGAAGCGTCATCACCAGCGCGGTTGATTTTTTCACCTGAAGAGAGTTTCTCGATGTTTTTCATGATACCGTCATTAGAAATGCCAAGTACACGATCTGCATACAAAGAACTCATGTTGTGATTAATAATCATATCTGTGCCCTCCATGTCATTAATCCAGAACATCATGTTCTGCATTCTGCTTTGTGCGGGCTGAAAAGGATTTGCGCCTTCCTTATTCAGTTTCAGACCCTGCAGCAGAAACAGTAAGTTTGTTTCCACACCTACTGTTTCTGCTGTTACAAAACAGCATGGACAGCACTTTTTCAAAGAACTTACGTGTCTGAAAACACGTTGAAACAGCATAATTATATGTACGATTTTTTAGCGAAGAATAGGGGAGAGCAGGATATTACCGTACAATATTGTGTATGGAATCAGAGATTCCATACACAATTATATTACACTATCTCAGTAAAGACAAGATATTCTGTAGCTGGTTGTTGACCTGGGCAAGCATTGGCAGCAGGCGATGCCTGCTTATGGCTTTTATGCGATAAAAGCCATAAGCAATGCTATTCAAGTTTTTTTCCAGTCATAAATTCCTATCTTAAAAGACTAAGAACATTCTGTGACTGGTTGTTAGCTTGTGCCAACATAGCAGTACCTGCCTGCTGGAGCACAGAATTCTTTGTGAACTCTACCATCTGGCTTGCCATATCAGTATCGCGGATACGTGATTCAGAAGCCTGAAGGTTTTCTGCAGAAATGTTAAGACCACGAACAGCATATTCCATGCGGTTCTGGTAAGCGCCAAGGTCTGCGCGCTGTTTGTTGATTTTCTTCAGACCTTCATCGATAGTTCCGATTGCACGGTTGGCATCTTCCGGTGTCTCAAGTGAAAGTTTTGTTTCTGTGCCGATTTCTCGGATTCCCAATGCTGTAGAAGACATTGTTCCGATGAAAACCTGCATTCTCTGATCCATATTAGAACCGATGTGGAACCACATGGAAGCAGTAACAACATTTTCACCTGTTGGCTGAGCAAAGCGGCCTGTGAGCATGTTCATGCCGTTGAACTGGGCAGAAGAAGCGATTCTGTCTACTTCAGAAACAAGGGCAGAAATTTCAACCTGAATCTGCATACGGTCTTCTGCGCTGTAGATTCCGTTAGATGATTGAACGGCCAGCTCGCGGATGCGCTGCATAATATCAGTAGTTTCCTGAAGATAACCTTCGGTTGTCTGGATAAAACTGATACCGTTAGAAGCGTTCTGTGAAGCCTGGTTCAAGCCACGGATCTGTGAACGCATCTTTTCAGATACTGCAAGACCAGAGGCGTCATCACCTGCGCGGTTGATTCTTTCGCCGGAAGAAAGTTTCTCCATATCTTTTGAAAGACCGAGTCCTGTAACTCCCAGCTGACGATTAGCATACATTGCCGACATGTTGTGGTTGATAACCATAGTTTGTTCCTCCTTGGAATCTTTAAGGACAACATCCTTGCTGTCCTGGAAAAAATGCAAATGGTGTATATGTTTACAAGGCCACATCTACACTCATTTGCAGCAGAATTATCTGACTGCCGTGCTAAAAAGCCGTGCAGTCATAACACTTCTTTTTCAATTATCGGAAACCAGGGTGTGAAACTTTAATAAAAAATGAGACTTTTTTTTTAAATTAGCCTTAATTTCGAGTTTTTTTTTGCAAATTATGAAAGAACGCTCTCGGCAGAT
>OIWU01002271.1_pt1 | contig 16676 bp, 13 predicted proteins | sample 1587711 | NCBI WGS metagenome assembly OIWU01 (sample SAMEA3888909, study PRJEB22519) | human gut metagenome | biome: human gut; feature: human-associated habitat; material: faeces | place: Denmark | collected 2010 | reverse complement strand
CCAGAATCTCTGGAATTTTCTGACTTTGAGGTTAATTTTTCATATTCTTTACACTTTATTTTATACTCCATTTGCATACTTAAATATCTATAATACATATAAGCTTGCTCATATTGCATAAGAGGATTAAACATTGCATTTGTATCCATGTTTTGATTCATAGCAAAGTCTGCTCCCATATCATACATTCCCATTCCACCGTTAGGACCAAAGGGAGGAACACTATAATAGTTATAATCAGAGTTTTTATCCATAAATAAATCATCCTTTCTTATAAATTTAAATTAAATATAGGAATTAAAGTTACTAAAATATATGTGTAGACTGCTGCAATAATTCCTTGAAGTAATTTTCCATAAAGATATTTTCTTATAGACAAATCAGATTTAGAACTAATGCTAAGCACTTGAAGCATTACAGATAAACCACCAAATCCCAATAAAAAAGCTGTTATAATAATATTAACGCAGATAGCCTTATTAGCAACATTACTTATAAAAAACACACCATTTGTAAGTTCTATAATTCCAGACAATATACCAGCAGAAAAAAAATTACTAACATTAAAAATTTTTAATATAGGATATAGAATATATGATGCTATCTTTAAAATTTGGCTATTATTTAAAATAGAAATAATAACAGAGAAAATAACCACAAAACCGCCAATCATAATAATGGTTTTGCTGGCGTCTAATATTGCTTCTGTTAAAATCGTGCCCAAATTAGAAAAAGTACAAATTTTGTTAGAGTTTGAAACATAAGACAAATTATAATTATTAGATACTGCCTCTTTTAATTTTATTTTAGATATTAATCCTAAAATAATGCCAACAGTCATAGCTGCTAAAATATGAGTTATAAGCAATAGAACTCCTATAGAGGTATTAGAATAAAGAGTTATACCAACTGTTCCAATAATAAATAATGGACCAGAATTATTTGTAAAACATAACATTCTCTCGCCTTCATCTCTTGTACATAAATTAGAATTTCTTAAATCTGTAACGATTTTTGCCCCTACAGGATAGCCACTAATAATGCCTAACAAAAATGCATAAGCACATTCTCCAGGAACGTTAAAAATAGGACGCATAAATTTATTACAATATTTACTTATATGTTTTATTACGTTTGTATGATTTAAAAGATTGGTTGCTATAAAGAATGGAAAAAGACTTGGAACAACGTTATTTGCCCATAACTTTAAGCCAGATTTTGTAGCATATAAATTGCTTTTCGAAAACAATACTAAAGATATGGTAAAAATAACAAAAATAATTGAAATAGAATGTCTTTTTAAAGATATAGTATAATATTTACTCAAAACTTTGCTCCTAACTATTGTTAATAAAATTATGTTTTATAAGAATTAAGCTGATTAAATAATATAAAATTATAAAACTTATAGTACAAATATATTAAAAAATATAAATCTGAAATTGAAAGTTATATTTCAGTTTTAAAAAATAAAGAAGAGAAAACCAGTGCATTCAATAAGATAATAGATTTTAATATATGTATCATTGATTCAAACTCAAAGTCACTAAGCTTTAAAAATATAACTAATACTATTATTAACAATATTAATTTGAAAATAAAAGAAGTAAATAAAATAATTGAAAAACTTGAATCAATCAATTCATTGCTATTGGAAGTAATGAATAATGACTGCTTTGAGAAGGGAGATAAAGAGTATATTAAAAATAGCGTTGACCACTATAAAATTTTAATATCAAAATATAACGATATAAATAAACAAAATTTGCTTGAAATATCTAAAATCAATATAATCAATACTGAGTTCACTAAAAAAGGTAAAGAACTAAAAAGAATAGAAACGGATGAAACAGAAAAAATATCAAATTATGAAAATAATAAGGGGATTTTTTCGGAAAACATCATAAATTATTATATTAAGAGTAGGAAAGAAACTAAATATAAGCCAAATATCAAAGAAGAAAAAATACCAACATCCTTTAATATAGTTGGAAAATACAGATTCGTCGCAAAAACTAAGGTAAAAGAAATATCAAATGATCATTTAATATACTTAATTAAAGAAATATTAGGAAAAAGTATAAAAGATATAAATTCAATTGATCCAAATACAATTCCAGATAAATTTAATAATAGAAGTAAAGAAATTTCTTACGATAACAAGTTATTAAATCTAAAAAATGAATTAGATAATAAAATAAACGATATTTTTTCTGTTGAGAATGCAATAAATGAATGGAACAAAGATAAAGATAAAGATGTAACAAAAGAATTATCATCAGGTTTAAATTCTAGAATCTATTTTGATTTAATATCTAACCAAACTGATGATAAGAGAATATATATAATTGATCAACCTGAAGATGACGTGTCACAACCATCCATAAAGAAAAATATTTTAAATGATTTTAATGATATGAGCAAGAATAGACAAATTATTATGATAACGCATAATCCACAATTTATCGTAAATTTAGATGTTGATAATGTAATATTCTTGGGTAAAGATGAAAAAGATAAAATATATATTCAAAATGGTGCACTTGAATATAAAGATGAAGAATGTAATGTTTTGAAAATTGTTGCCGATAACATAGAAGGTGGAATAGCTTCAATTAATGAAAGGTGGAAAAGATATGACAAAAATATATACGATGTATAATAACAATGACAAATATATTATTAAAAGCGAAAATGTGGAGATATTTGAAATTCCTAAAAGTACGCTAAATGTGGATGGTAAAAAACTATATGAGGCTTTGTTTAAGGAATTTAAAAAAGGTGATATTATTAAAATAAATAAGTCTACCGATTTTGATAGCTCTAATGATAAAATTTCAAAAGCCGTATATGATAGTATAGTTGAAGTCGTTAACAAAATAGTTACTGGAATTAATGAACTATAATAAAATATTCAAAATTTTAATTACAAAGTAATTACTTAATAAAAGAAGCAGATATTAGCATATGTTTATAATTATGACTTTTATATAAAATATTAGATAGGAGCAAAACGTGAAAAAAACTATATTTGATTTAATAACAGCGTCATTTTCTTTATTTGAAAATCCAATTTATAATTATATTGCAATGACAATCATAGGACTCATAGCATTTAAACTTGCATTTGGCATTGTAGGTAAATCAGAATTAAGAGGAGAAGCAGGTTCTATTGTTCACTGGATAATAAGATTTTTAGCATTTGTATTTATATGGTTTGTATGCTCTATATTAATTAAATTAATTACATTTATTATGAATAATTGGCTTGTGGTTATAATAAGTTGTTTGCTACTACTTTTGATATATGTTTTAAAAATATATTCAAAAAACAATCCAACAAGTATATTAAATAAGAAAATATTTTAAGGTTGGTAGGAAACAAAAAGTATTGGACATTATAAGCAAATTAATATTAGTGTGACATTATAAGAAAATAGAATGATAAACAGCAAAAAGATATTATAATCAAAAAAAGTATGTTATAATTAAAATGAAATAAAAAGTAGTAAGGAGTGAATGGAATGAAGTGTGTTAAATGTAAAAAAATTATTGATGATGGTGACATTTTTTGCGGATATTGTGGTATAAATCAAGAAAAATTCAGAAAATACATAAATAAAGTTGAAATTAAAATTCATAAGGATAGAGATAAACAATATGATAACAATGTTAAAAATGCTCAAAACAAATTAAAGAATCTCCAAGATAGAAAGAAAAATGAAATAAATAGAATAGCAAGAAGCAGATGGAAATTAATAGGAGATAACTTTTCTTATAATATGACAGAAGGGAAAATAAATATAAATGGTCAACTATATATTTTTTCTGACATAAAAGGTGCAGAGATTAAAACTAATGATGGATTTAGAACCATTACAAATGCTACAGAAACATATAATCAAAAAGCTAGGAAGAATGCTTCACTGGGCGGAGCAGTAGCAGGTGGATTAATTTTAGGACCTGTTGGAGCAGTTGTTGGTGGTTCTACTTTAGGCAAAACCACAACTAAAGGAAAAAATAATCAAGTGACGACTTCAAACGAAATACCAGTATGTCATCATATAGGAATTGACGTTAATATAAAAGGATTTAACACAGAAATTGTATTATTATCAAATACAATAGATCAATCCAGTTCAAAATATAGTAATACAATAAATGATGCTCAGAGAATAGTAGATACATTAAGAACATTATCTACAACCCCAGTGCCACAAAAATGGTTAAAGCCCGAAGAGGAACAGTCTGTATTAGAATATGATCCACAAATAGAAAAAGCTGCTAAAGAACTACAAGAAACAATAGAAGATAAACCAAATTATGATATTCCAGAAAGGTATTATCAGTAGGAGGTAAAAATGAAAGAGTGTAGAAAGTGTAAAAACCAATATAAAGATGTTTATTCTTATTGTCCTAAATGTGGAACACCATATGACATCAATATTAAAAGAGCAAAAGTTCCTGATGAAGTGGATGCGGGAACAATGAGTATTGTGAAAAAAATATTGAATATAATTTTATATATATTTGGCGGACTATTAATAGCAGCCTACTTAACTTCAATAACTAAAAATCCAGGAGAAAGTATTTTTGCAATTTTATTTAGTTTAAGTTTGTTTCAAATTTTCTATAAACTTATTGGGGATAAATTTAATACAATAGATGAAAAGTATTTAAAAATTGCAAGAATAGCACTTCCAATAATTATTCTTATTGCATGGATGATATGCTTTCCAGCAAAACAAGAAAGAAATAACGAAAATAATGATTCTAAAACCAAAGAAAACGAAATAATTAAGCAAGAAGATAATAAAAAAGATGAAGCAAAGAAAACCGAGGAAAATCAAAATAGGAATACTGATGCGATTGTTTCATACGAACTAATTTATAAATCATCAGGTGATTATGGAAAATTAGTGGAGTATGAGGGAGAAGAAGAATATTTTTATTATTTTCCTAATGGAACATATGAAGTAGAAGCAACTCGAACAGCAGATGCAATATGCTTTTTATGGTTAGATTATAATAATGGATATGCGACAGATAACGGAACAGCTTATAACAATAAGCAAAAATTACAATTTAATCAAAATGGAGAAAAACAAACATTAACTATAACAGATGATGTTCATTTATATAACTCTAATAATTGTGATTTTAAATTAATAAAGAAAGATTAAGATAATGTAAACGAAAACATGATAAAATATTCAAAAAATTAAAAATAATTAAATAAGGATGCTAGTACAGGTCTATTCAATAGATTTTTTGTGCTGCGTCTTTTTTTGTGGTAGGGTGATATTTAATGAAGAAAAAAACAAAATTGATTTTAGTATGTATTATATTATTAGCACCATTGAAAGTTAGTGCAACAAAGGGATGTTGTTCACATCATGGTGGTGTTAGTGGTTGTAGTAGTTCTGGAAGACAGGTTTGTAATGATGGTACTTTAAGTCCTAGTTGTACATGTACGCCAACGGTTACTTATACTTATGGTTGTACAGATAAAAATGCAAGTAATTATAATTCTAGTGCCAATAGAGATGATGGAAGTTGTATCTATTATACGTATGGATGTACAGATGAAACAGCAAAGAACTATAATTCATCAGCAAACAAAGATGATGGAACCTGTGAATATTATGTACTAGGATGTAAAAATCCATCAGCAGACAACTATGATCCAAAGGCAGAGGTTGATGATGGAAGTTGCATAATATCCACTAGTAAAAATATTGAAGATAATGATAGTGAAGATGAAAAGGATAATAATAGTTTAATAAACACAATCTTAGGTATAGGAGTAATATCAGGAGGAGTATACTTATATAAAAGAAAACATAAATAAAATTTTAAATACATATTAAATTAAAAAAATTATAGAAAAAGGATAGTTAATTATTAAAAATGTGATATAATCTAAGTAGATTGTATTATTCTATGAATAATACTTTTTTGTTGGAGGTGTAATTATGTATTATATTAATGATAAAGTTAAAAATAAATTTAATAATGATGATTATTTTGATGGAAAGGAATATGTAGAAAAAATAAAAGATGCAGTAAAGACGGATGATATAAAATCCATAGGCGTTTATGGAAAGTGGGGCATAGGAAAAACATCGATAATAAAAAATGCCATTTCTGAACTGATAGAAGAAGGTGAATATAAAGAAAATCAAATTGTTGAGTACAATGCCTGGAAATATAATGAATATGATTTTATGAGAGATTTTTTAATCGTATGTTCTAACAAAATTGAAGGTAAAAATATTGCTAAAGAGCGTGAAGAAAGTTATTATAGTGATAGTTCCGAGGATAGACAATTATATGTAATGTTATGGAAAAAATTTTTGACATTTTTAGAGAAAAGTTGGAAAGTATTATTATTTATATTAATTGCCTATATTTTTTCTGTTATAATAATACTTCAGGTAAATAAAGTTCACCCTACATGGTATGACTGTGCAGATTTGCTGACTCCATTAACATTAACTATAATTAGTTTTATTCTACCATTATTTTTGGTTTCTGAAATAACTCACAAATCTGTAAGCAAAAAGTTTTCACCAGAGCAGTTTGCAAGAGATTTTGAGGATATTGTAAAAGACAAGAAAATTTTAATTTTTATTGATGACATTGATAGATGTAATTACCAGGAAATAAAGTCAACCTTTGATACTTTAAAAACGTTTATTTTAGATGAAAATTACAATGTTAAATTTATTATTCCTGTCGATCCTAATGTTATTCTTAATTCATTAGATGATCAAACTTATGACTACTTTTCTAAAATAATTGATTATTCTATAGAAATAAAAAATTATACTAAAGTTAAATTTGAACCTTTAAAAGAAGAAATTATAAGTAATGTTAAAGAAGAGTATAAAAATATAGCTAATGATGGTTTGTATTTAGCATCTAAATTTTACATTGATACCCCAAGAAAAATGAAAAAATTTGCTAATGAATTCGTAAATGAAATTTATAATTATTCTTCGGATGAAATTTATGACAAAGGATATATGTTTGCAAAATTAATTATATTAAAAAATGAGTTTCCTAATTATTATCATAGTTTAATTAGAGATTATAACACGATTTTAGAAGTTACTAAAAACGAAATAGTGAAGTATCAATCAATTGATTATACAGATTATACAAAAAATATAAAAGGAATAGTTTTTAGTGCTAGGCTATTAGACTTTTTATCAAAAACAGATAATGTTGATTTATATAATTTTCCAATGTATGAAAATAAGATATCTTATGCCGAATATAAAATAAAGGCAATTTGTGAAGACCCAATCCATAAAAATAAATTTGATGATAATATAAAAATTGATTTAAAGAAAAATTACAATTATTTAACTTACGAATTTACAGAAAATATAATTAAGCCATTGTTAAATAATAAGTTTTTGTATGGTGACTCGATGAGGCGGATATGCTTTTTAATTGTTGAGTTCAAAAAACAATTAAACAACAATTCATTTGATATGTATTTTGAACAGATTGTTGATAATTATGAATTGCTAGAAGATGATAGAAATCTTTCTGTAAAAGAACAAATTAATGAACAAGAAGTAAGTTATTTAAATGTAAAATATATAACAGAATGTTTAATTGATTATATAGAATATTTGAATGAACAAAAAGCAAACTTATTAGATGATAAATTTATAAATAAATCTTTAGAGTTAATAAATAAAAATTTGAATAGTGATTATAAATATATTGAAAATGATTTACTTGAATTAGTTCAAAAATTTAATAAATCCAAAAATATAAATAATTCTTGCTTTATTGAGATAATCAGAAAATTTTTGGCAAGTGATTTTAAAAAGTATCACAAAGAATTTAGCTGGTATTTTGAATTTAGTCCAAAAAATGGCGGTATTTGTTATGTAAAAGATATTATAAAATTATTAAAAGATAATGAAGAATTAGAAGAGGAAATAATTTTAAAATATTTAAATAATAGATATGAAACAATAAATACTGAAATATATTTTAACGAATTATCAAATAATATTAATGAAATATTATCTGAACCATTAAAATATAAGATTATTGTAGAACCATTAATTATTAACTTAAAAGGCAAAGATGTATCATTTGAGAAATTTGAAGGATTTTTAAATAATACTAAACTCATCTCCTCAAATGAACTTATAAATAAATTAATATTAAAGGTAATTGAAGAAATGAAAACAAGTTCAGATTTTGATAGAGAAAAATATAATAATATTTTGACGAATATAGGTATTGAATATAAAAATTCCACTCCGATAAGACATGAACTAAGGGATTTGATTAAAAAATGTGATATTGATGAACAAAAGCTTATATTTGGATATAGTGAAGAAAACAATTCTTTTAGTAATTTCAACTTATTAAAAGAATACGGCGATGTTTTTGAACAAAAAGATGATGAATTATTTGAAATTATTAGTAACTCTTATTGTAATGAAGAAGGATATGTAATAAAATCTGATTTAGAAAGGCACGGCTTCAATCTTAAAGATCATAAACAAAAAATAAAGTATTTACTCGATAGAAATTTAAATCAGACAATTTATTTAGCTGATTTATTTACCAAAGAAGAAATTAGAAATATTAATTTAAATGACATAGAAATAGAAGAATTAGACTTCGAAAATATTGGAAATAAAGAATTATTATCTAAGATTATTAATCAAATAAAAGTGATTTTAGATGAATGTATAAAAACAATAAAAGCAAATAAAGATGATAAAGAAAAGATAAAAGAACAAGTTAATAGATTTTTAACGCATGCAGATATATTATATTGTAAAATGAAATATAATGATCAAACATTATGGACTAAATTAAAAATAATAGATAAATATCTTGCCTTAAATGAGTTAATTGAAAGTTATTATATTCCGAAATTGAAAGAATATAGTAACTTAATAGGCTTGTTTTCTAATGGCAAGTATAAGGATAATTATTTAAAAAACAATATATGTGCTGATAAAATCATAGCAGGTATAAAATAAAAAATATTAAATATGGAATAAAAATAACCCAATTTTTTTAGAAATTGGGTTTTAAATTGACATAAAATATAAATTTATTCATTTAATGAAAGTTAAATATCTAAAAACACTGTTTATATGTTATAATTAAATGAGAGATGAAGTATAGGTGATTTAAATGATAATAAAAGATAATAAAGAATTAAAACAAAAAGATTTTAAAAATGAAAAAGAATTACAAAATTACTTCGAAGAAAATTTGCAAAAGATTCTTGGATATAAATTTGTAGAAACAGAGTTTGCTGTAGGCAGTTTTAGACTAGATACTTTAGCATATGATGAGGAGAGTAAATCATTTAGAATTATAGAATATAAGAATGTTAAAAATCATAGTTTGGTAGATCAAGGGTATACGTATTTAAAGTTGCTATTAGAGAGAAAAGCGGATTTTGTACTTAAATATAATGAAAAAAATAACTCTAATTTAAAATTGGCAGACGTAGATTGGAGTCAATCAAGAATCATATTTGTATCACCAATTTATACAAGCTATCAACTCAATGCTACTGATTTTAAAAACATTCCGGTAGATTTAATTAAAGTTACAAGGTATGAAGAAAATATAGTGACTATAGAATTTATAAAGAAGACAAGCAACGTAAAAGTAGAGGATGTACAAATAAAATCAGAGCAAAAAGAGGTTAATAAAGAAATTAAAGTATATACGGAAGATGACCATTTGAATAAAGTATCTGAAAAAACTAGAAAGCTTTATAATATATTAAAAAACAGAATATTAGAATTAGATGATATTGATATAGATGTAAAGAAAGTGTATATTGCTTTCAAAGGAAGAAAGAACATAGTCGATGTAGAGTTTACTCAGAATAAATTGAGGTTAGACATTAATATGAAAAAAGGAACATTGAATGATCCATTAGGCATAACAAGAGATATAACAAATATTGGCCATTGGGGGAATGGTGATTATAGAGTAGAAATATCTGATGAAGATGATATAGATAACGCTATGCCATTAATAAAACAGTCTTTAAGAGTAAATAAAAAATAAACTTCTTTTGTATATAAAAAGTATTAGCTAAAGTTTAATTGATAGGGGGGGATAGAATGATTTATGAAATTTTACAATTTATATTTAGTCTTGCAATAGTTATTTTCTCAATAACAATTTTTGTCAAGGGATATAATGACTCTGAAAGTGATCTTGAAAAAGCACTATATATTATAATGTCGGTTGCATGTATGTTCCCACTGCTAATTTATTATTTGGATAGATACAATATACCAACAAAACTCGGGTATACTGAAAATATAGTTTCGAGAGATTGGGTAAACATAATAACAACTTATTCAACATCAATAATTTCAACCTTACTTAGTGCAATTTTTTTGATATTTATAACATTTAAACAAATGAGAGAAACATCCAACGATAATATAAGATTAAATAATGAAACTCAGAGAATGCAGAATTTACCATATCTACAATATGATTTTACAAATGAAATAATAGATAAAAATTTATGCAGCGACAAAATAAAATTGATAACTATAAATGATAATAACAATGATAATGATTCTATAGATTTTACTATTAAAATTAAGAATATTGGTTTAAACACTGCAAGAAAGGTAATATTTGAATTGAAATCCGATCTCTTTGAAAAAGAAGAATATTCAGAATTGCAAAATCAAGGCATGATAGAAAAAAATGAGACAAAAGAAAAAGAGGTTATTATTTTGAATGTAGCAAAGGGTACACATAGAATAGAAATAATTGTGTATTATCAAGATTTACTGAAAAATTGGTATAGTCAAAAAATATATTTAGTAATTTCAGTTACAAATATATATGATTCGAAGACAGGAAATTGTGATCATATAGATTCATTTATTGTTAATGATGAAGAAAAAATGATAAACGAACCATCAATAATAAAAATGTTAAATCAAGATTTAATAAAATAAATTATTAGACTATAAAATAAAATTTGTAGCATAATTAAAAGTGTAATACAATTTTTTGAATAGGTAGGTGTAATCAATGTCTAATTATGAAAGTGAAGCAAAATTAGAAAATAGAATGATAGAGCAGCTTAGAAAGCAAGGGTATAGCTATATTGAAATAAATGATGTTAAGGAGTTAGAAAAAAATTTTAGAAGACAAGTTAATTTGCATAATAAAGTGGAATTAAATGGAAGAGATTTATCGAATAAAGAATTCGAGAAATTAATGATAAAAATATCCGGTAAAAGTATTTTTCAATCTGCAAAAGAATTAAGACAAAAGCATGATATAATTCGTGATGATGGCACAGTTGCATATATTGAATTATTTAATACCAAAGAATGGTGTAAAAATATATTTCAAGTTACTCATCAAACTACAGTTGAGGGAAAATATGTTAACAGATATGATGTAACAATTCTCATTAATGGCCTTCCATTAATTCAAATTGAATTAAAGCGAAGAGGCATTGATATGAAGGAAGCCTTTGATCAAATTAAGAGATACAAAAACCACTCCTACAATGGATTATACAGATTTATTCAATTATTTGTAATTAGTAATGGTGTTGATACAAAATATTTTGCAAATGGAGATCAAGAATTAAATTATGGATTTACTTTTTATTGGACCGATGTAAATAATGACAGAATTACTAATTTGGAACAGTTTTGTACTTTCTTTTTAGATAGATGCCATGTTGCTAAAATGATAGCAAGATATATGATAATAAACGAAACAGAAAAAATGCTCATGGTAATGAGACCTTATCAAGTATATGCAGTTGAAAATATTGTTGATAGAGCAATAAATACAAGTAATAATGGCTATGTATGGCATACGACAGGTTCAGGAAAGACGATAACGTCTTTCAAAACTAGTCAAATTTTATCCCTAGAGCCATCTATTAATCAAGTGTTTTTTCTAGTAGATAGAAAAGATTTAGACAAACAGACATTGGATGAATTTAATAAATTTGATCCTGGTTGCGTTGATATGACAAATGAGACATTTAAATTAGTTCAACAAATTAAAGATAGTACAAAGCCTTTAATAATTACAACCATTCAAAAAATGGCCAATGCTTGTTCTAATCCAAGATATGCCACTGTAATGGAAAAATATAAAGATAAAAAGACAGTGTTTATAATAGACGAGTGTCATAGAAGTCAATTTGGAGATATGCATAAACAAATTGCTAAAACATTTACAAATGCACAGTATTTTGGATTTACAGGAACACCAAGATTTGAAGAAAACAAGAGTCAAGATGGTAGAAGTACAGCAGACATTTTCGAAAAATGTTTACATACATATCTAATTAAAGATGCAATTAACGATGGAAATGTTTTGGGATTTTCTGTTGACTATGTTAAAACAATAGAAAGCAGCATTGATGACAGTAATGATGAACGAGTACAAGCTATAGATACTGATGAAGTGTTCATAGATGATACAAGGATTATAATGGTAGCACAGCATATTATAGAACATCATAATATTAAAACAAGAGATAGAAAGTATAATTCTTTATTTGCAGTTTCATCTATTCCAATGCTTACAAAATATTATGATACATTTAAAAAGCTTGATCATAATTTGAAAATTGGAGCAATATTCACTTTTGGCGCAAATGAAAATTTAGATAATAAAGAAGAACATTCGAGAGATGTGCTTGAACGAATAATAAAAGATTATAATAAAATGTATAATACTAATTTTACTACAAATAGTTTTGATGCCTATTTTAGAGATGTTTGTAAGAAAATTAAAAACACAGATATTGATATAGTAATTGTAGTAGATATGTTGTTAACAGGATTTGATGCGAAAAGATTAAACACTTTGTACATTGATAAACCATTAAAGTTTCATAGTTTAATTCAAGCATTTTCAAGAACAAATAGAGTTGAATCAGATACTAAACCATTTGGTAATATTGTATGTTATGATTTACCATCTAAATTTAGAGTAGATGAAGCAGTAAAATTATTTTCTCAAACAGATAGAACAGATACCGTTATTATGGCACCGTATTCTGATTATTTAGAAAAGTATATAAAAGCAGTTAATTATCTTCAAACCATCGCTCCAAATATTGATAGTATTCAAGAGTTGGAACAAGAGGGAAATGAAGAAAATTTAAAAAAGTTTATACTAGCATTTAGAGAAGTGGCAAAAATATTAGTAAGTTTAAAAACATTTAATGAATTTGACATGAATGATGAAAAAATGCCTATGGCATCGCAAATGTTTGAAGATTATAAAAGTAAGTATTATGAAATATATAGGAAGCTAGCAACATCCAAAGAAAAAAGTTCGATTTTAAGTGATATTAGTTTTTCACTAGAATTAATTCAAACAGATAAAATAAATGTTTCTTACATATTAAACCTAATTAGAAATGTTGATTTAACAAACGAAGAACAAAAACAAAAAGATATAGATGATATAGAATCAAAATTAGTCAATGTAACAGATGATGAGTTATTCCTAAAATTAGATTTAATTAAAAGATTCTTATCAAATGTATTGCCAACTTTAAAACCAGAAGATTCAATAGATGATGCATTTAACAGTCACATGAATAAAGAAAGACAGAAAGAAATAGAAAAATTTGCCAAGGAAAATGATATTGATTTAGAAGTATTACAAGCAGTAATTGATGAATTTGAATATAGTGGAATATTCCCAAATGAAATGATAGGGAAGTCAATTCATGCTCCATTCTTAAAGAAGATATCATTAATTGATAATGTAAAAGTATTTATAAAGAATCTTTCAAGAAAGTATTTATAGGAGGATATAATGTCAAGAGAAGAAAAACAACAAACTCAACAAGCAGAGTTACAAAAACAATTATGGAGCATTGCTAATACCTTAAGAGGTAATATGGATGCCAATGATTTTAAAAATTATATTTTAGGACTAATATTCTACAGATATTTGTCTGAAAATCTTGTTAATTATGTTGAAAGAACATTATTAAAAGATGATGGGATAAGTTATGTAGATGCATGGAAAAAAGATGAATATAGAGATGAATTAAAAAGATATTTAATAGAAGATTCTAATATGGGATATTTCATTGAAGCGGATAACTTATGGAGTGAATTAATATATAAAATTCAAACAGGTAAATTTGATATTTCAATGTTATCAAAAGCAATTAATTCTATATCAGACTCGACATTAGGTAATGAATCTGAAGATGATTTTGAAAACTTATTTGAAGATATGGATTTGAATAACTCTAAATTAGGTAGAGGTGAGGCAGAAAGAACTAAGCTGATTTCAACAATAATGTTAAAAATAAATGATATTGACTTTCACCATGAAGATGCTGAAATTGATGTCTTGGGTGATGCTTATGAATATTTAATATCAAACTTTGCAGCCTCAGCAGGTAAAAAAGCAGGAGAGTTTTATACACCGCAACAAGTATCAAGAATATTAGCAAAATTAGTTACTATAAATAAAAGTAAAATACAAAGTGTTTATGATCCGACATGTGGTTCTGGTTCTTTACTATTAAGAGTAGGTAAAGAAGCAAAAGTTAGTTCATACTATGGACAAGAGTTTAATTCTACAACTTACAACTTAGCGAGAATGAATATGCTATTACATGGAATATCATTTAAACATTTTGATATAAAAAATGCAGATACATTGGAAAATCCAAAACACAAAGATATGAAATTTGATGCAATTGTGGCTAATCCTCCATATTCAGCACAATGGAGTGCAGATCCTAAGTTTATGGAAGATGAAAGATTTAGTGCCTATGGAAAATTAGCACCAAAGTCTAAGGCAGATTTTGCATTTATTCAACATATGATTTATCAATTATCTGACAACGGAACAATGGCAGTTGTTCTTCCACATGGCGTTTTATTTAGGGGAGCATCAGAAGGAACAATAAGAGAATATTTAATAAAAGAAAAAAATTATTTAGATGCTGTTATAGGATTACCTGCAAATATATTTTTTGGAACTAGTATTCCTACTTGTATATTAGTATTTAAAAAGTGTAGAGAAAATGAAGATAACATTCTATTTATTGATGCTTCTAAAGATTTTGAACCCGGAAAAAATCAAAATAGATTAAGAGATGAAGATGTAGATAAAATTATTGAAACATATAAAAATAGAGTGGAAATAGAAAAATATTGCCATGTTGCCCCATTAAATGAAGTAGCAGAAAATGAATATAATTTAAATATTCCTAGATATGTAGATACATTTGAAGAGGAAGAGGAAATAGATATTAAAGCAGTACAACAAGAACTAAAACAAATAGATAAAGAAATAGCAGAAGTCGATAAAGAACTTAATGTATATTTAAAAGAATTAGGATTAGATGAAATATAATGTTAAATTTAGAAAAGGAAATAGAAAATTATTTTTACAGCATTAATTCTGCAAAAGAGAAATTTGATTTGTATAAAGGCATCTTACAAAATGTTAGTGGTAATGAGCAAAAAATAAATTTAATTAATGGATTTTTATATGTCATTTTAGATTCATTAAAATTTACTTTTGTCATAGAAACTTCGAAACTAGTTGATGAAAGGGAGTCAAAAAACATATTTAAATTTATTGAATATTGTAAACAACATAAAAAAGAATTTTTAACAGAACTTTATGATGAATTCTATAATGAGACCACAAAAAGAAATGAAAGAACATTTATAAGAAAAGTAAATATTTTAGAGGATTTAACTAAATTTGAAGAAGAATTAAGGAGTTATGAAATACAAATTGAAAATTTAAAGGCACAAAGAGATAAAGTTTATGCACATACTGATAAAAAGTATTTTTATAGAAATAAAGATATAAATAATGAATTTAAGGTTACATATGATGATGTGGATAGAATATTAAGTATTCTTCATAAACACCTAAATGTTATTTCAATAGATTTTAATAGAAGAGCGTTTTCTACTTTTGTATCAACAATTGATGATTATAAATATATAATTAGCAAACTATAAAAGGGCTTATACAAACATGTCTTGCATAAGTCCTTTTTTAAGTTCCTGTAGCTTGTTTAATTTAAACATTTCTTTATTTACTTTTTTATCTGTGCTATATAGAAGTAAACCATATTTTTTTTGAGTTATCAAATCAGGAATATCAACTTTAATTTTTAAAAAATTATCTAATGATACAGTATATCTTGTTGCTCCAGTAGCATATCTTATGATTTGCTTTCTAATTTTTGAATTATTGAAATAATAATTAGAAAATAATGGATCAATTATAATATTAGGTCTGTATCTTAATAAATGATAACTATAGACTGTATTGGGTAAGTTTTCTTGTATGCATATTGAGTGTCCAATATCATCAGGAGTTTCAGAAGATGGTGTGAATAAGATATCACCTCTTTTTAAATTGTTTGTTATTATTTGGTTATCCTTAGCACTAGTTTTCGATAATTTACTTAAATCTTGTGTCATTATTATTTTATGTTTATAAACGTCCATGTAATTATATAGATTAACAATCTTTTCATTTTCTTTAACTAATTTATCTATACTGCTTGTTTGAAATTTTCCAATTTTTCCTAATGTTGTTTCCTGATATGATTTTTTATTTAAAATATTAATAAGTCCCTTTTTAAATAACTTAAGGCCTTC
>OIWU01002263.1_pt1 | contig 16728 bp, 18 predicted proteins | sample 1587711 | NCBI WGS metagenome assembly OIWU01 (sample SAMEA3888909, study PRJEB22519) | human gut metagenome | biome: human gut; feature: human-associated habitat; material: faeces | place: Denmark | collected 2010 | reverse complement strand
AGTTTCTGTCCCAAGATGATCGATTCACTTATATTGCCAGCGGCTCCCTGTTGGGGGTGACTCTGTCGCAGACTACATCGATCCCCATGGGCAGTATCCGTAAAGTTCGGATGTTCCCTCTGGACTTCGAGGAATTCCTCTATGCCAACGGGCTGAACGAGTTTGCCGTGTCTGCCATGCGGAAGAAGTTTGAACGACTGGAAGCCCTGGACGAGCCGACCCACAATAAGATGATGGACTACTTCCGAAAGTATCTGTTGGTCGGCGGTCTGCCGGATGCAGTCAATTCCTATCTGGAAAATCACAACATTCAGTTCGTCCGTGAGATTCAACAGGAGATTCATGATTACTATGCCGCCGACGCATCCAAGTATGACGAGGAGCGCAAGCTGAAGATCCGCCGTATCTATGACCTGATTCCCTCCAACATGGAGAATAAGAAAAAACGTGTCGTAGCACAGAGCATAGAAGATAAGAAGGGGAAGACCTTCGCAGATTATCAAGACGAGTTCGAGTATCTGATCAGTGCAGGCATTGCCCTCAATGTTCAGGCTATCTCTAACCCAGTATTCCCTCTGGTCGAGTCCACAGGGAAAAACCTGTTGAAGCTATACCTGAATGATGTGGGCGTCCTGACCGGCATCCTTTATGGCAATAACATCCGAGCTGTGCTGGACGATGAAGCCAGCATCAATCTCGGCTCCGTCTATGAAAGCGTCGTAGCCAGCGAGCTTATCGCGCATGGTTACGAACTGTTCTATTATGATAATCGCCATAAAGGTGAAGTAGATTTCCTCATCGACGATTATGCCACCTTATCCGCCGTCCCCATTGAAGTAAAGTCCGGTAAGGACTATACCATCCACAGTGCGCTGAATAACTTCGTGAAGAATGAAGACTATCATATTCAGAAAGCCTTTGTTGTGTCCAATGAGCGAACAGTCTCTACGAAGGGGAAAATCATCTATATCCCCATCTACTATATCATGTTCTTCCAGCACGGTCTGGAGGATAGTGAAGCAATGCAATTTTAAGGCAGGCGATAATGCCTTGACTGCGGCCAGCATTTAATATCAAAGCAGCCAAACAGCTAAAGACAGTGGGCTATATTGCAGCCCGCTGTCTTTAGCTCTGTCTATTTCAACAGACGCAAAACAGGAGATGATCACGGAAAAAGGAGGTGATGTCCTATGCCGTTTATCCCGCCAGAGCAGTTAGCCCGCGCCCGTGAGATGGATCTGCTGACCTATCTGCGGTGCTGTGAACCGGATGAACTGGTCAGTGTTGGAGGCAATACTTATGCCACCAAAAGCCATGACAGCCTGAAAATCTCCAACGGGGAATGGTATTGGTGGTCACGGGGTGTTGGCGGCAGCAGTGCGCTGGACTATCTGACCACCGTGCGGAGGCTGTCTCTGCCAGATGCTGTGCAGCGCATCCTGAGCGCTGGCGGCGTACCTTTGGCAGAACCGCCGCGCCGGAAAGAACGCCCAACAAAATCATTTTCCCTGCCGTCCAGACACGCCGACAACCGGCGTGTTTTTTCATACCTGCGTGGGCGTGGTATCGACCCGGAGATCATCAACCACTGCATCAAGCACGGCCTGCTCTATGAATCGGAACAGCATCACAACTGCGTGTTCGTAGGCTTTGCCGGTGACAGACCGGCCTACGCCATGCAGCGGGGGACGCTGCAAGACAAGCGTTTTGTGGGCGAGGTGGTCGGCAGCGACAAGCAGTATTCCTTCGCAGTGCCGATGACACCGGGGGACAGCCCTACCCTGTGCGTTTTTGAAAGCGCCATTGATGCCCTTTCCTATCTAACACTGCTGAAGCAGCGAGGAAAGGACTGGCGCAAGGCCAACACCCTGTCGCTGGGAGGTGTCGGGAAAAAAGACCAGCAACTCCCACCGGCACTTTCACGGTATCTGAAGGATGCACCCCACATCACCCGCATTGTGCTATGCCTGGACAACGACGAGCCGGGGCGGGAAGCAGCGGCGGTGTTGAAGGGGCTGCTGGGAGGATATGAGGTCATTGACAGGCCACCGGCGCGTGGGAAGGACTACAATGATCTGCTGCGGTATCGGCGTGACGCGCAGCGCGGCGAAGCCCGCTGATTTCTTTTTTCGGCAGGTATTGCAGGACGCGGCGCGGAGCGCCGCTGTCCTGGCAAGCATAGCATTTGGCCGTCCAAATGCGCTTGTTAAGGGGCAAGCCCCTAAGACCCCCATGTAGAGAGGAGGAGAGAGCATTGAGAAAACGTGCAATCAAGATTTCGGTTCGATTGAACGAGCAGGAACATAAGCATCTGAAAGAACAGGCTATAATTGCAGGACGGCCAATAGAGCCGTTCATCCGTGCGCTTATCACAGGGGTCGAATTGCGTCCCCGTCCGCCCGATGAACTGGCAGAGCTGCTGCGTCAACTGTCCGGTATGGCTGCGAATATCAACCAAATCGCCAAGGTCGCCAATGCCAGCGGCTTTGTCCGTATGGAGGATGTAGCGCAGATCAAGATGATGCAGGGGATGCTCTGGCAGGCGGTGAAGGAACTCTGATATGGCCATCACGAAGATCATCGCCATCCGTGACCGGCTGGATAAACGGATAAACTATGCCGTCAACGGTGAAAAGACCACGTTGGATGCCGGTATTACTTACGCCGTAAATCCAGAGAAAACGGAACAGCTGTTCTTTACGTCCGCCATCAACTGCGAAAGTTGTGAGACAGCCTTTGCAGAGATGCAGGCCACGAAGCGGCGATTCGGCAAGCTGGGCGGCGTGGTGGGGTATCATTTCATCCAATCCTTTGCGCCCGGGGAGGTAACGCCGGAGCAGGCGCACCGTATCGGCGTGGAATTTGCCGAGAGGCTGTTTGGCAAGCGGTATGAGGCGGTCATTGGTACGCACTTGGATAAAGCGCATCTGCACAATCATGTGGTGGTGAACTCCGTGTCCTTTGTGGACGGCAAAAAATACCACAGTAGCCCCGGCAGCTATTATTTTGATGTGCGGGGCGTGTCAGATGCCCTGTGCAGGGAGAATGACCTGTCCACTATCGCGCCGCAGGGCAAGGGGAAACACTACGCCGAATGGAAAGCGGAGAACACCGGCAAGCCCACTATCCGCAGCATCATTCGCGGCGATATTGACAGCATCATCGGAGAGGCGTATACATACGAGACGTTTCTGATGCTCCTGCGGCGACGCGGGTATGTGGTGCAGAACCGGCCCGACCGCAAATATGTGACCGTGCTGCCGCCGGGCGGCAAGCGGGCGATACGGCTGGATAGCCTGGGCGACGGGTATACGGAGCAGGACATCCGTAGACGGCTGGCTACCCAGCGGGAGGGCAGCACACTGGCGACACATACCTTTACGCATATGGGCAGACGGTATCGCATCAAAGGTAGGCGTCCCACAGGGACACAAAGGAAGATAAAAGGGTTTCAGGCACTCTATCTCAGATACCTGTACCTGCTGCGAGGGACGCATCGGAAGAAGAACTTCCGGCGTGTCCCTTTTTCCATGCGGCAGGAGGTCATCCGCTTACAGCGGTATGACCGGCAGTTTCGGTATCTGTGGGCGAACGGCCTGACCACGGCGGAGGATTTGGAGCAGCGGATCGCCGCCCTTGAACGGGAGATATACAACGGTGAGCAGCAGAGAAAACCACTATATCGGGAAAGGAGAGATGCAGAAGATGAGGCGTACAAAGCGCAGTGCAGCGCGGAGATCGACCGCCAGACCGCCGCCCTGCGGGAAAAGCGGAAGGAGCTTGCCATGTGCCGCAGGATACTTGAGGATGTGCCTTTGGTATCCCAGCAGGTGCAGCAAGCCGAGGCGGAACGGCGGGAAGAAATGAAAAAGGAGGCGCGAAAGCATGAGTACCAACGGTGAAACCGCCGATATGGTGGTGCGGGAGAGCATCCAGATCACGGAGAGTGCTGTTAAGCTGGCGGGGCTGGGCGCAAAGAATTTGGCGGCTCTGCTGATGGCAGTAGCCAAGGACAACCCTAAGTTATCCGGCAAGACGGGACTAAAGCGGCTGATCCAGGACGGCGAGGAGTTGGCCATCTTTTCCGTCAAACAGGAGGATCTGCGGGGCTTCCAAATGGAGAGCAAGCGGTACGGTGTCTTGTTCTATCCCATTATCAATCGGGTGGAGAAAACCGGCACAGTGGAGATCATGGCGAAAGCCAAGGACGCCCGACAGATCAACCGCATCTTTGAGCGGATGGGCTATCCTGCGCCGGTGCGGGAGGACGACACCGCAAAAAAAGCGAACCCCCGCGCTCGGTCAGAGAGCAGCTTCAGAGAGCGCGGGAATGGTGCCAGAACGTCTACCGAGATGGATAAGCCATCCGTGCGGGCGAAAATGCTGGAGCTGAAGAAGGTATCCGAACAGATGGCGCGGCAGGCAAAAGCCATTGCCGCGCCGGAGCATGAACAGAGATAGGAGATTATTATGGCAAATTTGAGTGAATTGATCCGGCAGAAGGAGCAGCAGACCGAGGAATGGAAGCAGCGGAAGGCAGATGAGCGCGACAGCCTTAACGAGATGAATGACGCCGCCGCACTGCGTGTGACGGAGAGTACCGGCGCATTCCTGCGCTATTTGGATGTGCAGGCGGACAATCCGCGTTTCAGCGCGTCCAATGTGCTGCTGGCGATGGAGCAAAACCCCGAGGTGACGGTGTTCAACAGCGTGAAGGGATGGAATGGGCTGAACCGTAACGTCATGCGGGAGGAGGTGGGCATGAAGATCCGCGTGGGCGATACCTATGTCAGAGACGGACGGCAGTATCGCGGCTACAAGGTGGGGCGTGTGTTCGACATCTCCCAGACCGCAGGTCGCGGACAGCCAGCAAAGAATCAGTTGGCAGACGGCAGCGATGCCATGAGCAAAGCGCTGTACCAGCTTCTGATGGTGTCGCCTGTCCCCGTTGTGACCGGCGATGCCCGTGGGCAGGATGCGCTGTATGACCCCAATCAGCAACAGATCATCGTCAGCGGGTATATTTCGGACAGCGCGGCGTTTCGCGCCTTGAGCCGCGAGATCGTCCATGCGGGTATTCATGATCATGGGAACTTCCCCTATTACAGCCGTGAGTCCTGCGCGTTGGGCGCGGATAGCGTCAGCTATATGCTCTGCCGCAGCTATGGCGTTCCCTGCGACAGACCTAAGCCCGTAGGGCTTGTGGAAATGTTTGATGGACTGGAAGCACGTGACAGGATGGGTGTTATTGCTGATTTTCAGCAGACCTTCTCCGCGCAGCGTGCCGCCATCCAGCGCGGCCTTATGCCGCCGCAGCAGGAAAAGAAACAGGAGCAGAGCGTAGAGAGATGAGCAAAAATTTGACAGCAGATATTTATGACCACATAATGGGGGTATCTTAAAACGAAGGGATGATGTTACCATGAAACGAACAATTTTTTGCGTGGCTCTGATCCTTTGCATGGCGATCATGGCAGGCTGTGCAGCGCAAGCATCGGGCAAGACACAGACACCGATTTCCGCAAAGACAGAACTGACCTCGGCGCAGAAAGCCGATGATACGGCAGAAGTGGCGACCGCGTTACTGCCATCGCAGACGGTGGAAGAAAACAGCAAAACCGAGGGCAGTGCGGACGCGCCGCTGCCTGTCGAACGGGTGGATACGCCTACGGATGCAGAAGCGGAAAAGAATCCTGCACCCACTGCACCGAAAGAGCCGGCGACACCCGCGCCTGCGCCGGAGGATAAACCTGCTCCCGCACCCACACCGGCACCTACACAGAAGCCGGCAAAGAAACAGGAGGAAGAACCTGCGCCTGCGCCCAAACCAGAACCTGTGCCCACGCCGAAGCCCGCCGCCAGCGGGGACATCTACTCCGTCGCGGAGGCTATTCAAGCGGGCAACGAGTACGCAAGAGCGCAGTACGGCGTGACCATCGACACCACAATGACCACCGCTGACTCCAGCTACTTCCCCGGCACGGCGGACAGCGTGGCATGGCTGGCGGAGAACGGTGGACAGGCGGCACTGACCGCCGCTGTAAAGGGCAACGTGGACGCCACCTTCGCCTGCCTCGCCGCCATGGACGGCGCGGAAACGGTCAGCGCGTATGCGCGGTTCAACTGCACCGCCCGCTACGATGCGGCATCGGACGAATACATCGTGGTGGTGCTGTACGGATAAACCAACTGAATACCCGACCAGAAGACCGACAGCGTGAGCTGCCGGTCTTTTGCGTTGGGAGAAAGGACGAGCATGAAGAAAACAATTCCTAAGCTGTTGACGCTGGTATGCCTACTGGTGGCTGTCATGGGGCTGTCCATCGTGACTGCTCACGCTGCCACGGTAACAGGCACCGTCAGCAGCGGCAACGAGTACCGCTACCACGAGGACAAATCGCCGGTGTCCCAGTGGGGGCCGTACACCAGCAACAAGCTCAAGTATTTCACTCGGAACGACACTGGGGAGACTGTCCCTGCCTACTGCATGGAGCCGGAGGTGCGCTCGGCCAGCGGCGATTTGCAGTATTCCTCCACATCGTGGAGTGATCTGACGTGGAATCAGCGGTATGCCGTGACGCTGGCCATGGCCTACGGTTATGGCGGCAATTACGGCTTCAATATGCACCCGGACTGCGCGCAGCTGGCGACGCAGGCGGTAGTGTGGGAGTTCGTGTGCGGCTACCGCAGCCCGGTGTACCCTTACACGCTGTACGACACCACCTGCGCCAACCTGTTCCACTATGCGGGAGATGATGTGGCGGTGGCGTACAACATCATTATTGACCGCATTATGAGCCATGGCGTGATCCCCAGCTTCGCGGTGAAGTACCGCAATCAGCTTTCGGGCGCTAATGCCATTACGCTGACATGGGACGGCAGCAAATACACCGGCACGGCCACCGACACAAATGGCGTGCTGCCGCAGTACTACTTCAGCACTAATATCAGCGGCGTGACGGTCAATCAGAGCTGGAACACGCTGACCGTGACGGCCACAAAGGACGCAGCGGCGCAGCTGAACGGCTATATCAGCAGCGACTACGGCTACTCGCTGGATGTGGCGGGCACAGAGTCCGTGCTGCTGGAGCCCAGCAACGGCAGCGGCTACCAGGCGTGTGCGGCGCTGACCTCGCTGCCCGACCCCGTGTGGGCGTATATACACTTTAAGGTCAGCATTGTGGAGGAGAAGGGCAGCATCACCGTCCGCAAGTTGGATGCCACAGGCGCACCTCTCGCTGGTACGGAGCTGCTGCTGGAGACTTCTGCGGACGGCAAGGCATGGACGGAGGTCGGCAGAGTGACCACCGACAAGACCGGTATTGCCAAATGGAGCGACCTCAAAATCGGTGTGCAATACCGTATTACCGAAACCAAAGCTCCCGCAGGGTATACGCTGCTGACCGAGCCGCTGTTCGCGGGAACGCTGGACAGCAGCAACCGAGATGTTACCATCACTGCCTGCAACAACGCAGGATTTGCCCTACCGTTCACAGGCGGTACGGGATTTACAACCTATTTCCTGTTTGCAGCACTCGCTCTCATGGCGGGTGTTTATTTTTGCAAAAAATCTAACATCAAAAAGGAGACAACCGAATGAAAAAGATCCGTCGCGTACTGGCCGTGCTCATGGCCGCTATCATGGCTCTGAGCCTCATCACCACAGCGTTCGCAGAACCTACCATCGATCCCAGCAAAAAAGCATCCCTGAGCATCTATAAATACGACATCACCAAGGCCAGCAACGACGGTGCGTGGGATGCGGAATCCTACGTTTCCACCGGTCTGCATGATGACGCCGTTGTTGACAAGCTGGCAAAGTACGCCATTCAGGGCGTGGAGTTCACCTACCTCCGCATTGCCGATATCACCATAAACAATGAAGTCATGGACGGTCAGCGCACGGTGGGCGTGCTGTATGGCTTCGACAGTTCTGACCGCAGCACCGACGTGCTGTCCGCCATCGGTCTGACCGCCGCGGATGCCCACAAGAGCGAGGGCGGCGTCAACTACTTCACCAGCGATATGCTCAACAACAAGCTGGCTGCTGCGTTGGCTGCCAATGCCACCACCGTGAAAAATGCACTGGAGGCCGCCGTCAAGAACGGCGGCGTGGCTATGACCGAGACGGATGCCACCGGCCACGTCTCTGCTGATCAGTTGGAGCAGGGGCTTTATCTGGTGGTGGAAACCCGCGTCCCTGAAAACGTGACCTCCACCTGCAATCCCTTCTTCGTGTCCCTGCCCATGACCACCACCGACGGCGCGGCATGGAACTACGATGTGACCGTCTACCCCAAGAACCAGACTGGCAATCCTACGTTGGATAAGACTGTGCGCGAAGCAAAGGACTCCACCGGCAAGAATACCGGTACTCTGACCGACATCAAGGACGGTTACGCTCACACTGCTACCGCCTCCGTGGGCGATGTTGTGGACTATCAGATCATCAGCACCCTGCCCACCATCACGTCTAAAGCATCTGCTCTCAGCGAGTACACCTATGTGGACACCATGAGCAAGGGTATTCGGTATAACAAGAACGATGTCGTTATCGAGTTCTTCAAGGATAGCGGCTGCACCGACAAGATTACCACATGGGATGAAAGTTCCGGCAAGTTCACCGTGGCTTACGACGACGCGCAGAACATTATGACCATCCGCATGACCGACACCGGCCTGGCGGAGATCAACGAGGCGGCCATCGTGTATACCGACAGCGTCAAGCGCGGGTATAGCGACTGCACCATGCGTATCACCTACGCTGCCACCCTGACCGCCGCTGCCAAGATGGGAGATACCGACAACCCCAATGGGGTCGTGCTGACGTGGCGCAGAACGAACAACACCTACTTTGATACCCTCAAGGACTGCTGCCATGTGTACACCTACGGCATTGACGTTCTCAAGCAGTTTTCTGACAACGGCGGCAACGTGCGGAACGTGAAGTTCCGGCTGCATAATGATACTGACGACTGCTATATCATCGCGGAGCAGAAGGACGGCGTGTACTACGCCAAGGGTCTTACCGCCAAGAAATCTGATGCTACTACGTTCATTCCCAATGCACAGGGTCACATCGTAGTTAAGGGGCTGGAGGACGATGCTTACAGCCTGACCGAAATTGCCACCGACAAGGGCTATGTGCTGCTGAAGGACGCGGTCAAAATCGTTATCAAGACCGCCGAGAACGGCCAGTGCGAGAAGTGCGGTGTGAAGCTGCTGACCGCCTCCGCCACCGTCAACGGCAAGAATGTCACCATGACCGATGGCAACGCCATTGTGCCCCTGACCGTGATTAACAACCCCGGCTTCGACCTGCCTAAGACGGGCGGCTACGGCACTTGGATGTTCACTATCGGCGGCGTGGTTCTGCTGGGTGCGGCGGCGTTTATCGTGATCCGTAGCCGCAAGCACAAGGACGAGCAGTGAAGCAGAAAAACAAAAGCGCATTTTCGGAATAAATTTTTATGAATAAGAAAATTTATTCCAGTTTCGGAATATTTAGTTGACGGATGGCATATTTCGTTCTATAATGAGAATACTTCTTTTGAGGAGGTGGCTTCGTTGGTAGAACGAAAAGAATATCTTGCTGAACTGGTCGGCTGGAAGGACGAGCAGGTCATCAAAGTTGTGACCGGCATTCGCCGCTGCGGAAAGTCCACGCTGCTGGCGCAGTATCAGGATTGGCTGAGGGTAAACGGCGTCACAGACGCGCAGATCGTATCGGTGAACTTCGAGGAACTGGAATACGAGGAACTGCTGGACTACAAAAAGCTGTACGCCTATCTGAAAGAACGCTTGGTGGCCGGGAGAACGACCTACATCTTCCTGGACGAGATCCAGAAGGTTGCGGACTTTGAAAAGGTCGTGGACAGTCTGTATGTCAAACCAGATGTGGACATCTACATCACAGGCTCCAATGCGTATATGCTCTCAGGCGATCTTGCAACGCTTTTGACAGGCCGCTATGTGGAGATTAAGATGCTCCCGCTTTCGCTGAAAGAGTTCTTGACGATCACAGAGTTGGACGCTGACCGCGGTTTTGCGGAGTACCTGCAATGCGGCGGACTGCCCTATGTTGCCAGGATGGATCGCACCACGGAAAAAGTGGAGACCTACTTAGAGGGCATCTACAACACGGTCATTGTGAAGGACATCGAAGACCGGCAAGCCCGCAAGGAGAGTGAGCCATCCAAGCGGAAGGTAACAGATATTGCGCTGCTGAAATCCATTGCAAAGTACCTCGCCAGCGTGGTGGGCAGCCCGGTTTCTGTTCGTAGCATCACAGACTATCTGATTTCTTCCGGCAGAAAGGTGTCGCCCAATACGGTGGATGATTATGTGGATGCCCTGACAGAGTCCTTTATCTTCTATCCCGCAGAGCGCTTTGACATTGTGGGCAAGCAGCTTCTGAAGATCAACAAGAAGTTCTATGTCGTAGATCTCGGTTTGCGAAATCACATTCTGCCGCGCAGAAATTATGACCTCGGTTTTTCTCTTGAAAACGTGGTCTATTTTGAACTGCTGCGCCGGGGCTATAAGGTGATGATCGGTAAGCTGGGCAACACGGAGGTCGATTTTGTCGCAGAAAAGCAGGGTGAGTACACCTATTATCAGGTAACGGCGGATATGACGGCGCAGGAGACCTTCGAACGTGAAATGCGTCCACTGACACTGATCCGCGACAATTACGAAAAGATCATCCTGACTGCCGACCATCTGACGGTTGGCAATTACAACGGCATCCGCGTGAAAAATCTTGTGGATTGGCTGCTCGAAAAAGACAACTGAATAATCATGAACAGTCCGACTGCAAAATTGCAGTCGGACTGTTTTATGCCCGAACGTAGTAACTATAAGAAAAATCAAAATTGAAGGGGAGGTATTTTTTGAGACATAAATGGATACTTATTTCTTTCGTGCTGTTTGCTGTGGCGGGAGTTTTGCTGGCCTATCCATTGGTCAGCACGATCATCAACAGTAAATACCACTCTGACATTGAGACCGCCTACACCGCCGCCATCGAGGACAGCAACGCTGACGAATTAGAGCAACAGCGGCAAGCAGCGCAGCAGTACAACGCCATGCTGTCCGGCGCGGCGACCATTACCGAGGGAGGGGCATCCGCCCCTCCCTTGGCCTATGCCCAGCAGCTCACGGTGGGCGGCGTCATGGCCTATGTGGACATTCCCAAAATCAACGTGTACCTGCCCGTGCAGCATGGTACGGACGCGGACACGTTGGAACGCGCCGTGGGTCATGTAGTCGGCACATCTCTGCCGGTAGGCGGCAGCAGTACCCACGCGGTACTGTCGGCGCACAGTGGACTGGCGAGTTCCAAGCTGTTTTCGGACATAGACCAGCTTGCAGAGGGCGACACGTTTTACATCCATGTGCTGGGTGAGGTGCTGGCCTATAAGGTGGACATCATCAATACGGTGCTGCCCACGGACACGAGCCTGCTCCAAATTGAGGACGGCAAGGATTTAGTCACGCTGGTGACGTGTACGCCATTTGGCGTCAACACCCACCGGCTGCTGGTGCGTGGCCACCGTGTTCCCTACACCCCCGAACAGGAAGCTCCTGCCGCCGCAGAAAAACCAGCGGCATCCTCGTGGACGCGGCATTACCTCACCGGCTTGGGTGTCGGCCTTGGCGCGGTGGCGGTAATCGGTGGTGCTTACTTTTTGGTAAGGAGGAAACGCCATGCGTAAGACACCTTTTGTACTGGCTGCGTTGTTGGCGGTGGTAGGTATCTGCGTCATGCTGTGGCCGGTGTTCACAGGACATAGGCTGCAAGCCGACACAGATGAGGCCGTGCAGAGCTTCCTCGAAGAGCGAAAGCCGGAGCAGCAATATCCCGAACTGCTGGCGGCTCTACAAGAGTATAACCGCCAGCTTTACGCAGAAAAGCAATCCCGTCTTATTGATCTGGAAGCCTGCGAAGAACCCGCCGCTGACCTGACTGCTTACGGCATCGGGGATGAGATCATCGGCGTGCTGGAGATAACGGCCATGGAGCTGACCATGCCGGTCTATCTGGGCGCGTCCGATGTTCACCTTGCCGCAGGCGCGGCAGTGCTGGGCAATACCTCTGCGCCCATCGGCGACGACAACTCCAATTGCGTTATCGCCGGCCACCGGGGATGGCGCGGTGCGGATTACTTCCGGTATATCGACCGCTTACAGGTTGGCGATACCGTTACGCTGACAAATCTATGGGAGACGCTGACCTACATCGTAGCTGACATTCAGATCATGCAGCCCCACGAGGTAGAGAAAATCAAAATTCAACCGAACCGCGACCTGCTGACGCTCATTACCTGCCATCCCTATGCCAGCGGCGGCAAGCAGCGGTATGTGGTGTACTGCGAGAGGGAAATGCCATGAAAAAGATAAACCCTGTGGTATGGGCTGTTCTCGCTGTGCCGGTCATTTACATGGCGATGGTGTTGGCCTGTTCTTATGAAGCGGGAACAGATCTATTTGCGCTCATGGAGCGTTTCGGCCTACTGCTGGGGCGGCCCGACCTGCTGCGGTGGACAGCGTATACGCCGAGGTGCATCCTGGGCGCGTTGGTATGCTATGGCCTGGCGGTGACGCTCTACTATTCTGACCACGAGAACCGTCGCCCAGGTGAGGAATACGGCTCGGCCAAATGGGGCAGCGCTCGTGAACTGAACAAGCAGTATGCCGATCCAAACGGTAAAAACGTTATCCTGACAAAGCACGTTTCCATAGGGCTGGACGGCTATAAGCACCAGCGCAACCTCAATATTTTGGTGGTGGGCGGCAGCGGTTCCGGCAAGACCCGCTTTTTCTGCAAGCCCGGTGTTATGAGCGTCAACTGCTCCTATTTGATCGTTGACCCCAAGGGCGAGATGCTTCGCAGCACCGGGTATCTTCTGAAGGACGAGGGATACGACATCAAGGTATTTGACCTGATCCACCCTAACCAGTCGGACGGTTATAATCCGTTCACTTATATTCGGGACGAGCCGGATGTGCTGAAGCTGATGGACAATCTGGTGAAAAACACCACACCGCCCAAGGGAGCGTCCAACGATCCGTTTTGGGAAAAGGCGGAGATCGCGCTGGACTCTGCGCTGATGCTGTATCTGCTCTATGAGGCACCTGTGGAGGAACAGAATTTTGAAATGCTGATGTTCATGCTGGAATGTGCGCGGGTCATGGAGGAGGATGAACAGTACCAAAGTCCACTGGATCTGCTGTTCCAAACCTTGGAGGAGCGCGACCCGTCACATATCGCCGTGCGGGAATATAAGGTTTACAAGCAGGCGGCGGGAAAAACCGCCAAAAGTATTCTTGTGACGGCATCGGTGCGTCTGGCAGCGTTTATCTTCCCGCAGTATGCCGCCATGATGCAGACCGACGAAATGGACTTCCCGTCGCTGGGTGAGCGTAAGCGCGCCATCTTTTGCGTCATTCCCGTCAACGACGGCAGCATGAACTATCTGGTCAGTATGCTGCTGACACAGTGCTTTCAACAGCTCTATCTGCGGGCGGACGAGCGGTATAACGGACGGCTACCCATGCCGGTGCGCGTGATACAGGACGAGTGGGCCAATGTTGCCCAGCCGGACAGCTATCCTAAGGTGTTGGCTACCTGCCGCAGCTATAATATCGGCATCAACATCATCGTACAGAATATCCAGAGCATAAAGGCACTGTATAAGGACGAGTGGGAGGGTATCATCGGCAACTGTGATACCCTCCTGTTTCTCGGCGGCGGCAACGAGCCCACATCACTGGAATTTATGTCAAAGCTGCTTGGAAAGGAAACGGTGCATACCCGGACACGCGGGCAGACAAAGGGACGCAGCGGGTCAAGCTCCGTCAATTATCAGCAGACCGGACGCGATCTGATGACCCCTGACGAAATACGGATGCTGCCCACCAATGATGCGCTGCTGTTCATTCGCGGCGAAAAGCCGGTGCGGGATAAAAAGTACGACATCAAGAAGCACCCCAATGTGCGCCGCACGGCGGATGGTCGGGCGAAGCCTTACATCCACAACCCGCCTGTGCCGGACTACACGCTGCCCGACCTGCCTTACGAATTCCGCACATTGGACGACTATACATTTTTGGAGGACGAACATGAAATTGAAGAAACCTAACACCATTGTAAGAGCTGTGTGTGCAGGCGCGGAACTCACTCTCTGCTGCCTTGTGCCGGTCTACGCCACTGGCGGTGATCCGCTGACTATCGTCAACAACCTGTCTGATTTTATTTTTTCCATCATCAAGGCCATCGGCATCATTATTCTCGGCTGGGGTATCGTGCAGGTGGGCATGAGCATCCAGAGTCACGACGCCAGTCAGCGGACGCAGGGGCTGCTGTGTCTGTTTGGTGGCTTGCTTATTACCTTCGCCAAGGAGATCCTGACGCTGATCGGCGCGGTGTAAGGTATGGACAACAACTGGATCATTGACAATCTCAACTATGCCTTTGGTGTATGGAACGATAAGCTGACGGAGATGTGGTCGCTGCTGACCCAATCGCCCCAGGCATTTAAGGGCGGCACCATCTGGCAGACGATCCAGACCGTCAACGGAGCCATGCAGGGCATCGGCTACGGCCTGCTGGTGCTGTTTCTGGCCATTGGCATCTTCCGCAGCAGCGCCAGCTTTCGGGACTTCCAGCGGCCCGAACACGTCCTGCGGCACTTTATCTACTTCGTCATGGCAAAGCTGGCTGTCACCTACGGTATCGACCTGATGGTGGACATCTTTGCAGTCTGTGCCGGTATCATCTCCGCCGCTGCCGGCAGTGTGGGCGGTATCGACGGTGCAGCCGTGTCACTGCCTTCGGAGATAGAGTCGGCCATCGAGAACGTGGGTTTTCTCGCCAGTATTCCGCTGTGGCTGGTAACGTTGCTGGGCTGTCTGGTCATTACGGTGCTGGCGTTTTTGATGATCCTCACCGTGTATGGCCGCTTTTTTAAGCTCTATTTATATGCCGCGCTGTCGCCGGTGGCGCTGGCGTCCTTTGCGGGAGAAGGCACGTCCCAGATGGGGCGTGCCTTTCTCAAAAGCTACATGGGCGTGTGCCTGGAAGGTGCGGTGATCGTACTGGCCTGCATCGTGTTCTCGGCCTTCGCCGCCAGCGATACGGTGGTGCTGGGCGGCGGCTCGGTAGTCACGCAGGTGTGGGGCTATCTGGGCGAGGTGATCTTCAATATGCTGGTGCTGGTGGGCTTGGTGAAGGGTGCCGACCGTGTGGTACGGGAGATGTTTGGGATGTGAGATGCGAAGTGAAGTTGACAGGCGATCACAAATATGCAACAATGTTGACATAGCACAAATGGTTTCACGAGAGCCGCTCCATTTTATTCAGCAGACCATCTCCGATTTTAATGGCAACTATGGTGCGGATTATGACGTGACGGCGGTGGCCGCGGATATCTATATGCGTTGATGGCATGCTGCGCTTTTAACCAAACTTTGCTTGACATGTCTAACATAGAGTAGTAATATAATAGTAGCAAGACGGCGTCATTGAGCGTCCGTCTGACGTTGAAGCAACTGGCGGGGTCAGTGGGTTTATCCTTCCGTTGGTTGTGGAGTCTCATTGAGGGTTGGTGGCATCCACAGACTGACTTAGGTTTTTGCCGAAAGAAAACCACCACGGGCACCTTCCAGGTGCCCTTTTTTATTAGGCTCGGAGATAGAGATATGGGACTACTGTTTGATGCTGCTACTGCATGGAACGCCTTGCAAGATACCACATATGAATTGCTTCTCGGCAGGGGTAAAAAGTCCACTCTGCTCACTATCACTTTTTGCGCAGACGAGTTTTGGCATCTTGTAGGAATGCAGCATGTCGATGATGTAGACTTCCGGCTTAACAGAGCTGAACTTCGCGGCAGCAAGTTCCTATCAAAAGTGCTCACAAAGAAAGTAAACGACGAACTCATCACAAAAACTGCGGAGTGGGATAAAATTCAGGGCAGACTGGAGTGTCTTATTGCGATAGAGAGTATATTTGACTCCGATTTTTTGATCTTCAATTTTAATTATGAGAATGTTCCACATGGCACCATGATTGCCGCAAAGTATGTAATCAAGGACCAACAATCAGGTGCAACGTATTTCGTTTTTCTTGATACGGACAAGCAGCGCTGGTTCTGCAAATCTGCGCTCCGCTTGCGCACTGCCGATTTTTCCGAAAACCAATCTCGTATGACAGTGTTAAAGAAGATAAAGAAGAAAGGTGGAGTCATCAAGATCGATTATACTCATCCACACTATGACCCATCCAAAGGGAATAACAAGTAAATAGTTGAGATAAACTTTAGGGCTTGGCTTTCGCCAAGCCCTTTCTTTATTAAGGACGGTGAGAAAATGGCGATCAGAGACGCCGATATTAAATTACTATTTGGGAAGAACGTGACAGTCGGCGAGTCCATTAACGAAAACATCGCAAACCCGTCTCAATTTGAGACGGGTTTCGACATTTTTGGAGGAGACACATGGAGATCAAAATCAACAAAGAAATACGCAGCTACAAGGAAACCGTCTACTTCGGCCTGACAGCGCGGCAGTTGATCTGTTCGCTGCTGGCGGTGGGTACGGCGGTGGGGCTGTACTTCGCCCTGCAGGGCGTATTAGACCGCGAGACGCTGGGTTGGCTGTGCATCGTGGGTGCTGCGCCTATGGCGGCGGCAGGCTTCTTTCACTACAACGGCCTGACGCTGGAGC
>OIWU01002243.1_pt1 | contig 16829 bp, 13 predicted proteins | sample 1587711 | NCBI WGS metagenome assembly OIWU01 (sample SAMEA3888909, study PRJEB22519) | human gut metagenome | biome: human gut; feature: human-associated habitat; material: faeces | place: Denmark | collected 2010 | reverse complement strand
GGCTCGCGCTACGCTTGTATTAATTCGGGTGCTCCGCACTTTAATTAATTCAATCACCAAAAATCTTCTCAAATTGCCAATCTGCCTGCGCTTTTATTCTTTTTACAAAAAACTCGATATTCGGGCTATATAAAACATACATTTGCTATTGCCTTTTGAAAATGGTATAATTCAGAACATTTTTTCAAGGAATATGGCTAATGTTAAATTTTCTTTACACTGTAATAATCTATCCGCTTATCCAGATAATTGAATTTTCTTTCGTGCTTTTTGACAGCGTATTCAAAAATGAAGGGATTGCGGTTATCGGCGTGAGCCTTGCGGTTTCTGTTCTCTGTCTTCCGCTTTACATTGTCGCAGAGCACTGGCAGCAGATCCAGCGTGACACAGAAAAAAAACTTGACCCGGGAATAAACCGTATAAAATCGGTTTTTAAGGGCGATGAGCAGTACATGATTCTTACGACTTTTTACAAAGAAAATCATTACCATCCGCTTATGGCTCTGCGCTCGTCATTCGGACTTCTGATTCAGATTCCGTTCTTTATGGCAGCCTATTCTTTCCTTTCAAACCTTGAATCCCTGCGCGGATATTCGTTCCTTTTTATACGCGACATGGGCGCGCAGGACGCGCTTTTTTCAATCGGCGGTTTTCCAATCAATGTGCTTCCAATCGCGATGACGCTTATAAACATCGTTGCCGGAGCAATCTACACAAAGGGTTTTAAGTTCAAGGATAAAATCACAATCTACGGAATGGCCCTTGTTTTCCTTGCAATCCTTTATTCTTCGCCTGCCGGGCTTGTCCTTTACTGGACGATGAACAATGTTTTTTCACTTGTAAAGAACATTTTCTACAAAATAAAAAATCCTGCAAAAGTTCTGTATGCTGTTTTTGCGGCGGCGGTTCTTGGACTTGATTTTTATGTCATATTTGTACACAACGGATTTTTGCATAAAAGAATTCTGCTCGCGGCGGCGGCAACTTTGCTTCTGGCGGTTCCTTTCCTTGTAAAATACATTTCCAGACTTTTGGACACAACATTAAAATCTCTTACGGAAAATAAAAAATCGCGGTTTGGAATTTTCATTGTTTCAAGCATAGCGCTCTGCCTTTTTGCAGGAACAGTAATACCTTCTTTTATAATAGGCTCTTCACCTGTTGAATTCGCGAACATAGATGGATACGGTTCGCCGCTTTACTTTATCTACAATTCAACGGTACAGACTTTCGGGCTTTTTGTGTTCTGGCTGAGCTGCGTGTACTTTCTGTTCAACGCGCGCATCCAGGCGGGATTTGCGGTTGCAATGCCGGTTCTTCTTTTTATAGCCTTGATTGACGCGTTTATTTTTTCAGGCGACTACGGAACTCTTTCGCGGCTTATAACTTTCGCGGAAAACATAGACTCCGCTCCGCTCTGGCAGATAATTTTAAATTCGCTTTGCATAATTCTGGCAGTCTGCATCCCGGTTCTTCTTCTTAAATTCAAAAAAGAAAAAATCCTGAACGGAATACTTGCGGTAATCCTTATTGCGGAAACAGGACTTTCTCTTGTTCACATCGCGCAGATTCAGACGGGCTATTCAGAATACAAAAAAACTGTCGCGGACGATGTTCAGGAAGTCCACACAATAACACCACTGTACCACGTTTCTAAGACAGGAAAAAATGTATTTGTAATCATGCTTGACCGCGCGGAAAATTCCTACATAGTTCCGATTTTTGAAGCCTTTCCGGATTTATACGATATTTACGACGGATTTACGCTTTACCACAACACAGTTTCATGGAACCAGGGAACTCTTCTTGGCGCTCCACCGCTTTTTGGCGGATACGAATACACTCCGGCGGAGATAAACAAGCGCAAAAACGAAAAACTTGTCGACAAGCAGAACGAAGCGCTGCTTACAATGCCGCGTATTTTTACTGAACAGGCTGATTTTACGGCGCAGGTTTCTGATTTAAGCTGGGCAAACTACAGCTGGATTCCAGATATGTCAATCTGCGCGCCTTACGAAAAAATTGAAGGATTCAACGTTGAGCGAAAATACACAGACCTTTGGGTAAAACAAAATCCTGACAAAGTGCGTCCGAACATCACAAGCACCTGCCTTAAGAGAAACCTTGTATGGTTCAGCCTTTTCAAGGCAGTTCCACTTTTTGCGAGGGACAGCGTTTATGATGACGGCTCGTGGTGGTCTTCCGATGAGCAGACTTCCGACATAATGGAATTTATTGACTATTATTCAGCTCTTGACTATATGCCGGAACTTACAGACTTTACGGCGGAAGGAAACAAATTCTTTGCGATTGTAAACGACACAACCCATTCAGGGCAGATACTCCAGGCTCCTGACTACGTTCCGTCAATTGACGTTGAAGACAGAACAACTTCTAAGGTTGAAAAATACAGGAGCGTTTCCGGAAACATAGCCGCACTGAAAAGATTCGGAGAGTGGCTTGAATACCTAAAGGAAAACGGATGTTACGACAACTCAAGGATTATATTTGTCGCCGACCACGGAATCGGAACTTCTGAAGGATTTAAGCTGGACTTTGAGCAGACAGAATTCCCAAAAGGCTACAATCCTGACCACAATCATCCGCTGCTTCTGGTAAAGGACTTTAACGCAAAGGGAAAACTTGCCGTAAACGAAGACTTTATGACAAACGCGGATGTTCCTGCGATTGCGACAAAAGGAATCATAGAAAATCCAAAAAATCCGGCGACCGGAAAAGAAATCAAAGAAATCCCGCCGGCAGAAAAAAAGGCTTCCGGCGTAGTTCTTACGCACAACTGGCGTCCAGGCGGAATCGGACTGAACACATTCACAGTGCCTGAGGGCGACTGGTATACAATTTCAGAAAATCTCTTTGAAGCCAAAAACTGGCAGAAAGGAATAAAATAAAAACCACGAGGAAAAACAATGATTTTAACAACATTTTTACCGCTTTATATCGATCCGGGTACCGGCTCAATGCTTTTCAGCATTCTTATTGGAGCCGCCGCGACTGTTTTCTTTTTGTTCAGGGCTCTTCTGCTGAAAATCAAATTTATTTTATCCGGAAAAAAAGACGGAAGCGCGCAGGTAGATTCATCATACAAGCCTTACGTAATCTACAACGAAGGAAACCAGTACTGGAACACTTTCAAGCCTGTTGTTGAAGAATTTGAAGCAAGAAAAATTCCTCTTGAATATCTTACCTCTTCAAAAAACGACCCGGTTTTTGACCAGAAATACAATTATGTGAAAGCGGAATTCATAGGTGAAGGAAATTCAGCTTTTGCGAAATTAAATATGCTGAGCGCCGGAGTTGTCCTTATGACAACGCCGGGACTTCAGGTTTACCAGCTGAAAAGAAGCAAAAACGTAAAACATTACTCGCACGTTCTGCACATGCCGAACGACGCCACAACCTACAGGCTTTTCGGGCTGGACTTCTTCGACTCAGTTCTTCTTACAGGCGATTACCAGGCGACAGACCTTCGCTATCTTGAGGAAAAACGCGGAATCAACAAAAAGGAGCTTGTTACAGTCGGCTGCCCTTATCTTGACGTGTACAAACAGAACATCGCGGAGATTCCGGCGGAAGAAAACCATCCGTTCACAGTTCTAGTTTCACCAAGCTGGGGCGACGTGGGCCTTCTTAAAAAATACGGCGAAAAGCTTCTTGATCCGCTTTCCAAGACTGGCTGGAGAATTATCGTGCGCCCTCATCCGCAGTCTAAAAAATCAGAGGCAGAGATGCTCGAACGCCTTACAGCGCGCTACAAGGACAATCCGAATATTGTATGGGACTATGAGCGGCAGAATATTTTCTCCCTCAAAAAATCTGACATAATGATTTCTGATTTTTCTGGAATCATTTTTGACTACACATTCCTTTGCGACAAGCCTGTCATGTACGTAAACGCAGGAATGGACTTGCGCCCTTACGATGCCTACGATCTGGACGGAAAGGAACTGTGGCAGTATTCAGTCTTGCGCAAATTCGGCACAGAGCTGAAGGAAGAACAGTTTGCAAACATAAAGGAAGTAATCCAGTCTGTAAGCGACAGCAAGGAGCTTGAAGAAGCCCGCCACGCCGCAAAAGCCGAAGCCTGGATGCACGAAGGCGAAGCCGGAAAAAACATCGCTGATTTTATGATTAGCAAGGTGGAAACTTCCGGCGGGAAGAAGTAGGAAAAAATGATTTTTTACAATATTTTTATTTCACCGATAGAACTCATAATAGACTGGATTTTCAATTTTTTTGTAAGAGAACTTCCATTTCTTGGACTATTAGGAGCTATTGTCGGTGTAAGCCTTGCAATAAATTTTCTTGCCTTGCCAATTTATAATATTTCAGATGATTTGCAAGACAAGGAAAGAAAAATCCAGGAAAAACTAAAGCCTGGAATCCAACGGATAAAAGCGGTTTTCTTTGGTGACGAACGATTTATGATTCTTCAGACTTTTTACAAGGAAAATCATTATCATCCTATATACGCTTTTAAGAGTTCTCTTTCAATTTTAATTGAGATTCCATTTTTTATAGCAGCATACCATTATCTTTCAAATAGTGAGTTGCTGAAAGTTACCCCCCCCCGTTACTAATAAAAAGTATAGTATCTTCGTTCTCTGAGCCCGACAGAATTTTTAGTTTTCAGCTTTTTGGGCACACATTTTTTTTAAACATCTTGCCGATTTTAATGACGGTAATTAACATCTTTTCTGGAATTTCATATTCAAAACAATCTACCTTTCGTGAAAAAATACAAATATATGGACTTGCCCTCGTATTTCTTTTTCTGTTGTATGATTCACCGAGCGGACTTGTAATTTACTGGATTTTTAACAACTTATTTTCATTTGCAAAAAATATAGTAAAATCATGCAAAAATCCAGAAAAAATTCTCCACATTCTGATTTCAGTATTTTCACTTTCCTTATCACTGCTTATCTGGATTTTAAGACCTGATGCAAAATTCTCAAAAAAAATATTATTGACTTTAGCCGCACTTTTTGTATGCGCATTGCCATTTTTTCTTAAATTTTCAGAAAAACTAAAAAACAGATTTATTAAAGAAACAGATACAAAAGAATATTTCCCATTGTTTTTATTGTCATGCCTAGGACTTGCTGTTTTGCTTGGCTTAACGCTTCCGTTGAACGTGATTTCTTCCGATGCCGCAGAATTTTCATTTATCGGAAACACGGAAAGCCCTTTTTCGTACGTAAAAACTTCTGCGTTGCTTTTTACAGGACTTTGCGTTGTTTGGCCGCTTTTGCTATACAAAATGTTTGACAAAAACACGAAAGTTTTTATGACCAAGTCAATGTTCACGCTTTTTGTGTCTGCGGTCTTAAATGCGTTTGTGTTTAAGTTTAATTATGGGAATTTGAATGTTAATTTTGCAGTTAGCAGCGACGTTCGTCAAAAGTCATATCCAATTTTGAATATTTTATCCGTAAGTTTCTTTTTTGCAATCATAATTCTTTTGACTTCTAAATTTGGAAAAATAAAAAATGAAAGTGCATATGCAACTTTTATTTTACTAATTGCACTTACAGCCATTTCCACAAAAAATGCAATAAAGACAAAAAAAGTATTTGATTATTATAAACAGAATATTGCAAATCAAAATAATGATAATCTAAACAGCGACATCGAACCGATTTTTCATTTGAGCAAAACTGAACAAAATGTCGTCGTTTTTTTTCTAGATAGAGCCACTTCTGCATTTTTCCGATTTTTCAGGAAGAAATGCCTGAACTTGCTGAAAAATTTAACGGATTTACTTATTTTCAAAACACGATCTCTTTTGGAAACTCAACTCTTTACGGCTCAACTGCAATGCTTGGTGGATATGACTATACTCCAGAAAATATTAACAGCCGAGGTAATATTCCATTGCAAAAAAAATACAATGAGTCAGCTCTTATAATGCCGCTAAATTTTCTTGCAAATGATTTTTCGATAACTGTTTCAGGTTTGCCTAGTACCGATTTTCGTGATAAAAATGACTTTAGAGGTTTTGAGAGTTTCCCTGAAATAAAAACATATGGAATATTCAAAAAATATATAAAAAGATATGAGAGAGAAAAATCTCAAAGAATAAAATTCGATGATATATGCAGAAAAGGAATCACGAATTTTTCTATTTTACAAGCTCTGTTGCCGGCAGCAAGAAACAGTTTTTCAGGAATAACAAAAGACAATACACTTGAAGATAGCGAAGCTTTTTTAAACAATTTCTCATCACTATATTTTCTGCGTAATCTTACGGATTTTCATCAGGAAAAGAAGAGCTTCATCTTTATTGGAAATGATTCACCGCATTATGCAACTTGGCTAAATACAGAAAGCTACGATGAAGTTCTAATAGGGAAAAATCAAAATAAGTATATTCCAAATTCTCTGAAGACTGCTGACGACGAAACAATTATGAATTACCAAGTTTTTGTAGCTGTATTAAAACAAATCGGTCTTTGGCTAGATTTATTAAGAGAAAATAACTGTTTCAACAATACTCGTATTGTAATAACTTCTGACCATGGCTATAAAAACAAGATAAGTCCAGGCTCTGACAAGGAAAGCAAGTTCTATAACAACGAAATTCTTGCTCACACCCCTCTTCTTATGGTCAAAGATTTTGATTCTGCTTCTAAGATAAAAATAGATAAAACTTTTATGACAAATGCTGACACAATATTTTTAGCCTCGCGAGGAATAATAAATAATCTTAAAAACCCATTTTTAGGACAGCCCTTAAAACAAGAAAAAAGTGATGGAATACTTGTCACGAATGCACATTCCAATAAAAGCTACAATAAATACAAATTATTGGAAAAACCTAGCTTCAAAGTGAAAAATAATGTAGAGTTATCCAACTGGGAAGAAATAAGCCGCTAAAAAAATATCGTTGATTTTATAGCCAGCAAATTAAGAAAAAAATAAAAAATCCTGCGGACTTTGGTAAAGCACTTTAGTCTACAGGATTTTTTTTGGGGGTTTTAGGGGCGAAGCCCCTAGGAGAGTGGGTAGGACGCAACGAAGTGCGGACGCAGGGCGAGGCTTCGCCCTTCCTTTTTGTGTTTTACTTGCAGCTTTCGCTCAGTTCCTGGTGCTTTTTAAGGAGTTCGGTTGTGAGGGTTTCCGGGAATACCTTGCTGTTTGCCGCCTGATTTTCTGCGTCAACGGTTTCACCTTTATACAATGCAACCGGGTAGTCTTTTATGATGCCGGCCCTGGCATTTTTGATGATACATTCTGCCATTTCCATTGCGGTCGGATTGTATTTTTTCTTGTTTATTACGGCGACTGATTCTGTAAGGGCAAAATTTCCTTCTGCAGGGTCGACAAAATCAACCGGAAGACCGGCTTTTTTATCGCGGACAGCCTGATGTCTTAATCCAAAGCCGGCCGCAACCTCGCCGGAACGAATCTTTTTTATCGGTCCTGAACCAGAAAGCTCAAGGTGCGGGCCTGCATTTTTATAAATCGCGGAAAGAGCCTGCTTTGCGCCGTCTTCACCGTATTCAGAGACAAGCGCCTGAACCATAAGCCATGCGGTTGTGCTGCCCATTGGATCTACAACGCTTACAAGGTTCTTGTATTCCGGATTGCCCAAATCTTTTATGCTTTTTGGATATGGAATTTTGTTTTCTTTTAACAGCTTTGTGTTTACGATTACAGCGCCCTGAATGGCAAGCAGCGGTGTGTAAAACGCCGGATATGTGTCAGTTGAATTTGTTTCGAAAGCCAAGTCCTTGAACATATTGTTCATCTTCTGGACGCTTTCAATATAGAATGAGCTCATCGTTATAAGATCCGCCTCGATGTCTGAACCTTCGGCAAAAAGTTTTCCGCCAAGCTCGCTTGTTCCGAACGACTGGAAAATGTACTTTCCGGCAAAGCCGTTTTCGTCAAGCGCTTTTTTTACGGAAACAACCGCCTCGTCATCGGCATTTGAATAGATAATCACCTGCTTTTCTGACGGATTCTTTTTTGAACATCCTGAAAGCATCGCAACACACGCAAAAAGCGCGGCAAAAAGTCTGATTTTTTTCATATATTTATCCTTCAAGTAATAATGGCTTATTATGTCATATATGCAAAGCCTTGAAAACGGCAAAAACGTGCAGGCAGAAAATTTTTCAGAAATTTTACAAAACGCTCGTTTAAAGTGCCAGTTTTTTAAGTTCACAAAAAACTGATTCATTTCCAAGCGCACCTGCTCTTTACTGCTTCTTATTCACAATTCCTTTTACGGTTTTTATGGCAAGGTTTACTACAAGAATCAGAAGTGAAAGAATAAAAATCTCGTTGAATTTTGCAAAATGCTGGAGTTCCTGGATTTTTGTGGTAATCACCATTGTTCTGGCTCCGGCAAGGAAAACCACCGCGCTTACCGTTACCATTCCGTTTATAAAAAGATAGCAGAAAATTTCAAGCTGCGTCCTTATGACGTTCGGTGTAATAATCCAGGCAACTGTCTTTATCCAGTTGTCGCCAAGAATGCGCGCGGTTGTTTCCCATGAGATATTCATTTTGTCGAGCGACGCCTTCATCATCAGATACGGTGTTGCAAAAAAATGAACAAGATTGCAGCACACAAGAATTGCAAGCGTGTTGTGCAGCGGTGTTTTTCTGAATGCAAGCAGAAAGCTGATACCTAAAACCATTCCCGGAATAGTATTTGAAACCTGCGCAATCGCCTCTATTATCTTTGTGCCGTGAATCAGTCCTTTGTTACGCGCGGAAACCAGCGCGCTTGCGTACACAAGCAAAGTTCCAAAAAGAGCGGTTAAAAAACTCATGACAAGGGAATTTTTGAACACGCGAAGAAGAGCCGCATCATTAAACACAGAAACAATATGCCTTACCGTAAAAGCATTGTTGTATGGCCATTCGGCAACAAAAGGCGCAACAAAAATCACAACAAACGAAGAAAGAATCAGAACGCAGATAACAACAGACAAAAATGACCAGATTATGTCGCGGACAATATCCGGCTGATTGTCATTTATTGCAATTTTATTGTACCGCACGTTAAAACGTTGAAGATAATTCAAAAGAAGAATACTTACAATAGAAGGAAGAAGCATGCAGAGCGCAATAACAGACCCCTGATGGAAATCCGGCAGGCTTCCGAGCATTGTGTTGTATAAAAGCCCTGCGACAACCGTGTAACGGCCTCCGATTGAAGCGGGAATTCCAAAATCCGTGAACGCAAGAAAGAAACTCTGGACTACAGAAACCGCGATAGTTCCTAAAAGCGGCTGGATTACCGCGGTAAAAAAACTGCGCAGGCGGCTGTCGCCCATAAGCCGGCACACAACAATATATCTTCTGTCTATGTATGCCATTGTATTTGTAAGAAGAGTAAAGGAAATCGGAAACGTGTAGATCACATAGCCAAAAATCAGTCCTTTGAATCCGTAAAAGTCAAAAAACTGCCTGCCAATAAGTCTTGTAAGGAGCCCGTTTTTTCCGAATGAATAGATTATTGCAAAACCGTAAGTGATTGTAGGAATAAGCATTGGAAAAACCGCAAGAGTCCGCAGAGTCTTTTTTGCCCAGACCGGAATATTTGTAAAATTAACTGTGTACGCAAGGACAAAAGCAAGAACTGTTGTGATGAACGCGCTTAAAAGCGAAACATTGACGCTGTGCGCAAAAGCCGTCTGAAGCTTTCCGCCGGCAAAAACAGAGACGACGTTTCTAAATGTAAGGACGCCGGAATTCAAAGTAAAAGCATTCCTTAGAAGAACGACCGCCGGAATAAAAATAAAAACCAAGAAGAAAAGAAGCACAACGTAAAAGGCCGCGCGCATCTGCTTGTTTCTTATTTCCTTGAACATATCTTTTATTTTTGTCATTAAAAATTCCTTGCTTTCCTGAATTTTCCGACTGAACCGCAGCCAGACCTAAAGATTAAAAAGCTTGTAGATGTTGTTCTTTTTTACTTCAAGCTGCTTTAAGATAAAGTCGTTCACAAACTGGCTCTTTGGATTTTTGATTATTTCAGAAGGCTCTGCGAACTGCTCGATTTTTCCCTTGTTAAGGATAAGAACTTTGTCGCTGATTGTAAGGGCTTCCTCCGGATCGTGTGTAACAATAATCGTTGTAAGGTGGAATTCCTTTGCGATTGTAACTATTTTTTCCTTGATTGACTCCTTGATTACTCCATCCAAAGCCGAAAGCGGCTCGTCCAGAAGAAGAATCTTGGGCTTCATCACCATTGTCCGGGCAAGGGCCACGCGCTGTTTCTGTCCGCCGGAAAGCTGGTCAATTTTTTTATTCAGATGTCCGCGCAAATCCAGAAGGTCTATCAGCGCTTCTATTTCTTCTTTTGTTGAGCGGTCCGGGTAATTGCGCAAACCGTAGACAATATTCTTGTACGCAGTAAGATTCGGGAAAAGCGCATAATCCTGAAAAACTATGTTGAATCCGCGTCGTTCCATCGGAGTATTTGTGATGTCATTTCCATTAAAGACAACGCTTCCGGAATCAGGCTGAAGAAGCCCGAGAATTATGTTCAGAAGAGTTGTTTTTCCGCCGCCGGAAGAGCCTAAAATTGAGACAATCTGAGAATCGCCGATTTCAAGAGAAATATCGTTCAAAACTGCCGTTCCGTCAAAAGACTTTTTTATTCCGTTTAACTTTAACATTTTCCGCCCTTGCTGTTTTTAGTTTCATACATTATATGCGCCGTCAACCGCCCTAAGCTCGTTGTAAGTGTCGATTTCCGTAAAATCTTCAAAAGAGCAGCTGCGCACAACCAGATTAAAATCCTTGTTGCAATATGTTAATGGAACTGAGTCCCAGTAACGCTCCTTTCCTCCAGGCATTTTGTACACTTTTTCAAGGGATTCGCCGAGTTTTTTTCCGTCGCATCCTGTCCAGTACGAGATGCCGACCATTCTGAAACCGTTTGTTCCGCCGACGCTTACTCCGCTTATCCTGCCCTTTTCCACGGAAAGACACCAGTCGTCTGTCCGTTCGCACGGAACTCCGCAGTAATTTGACTGATACTGATATTTTGAGACAAGATTCGGATTTTTCAAGATTATGTCGGATTCCAGGATATAAGCGTTTTCCAGATAATTTTTTGCCGCCAGAAGCGAGGAGATATTGTTTCCTTCGTTGTATGCGGGATTTTCCACGAATTTTATATCCGGATATTTGTATTTAAGCTGGTCGAACTGCGCTGAAAGATAGCCGCGGACAATCACGATTTCTTTTATTCCTGCGGAAACAACCGCATCCAGAAGGGATTCTATTATCATTTTGCCATGGACGCGTATAAGCGGCTTGGGAGTGTTCAGCGTAATCGGCACAAGGCGCGAGCCGAATCCCGCCGCAAGAAAAACCGCCCGCCGAACCCTGTAAGGCTCCAACGCATTCAAGCCGTCGTCCGAAATTTTGTCGCCGTTAATAAAATGCTTTTCAACAAGCTCTGAAAAAGTTGTGTTTACAGTTCCAACTGAGTAGCCAGAAAGCTTTGCAATCTGACGCTGAGAAAGTTTCTTTTTTTCCGCCTCGACAAGCGTTAAAATGTCGAATTCTTTTTTTGAAAGCACAATTGCCGCCGTTTTTTTTCGGAAATGCTATAATTTTTGTTCAACAAATCTGTTTTTTTTATATTTTTAGAACATTTTTTACGCAGATTTATTAGTTTTCCGTTCAAATAATATATAAAAAATACAATTTTTGAACAAGTTAACTTGACACTTTTTTATTAAAAAACTATTTTGAAAAATGCGGTAGCGATGGGAAGGGAAAGCCGCAGGCTTTTTCCGAGACGAAGTTGAGGAATGAAACCCTGACCGTAGCGACCGTAAGTTGAGCGGAAGCGAAACTTACGGGACCGCCCGTATTTTTATCAGTTTGAGAGGAATTCTATGCCTAAAACAGTTTATCTAGGAATCACCGGCGATATTATCCACCCGGGAATTATCAATATTATCAAGGAAGGCGCGAAGCTTGGCGAGCTTACGGTCGGACTTTTGACGGACAGCGCGATTGCAAGCCACAAGAGGCTTCCGTATTTAACTTACGAGCAGCGAAAAGAAGTCATAGAGGACATAAAAGGTGTGGCAAACGTTATTCCGCAGGATGAATGGAGCTATGTTCCGAACCTTAAAAAACTGAAGCCGGATTTTATGATTCACGGTGACGACTGGAAAACAAATTACCTTTCTAAAATCCGCGAGGAATGTTTTGAGGTGATGAAAGAATGGAACGGACAGATTGTGGAGATTCCGTATACGAAGGGAATCAACTCCACCGCGCTTGCCGAGAACGCGAAGGATATTGGAACTACGCCGGACATCAGGCGCGCGACTCTGCGCCGTCTTATAGCGGCAAAACCGGTTGTGCGTATTCTGGAGGCTCACTCAGGGCTTTCCGGGCTTATTGCCGAGCATGCGAGCGTTACAAAGGAGGACGGAATCCACCAGTTCGACGGAATGTGGTCTTCTTCGCTTACGGATTCAACCAGCAAAGGAAAGCCGGATATTGAGGCGGTTGATCTTACTACCCGAATGCAGAGCCTTACGGATATTCTTGAATGTACTACAAAACCGATTATTTACGACGGCGACACCGGCGGAATCCCGGAGCATTTTGTCTTTACAGTCAGGACTTTGGAGCGAAACGGCGTAAGCGCGGTAATCATCGAAGACAAAAAGGGTCTTAAAAAGAATTCGCTTTTTGGAACGGAAGCAAAGCAGGTTCTGGCTACGGAAGAAGAATTCTGCGAAAAAATCAGCGCGGGAAAGCGTGCGCAGGTAACAAAGGACTTTATGATTATCGCGCGCATTGAAGAAATAATCGCAGGATATTCTGTTGACGAAGCGCTTTCAAAGGCGTTTGCCGCAGTGCGCGCAGGTGCAGACGGAGTCATGATTCATTCCAAGGACAAGACTGGAACGGACATAAAGGAATTCTGCCAGCGGTTCAGAAAAGAATACGAAAAAATCCCGATTGTGCTTGTTCCGACAACTTACAACCAGTTCAAGGAAAAAGAACTTGCGGAATGGGGAGCAAACGTGATTATCTACGCAAACCACATGCTCCGCTCCTCGTACCCGGCGATGAAAAAATGCGCCGAGACAATCCTGGAAGCCGAACGCTCGCTTGAGACAGACGGAATGTGCATGCCGATAAAAGAAATTCTGGAGCTTATTCCGGGAACAAAATAATGCGGATGGACAAGCCCGCTCCGGCTAAACTTTGAAATTTGAAATTTTAAAAAGGAAACAAAAATGATAAAACCTTCAACTTTTTACGATGAACTTTTGAAAAACGGAACTGATTTTTTTGCAGGAGTTCCGGATTCGCTTTTAAAATCTTTTTGCGCCTACGTCACAGACAACGCGCCTTCTGAAAAACATATAATCTCCGCAAACGAAGGAAGCGCGACCGCGCTCGCGGCAGGATACCATTTTGCCACCGGAAAAATTCCGCTTATCTATATGCAGAATTCCGGCGAGGGAAACATGATAAACCCTCTTCTTTCGCTTGTTGACCCGGACGTTTATTCCGTTCCGCTGCTTATTCTTGTAGGATGGCGCGGAGAACCTGGCGTTCACGACGAGCCGCAGCACGTAAAACAGGGAAAAGTAACCTGCGCGCTTCTGGACGCAATGCAGATTCCTTACGAAATTATGGCCGAAGACGAGCAAAACCTTTCCGCACAGCTGGAAAAAGCGTACGCTTACATGAAAAAAAACAGCGCGCCTTATGCGCTTGTAATCCGCAAGGGAACTTTTGAAGAATACACGCTTAAAAACAATATTCCAGTAACCGCCGAGATGAAGCGCGAGCAGGCAATTGAAAAAATCATGCTTTCTGCGCCGGAAAAAGCGGCGTTTGTTTCCACAACGGGAATGGCAAGCCGCGAGCTTTACGAGCTGCGCGAAAAACACGGAATGGGACACGAAAAGGATTTTCTTACGGTCGGCTCAATGGGACACGCGTCGCAGATTGCGCTTTCTATCGCACTGCAAAAACCTGAGCGGCCGGTTTTCTGTATTGACGGAGACGGCGCCGCGATAATGCAGATGGGTGGAATGGCTACGGTCGGCACAAGAAGTCCTAAAAATATGGTTCACTTTGTAATGAACAACGGCGCGCACGATTCTGTCGGCGGACAGCCTACTGTAGGGCTTGAGATAAACCTTCCGGAAATCGCGAAAGCCTGCCGCTACAAAAGAATTTATTCGGCAAAAAATGAAAAAGAACTGGGCGAAGTTCTTGCCAAAATCAAGAATTCCTTTGATGATAATACAAACGAGCTTACATTTGTTGAAGTAAAAGTCAGCAAAGGCGCGCGGAAGGATTTGGGACGGCCAAAATCAACTCCGCAGGAAAACAAAAAAGCATTTATGGAGTTTTTAAAATAATGATAAGACAGGCAGTTATTATGGCAGGCGGTTTGGGTTCAAGATTCGGCGGACGGACAAAAGACATGCCAAAAGGATTTATTGAAATAGACGGAATTGCGATGGTGGAACGTTCGGTACAAAAACTGATTGCCGCCGGCGTTGAAGAAATCATCATCGGAACAGGACACTGCTACGAATATTACGACGGACTTGCAGAAAAATACCACTGCATCCGCACTGTAAGAAATGAAAATTACCAGAACACAAGCAGCATGGGAACGCTGGAAGTCTGCGCGCCTTTTGTAAAAGACACCGCCATTCTTCTTGAAAGCGACCTTCTGTACGATTCAATCGGACTTTTTGCGCTTGACAACGACAGCCGGAAAAACGTTATTCTTGCTTCCGGAAAAACAAACAGCGAGGACGAAGTTTACCTTGAAACGGACGAAAACGGAGTTCTTAGCGGAGTAAGCAAAAACAAGGCTGAAATCAAGAACGTCGCCGGGGAACTTGTGGGAATCTCAAAAGTTTCAAAAGAATTTTTGAACAAGATGGTAGATTTTTACGACAAGACACGCGCAGAAAATGCAAAAATCGACTACGAGACAGTTTTTAAGAAAATCGCAAAGGACGACCCTATCTACGTACATAAAATTGAATATTACGCCTGGACGGAAATAGACGACGAAGCAATGCTTACGCGCGCAAACACGCTGATTTATCCGCGCATCAAGGAAAACGAGGAGCTGAGGAAAGTACAGCGGGAGGTTCTTTTAAATCCAGGTCCTTCAACAACAACGGACAGCGTAAAATATGCGCAGGTTGTAAAAGATATTTGCCCTCGCGAACTCGAATTTGGAAACCTAATGGAAAAAGTTTCAGAAGATTTAACTTCTTTTGTCGCAAATCCGGAAAAATACACAACCGTAATGTTCGGCTGCTCCGGAACAGGCGCAGACGAAGCGATGATTTCAAGCTGCGTTCCGCCGGACGGAAAACTTCTTGTGGTTGACAACGGCTCTTACGGCGCGCGCCTTGCAAAAATCGCAAGCGTCTACGGAATTGAGACAGACGTGTTCAAGTCTTCAACCTACGAGCCGATTGACCTTGAGGCGCTTGAAAACCAGATGAAATCAAAAAAATACACGACTTTTGCGGTTGTTTACCACGAAACAACAACAGGACTTTTAAATCCGCTTGAAAAAATCTGCCCGATGGCAAAAAAATACGGAATGACAACTGTCTGCGACATTGTAAGCGCGTATGCCGGAATGCCGATTGACATGGAAAAACTCCAGATTGATTTTGGCGCGGCCACCTCCAACAAGCACATCGGAGGAATGGCTGGAATAGGTTTTGTTGTCTGCAAAAAGGAAGAGCTTTTAAAGCAGAAAGACTGGCCGATGAGAAACTACTACCTGAACCTTTTTGACCAGTACAAATATTTTGAAGAGACAAAACAGACGCGATTCACGCCGCCGGTTCAGACATTCTACGCTTTGCGCCAGGCAATTATCGAGACAAAGCAGGAGACAATTGAAAAACGCTTTGAACGGTTCACTGAATGCTGGAAAATTCTTGTAAATGCGCTGAAAGAAATCGGGCTGAAAATGCTTGTGAAAGAAGAAAACCAGTCGCATTTTATTACGGCGATTCTTATTCCAGAAACGCCGGCATACGATTTTAACAAGATGCACGATTTTGCGCGCGGTCAGGGATTTACAATTTATCCTGGAAAACTTGGAAACATCGACACATTCAGAATCGCGAACATGGGCGACATAAAACCCGAAGAAATGCGGCGGTTTACAGGAATTCTAAAAGAATACATGAAATCAATCGGCGTTTGCTAGAAAAATAAAAAGGGCGGGCAACACCGTTCGCATCTACGCTGCTCACTACTCAGCAAAAGCCCAAGGTCTTTTGCTGACGCCACATCAATATCATAAAAAGGGCGGGCAACCGCCCTGCGGCCGCACTTTGTTGCGTCCTACCCACCGTGCGGGCTCAAACGCCGCCCGCAACGTACAACGCCTGCTAAAAAATGTGCCAGGGATTGGAATGGTTGCGCAGCAAAAAAAATGCCGGTTAGTTCTAACCGGTATTTTTTCGCAGGCAGGGCCGGAGCCATGGAAAGCCCGGCCCGAGCGGTTGTTGAGCCTGCCGAAACAAAAGCGAGGGTAGCACCCAAACAGGTCGTAGCCTACGGTGCTTACCGAGTTTGCTTCGCAAACTCGCAAATATTTTTACTGCAATATTGCACCTTTGTCTGGTCGTAGCCTGCGGCTACTTACCGAGTTTGCCATTCGGCAAACTCGCAGAAAATTAACTACTGAAGAATCGCTCCCTTATCAGCACTGGAAACCAGTTTAGCGTAGCGGGCAAGGTAGCCGGTCTTTACTTTTGGCTCAGGGGCAACCCACTTCGCTTTTCGGGCGGCAAGCTCCTCGT
>OIWU01002240.1_pt1 | contig 16839 bp, 8 predicted proteins | sample 1587711 | NCBI WGS metagenome assembly OIWU01 (sample SAMEA3888909, study PRJEB22519) | human gut metagenome | biome: human gut; feature: human-associated habitat; material: faeces | place: Denmark | collected 2010 | reverse complement strand
GAAGTATACTCCCTTTGGTGGCAATTTTAAATACACTATCTTATTTGACGCTTACGCTCTAAAACACATTTTAGAACAATATATTTTTTTATTCTGTTTTATTCCCATTCTGAATTACATAGCTCTAAAACGCACATTCAAAAGTCAATGTTTTTGCAGTCGTTTTATTCCCATTCTGAATTACATAGCTCTAAAACTTATGATTCAGAAGAGGAACGTAATAAACAGTTTTATTCCCATTCTGAATTACATAGCTCTAAAACTTGTTATCTTCTTTATACTTTTCAAGAGCAGTTTTATTCCCATTCTGAATTACATAGCTCTAAAACACTACATCTAACGTTATTGAGTGCGAACGCGTTTTATTCCCATTCTGAATTACATAGCTCTAAAACTACATTCATTAACAATTTCGCAATCGTTCGGTTTTATTCCCATTCTGAATTACATAGCTCTAAAACAATGTGGACGACCAAGATGCGTTGAATGAGGTTTTATTCCCATTCTGAATTACATAGCTCTAAAACGATAATTCCGCTAGTTTTACAAGAGCAATTGTTTTATTCCCATTCTGAATTACATAGCTCTAAAACAAAGGATACACGTTTGTAAAGAAATCACCTGTTTTATTCCCATTCTGAATTACATAGCTCTAAAACAAGAAAGACTTACCTACAGGAAACGAAAAGGTTTTATTCCCATTCTGAATTACATAGCTCTAAAACCCTGAAAATAATATACTCTTTAAAATACACGTTTTATTCCCATTCTGAATTACATAGCTCTAAAACTTCTTATTAGCTTTATGTCCACTTTCTAACGTTTTATTCCCATTCTGAATTACATAGCTCTAAAACGGTAGTGGTAAATCTTTAGATACAGCGCGTGTTTTATTCCCATTCTGAATTACATAGCTCTAAAACAGCCAGTGATTTTGATAGTAACTATCTGTTGTTTTATTCCCATTCTGAATTACATAGCTCTAAAACAGTAGAAAGAGTTGTATAGTTATTTTGCGTTTTATTCCCATTCTGAATTACATAGCTCTAAAACGATGAAAAACTTTACTATCTTGACATGGATGTTTTATTCCCATTCTGAATTACATAGCTCTAAAACAAAATACTTATCCCACGTATATTATCAGGCGTTTTATTCCCATTCTGAATTACATAGCTCTAAAACAATTATCAGAGTTATTTTTGTATGAAAATAGTTTTATTCCCATTCTGAATTACATAGCTCTAAAACTACTGATTATAACTTGCATGGATTTTTCCAGTTTTATTCCCATTCTGAATTACATAGCTCTAAAACGGTGTATATAAACATATGCCTACTAAATCTGTTTTATTCCCATTCTGAATTACATAGCTCTAAAACCTTGCTACAGCTTGCAACCACTCATTAAAAGTTTTATTCCCATTCTGAATTACATAGCTCTAAAACCAAAATGCTTTTGAGGAGTCCAGCCTATGGCGTTTTATTCCCATTCTGAATTACATAGCTCTAAAACCTCAATTTGTTTTTTCGAGCGAAGAAATTAGCGATTTTCTCCTTTTTTTTCGAATGGGAATTATATTTTTTGTTTATTTTAAACAATTTTCTCTCTATTTATTATACAACAAAAATTCATCAAAGTCACGGTCAACAAACAATACTCTTTCGTACTCTAATACCTCTTTTTCTGGTCCATTTTCCAACAATAATAAATCCACCTTCTTATATTTCGAATACTTATACAATTCCACTAATTCTGCATTGGATAGAAAGCTTTTTACATTCACTAAAAATAATATTTTTGCCATCTTAAAATAATGGATAATATCTATGATTAGCAAAAGACGCTCTAGTATCGTTTGCTCTCCATGTTGTTTTATGCGTAGACCTATCATTTTTAAATAATCGATTACCTCCACCTGCTCTTTCCATTCAAATTCAAAAGGTAACTCTACTAAAATATCTGATACATCTAAACACACATTGTAAAATACAGTCTGAAAGGCATCCAATTTCTCAAATTCCAGTGCATATACGCCATCAACATATCGATACAACTCATTTTGTATTTTTCGCTGGTTAAAATCGAAATTCATAAAATCCATAACAAACATTGTTTCCTTTGAAAAGTTAATTATTTTTTCTTCTTCCAACAATACAATCTGTTCTGCAATCCCTTCCTCTATACCATTTGACAAACGATAAATGCTGTTTACCAGACTTCCAAATAGTTTCTGTTCTTCTATCTGAAGCACCTCTACATAATCATCACAAAATGATATTTCTGTCTCAAAAGATAAAATTCGCATTTTCATATGATAATCAACCTTTCATCGGTGTCCAAAATCGTTTGTTGTGCAGTTCCCGAAATATATTCAATACCACTAAACTGTTTTTCTGTAATTGTCAGCACCTCTACCAAACCGGCATGCGGTTTGTTCTTTCGTACTTTATTTCTTACTAACGTAGCCGTTCCACTATTTAATACCAACTTTGAATACACAGATTCCTGCATCATAATAAAGCCTTCCCGTAACAAAAATTTACGAAATTTTATGTATTCCTGCCTATCTTCTACGGTTATTGTGGGTAAATCAAAAAATACCATTACTCTCATAAATCGATAACTCATTGAAATACATATAACGCTAAGTTTTCCAAATTGACTTTTCTCAACGTCTCAAACACTTTTTTTACATACATTTGAATGGCATTAGTTAAGAAGTACTCTTTCCCACAATAGCATACTTTTTTATTTAACAAATCCACCAATTGCATCTTCAATTCAGGTGTTACTTCCAATTCCATATTTTGATATACAAATTCATCTACAATTACCCGAAATGGTTCCATTAGATCACAAGATAAATTAAAGGCATTATACTCATTGGTATGCTTAATTCCAAGTTGTGTCAAATAACCATTGCTTACAATTTCTTTATTAAAACTGGATAATAAAATTGCATACCCATAATTTAATGCCGCATTAATGTTGTTTACATCATCTCTAGAAAATCCCTTTCCAAATAAGCTATTAAAATATACCTTAGCCGCATGTCCCTCTCTATTCGTCTCATCAAAATACTTTAATTCTGTTATATATTCTCGTAGTTTTTCACTCGTATCATATTCCAATTTTTCTAAAAGATTTGCCTGATTTTCTATTTTTTGCCTTATAATCTGTGTCCATACTAATCTAGCAAAATCTGTATTCCAATGTATCTGTTCTTCTATATTTTTACTCGTATGAAAATTTCCATAATATGGAACCAATTCGCTACTTGGATTTCTTTTTTCATCACAGAAAATCACTTTAATCTTTCTTTTTATTAATTCACACAGCAAATAAGAAGTCAACGAAACCTGTGTAGAATCAATAATAATCGTATTAATTTCCGATAAATGAATCATTTTCACATCATCCGAACGAACCAGAAGATAATCATTTTTATAATTTAACTTTGCGTGACTTTTAATCACTATTGTTCTCCAACTCAATTTTTATTCCTCTCCTGTATACAACTTTCATATTTTTATATCTAAGTTTCCTACAAAAGAACCCATTTGATAAAGCAATGATTTAAAATTGCTTTATCATTGGTTCATAAATTACTGCAAAATATTCCATAGAAAATTTTTGTTTCCTTCTTTTAATCCGCAACTACTTAAACCGTCATATACCTTTCATATAATCCTGTAATAGACTGATCAATAAATTTTATACCTTCTTTGATTGTATAGTGATTTTTTCTTCCTATACGATCAGCTAATCTACCATCACTAATTGTCTTTAAATCTATACATTCTGCATTTGCCTCAGTTAAACGAAGTAATTGTATTAAAAACTTTCCCTTTTCTTGTACCGCTTTTATTTTTTCCTCTACATGCAAGCTTTCATATACATGGCTTTCTACAATCTTTTTTACAATACTTTCATATGCTGGATACTGCTGTTGTATCTTCATTCGATAATATGCATATAATTCATCCATGCTGTTCTCCAACTCATCCAAACGATATCCATAGTATTCTCCTTTTTCCATAATTGCAATTGTACGCAACAAATGCTGATGTTTTCCATCCAATATGAATTGCTTTGCATTTACTACTTCTGTTGCTGCTGTTAAATAAAATCTATTTCCATCACTATCCTCGATTAATTGATTTTTCATCACCTTTTTTCGTAAAATAACAATTTCTTCTACTCCTAATTTTTCTTTCAAATACCTATCTAAAGAGACTTCTTTTTCTGCAATCTTTTTTGCAATTATCACTGAAATTTTTTCCAGAGATAACTTTGTTTTTCTCCCTTGTTGATACCTCACCAAGCAGGAATATGCAGCTTCTCCTCCCTGATAACCACCATACTTTTCAACGGAAAGTCCCTTTTTTATTGGTAATAATTTTGTATTATTTTCTTTTCCCTTCTCTGGTTTTGCATTAATTGTCTGCTTATAAAATTCTCCTGTATTCTCTTCTAATTTTTTTGTAATGAGGCAATCCCGATATCCAAATATTTTCTTTATGTATGCTAACTTTTGTGTACCATCCCACAAAATTTCTCCAGTTTCTTTGTCTACTATTTGTTCTGAAAAACGAGACATTACATAAGAGAAAAATTGTCTTTTTTCATTTCTAACACCATCTTTCTGTTGATTCTTTTTTTGATAATACTTTCGATATCCCTCATAATCAATTTCTTTTTCATATTTAGGAAATGCCGCTTTTATATAAAGCCCCACTGCACACGCTAAATATGCATCCTGTGCATGATGGAAATCATTTATCTTTCGACTTTTAAGCATGGTATATGATTTATTTTCCATAAAAAATCCATTATCGTCTTTTTTCTCTATAGTATAGTTTTCCCTCAACTCACTACCTAAACTAGCCTTTACTGCTGCAACGTTTACCCCTTGGTAATATTGTGCCAAAATATTCGCTACCTGTTTGATAATCTGTCTAGTTTCTACAATCTGACGAGCAATAAAATGTTTCTGTTCTTTTTCGTTTCCAAAACTTTCCTTACATAAATTTGCATATTTTTTCTTTCCCATTAAACCACAGCTTAAAAGTTTTTTCCAAACTTCCTTTTGCCGATTCTGCCATTCATGAGGAATCAACCCCTCGCCTTTTCGCTGATTTTCACCTTTTAATACTAATGCTTTATTTTCCAGGCTGTCATCTTTTACCAAAGTACGTGGAATAATATGATCCACCTCATATTCATTCAAACGATCAATATCTAATGTCACTCCAGAATACAGACTTTTTCCATTTTGCATAAAATATAAAAAGACCTTCTCTTCATCTATTCGATTTTGATATCGTTTTTCCTTTAATTCATTTGCTGCATGTTCATTAAAATCATTGACTTCTTCCTTAAATTTCTTATATAAGCGCTCAATCTGTTTTACTCTACTATTTGTACGTACCCTATCATCATCTTCTCTAGCAAACTCAATAAAAATATTTTGAGGTACTCCCCCCATAATAGAAATAATTTCCTCTACAATTTTTAAGCTTTGCCAGATACCACGTTTAATTGCTGGTGATCCATGTAATTCCTGTACTACATCTAATAAATTTTCATTTCCATATAATTTTTTCTGATTTGCTTCTATTATTTTGCAAAAGCCCATTTCTTCATTGTTGATAATTTGCATTATATTTAACAAACGTGAATCCTCTCGTAAAAGTTCCATAATGGTCTTCTTTTGTCCCTGTCTATCAAATCCCTTGATTCCATTTAGAAATTTTTCCGAAAATCTTCCCCAACCTGAATAATTAAGTTTCAAGATTTGTGCCAATTGCTTGTCATTAATTTCATTGCCATACTTTTTTTGAATTTTTCGCTTTACAATACTTTTCTCTTCAAATACAGTAAGCCAATAAATAATCTCCTCTATCATTTTACGATTTCTTTCTGTGATTTCCCCTAAAATCTTAGTAAAATCTATGTATGAAGTCAGTGATGAGGCAAATTCATTTTCCTTTTGAAAACCAGTAATATAGTATGCATTTTCATCTAATTTTACCATTTTCTCCGTTACTTTCGTTGTGCAATACTGTTCTCGCACAAGCCATTTTTTTAACTGCTTTTCTGTAACTTTCTTTTGCTTCTTAAACAATTGTTCTATAATTTTATTTCTGGTCTCCAACGAAAATTTTCCATTTATCTTGATTTTATTTAATTCCTGCAATAGTTCGTATTCTGAATATAAAAGGGACTGCTTTGGTAACACCTTTTCTTCTGGTAAATAGGTGCAATAGTTAGTCATTCTAGTAATAAATGCTTCTGCTGTTTGATCTATATCCACTACCTGTTCAAAATTCCATGGATAAATTTTTACTTGTTCCATCCCCGTTCTTCGTTTCATCCATGCAAATTTTGATTGTTTCTCATCTACCAATGGTCCTACATAATATGGAATACGGAACAGCAACAATTGTAAAATTTTATCTGCATTTTCTTTTAACTCTGGATAAAATTCCCCTTGTTGCTTTAAAATACGTTTCATCTCTACTTCATTACATTGGTACGGAATATACGCATTACTTACTTCATTTTGTTTTGTCAAAAACTCTCCCTGATCCATTTTTTCAACTATTTCCTGGTATACTACATCATCCTTTGCTACTGTATCAAACAATTCATGTATGGCTTTATATAATTTTTCCTTCGAACAACGCTCTGCACCTTTTCTGTAATTCACATAGTTAGAAATATATTTGTCTTTTTGCTTCTCTTTCCGAAAAAAACAACTATATTCTTCTGTTGACAAATAGGTACGAAATAGTCTCTTTAGTTTCACTAAATCTTCGTGGTGCGCTTCATATTTATTTACCATGGCTTCGCTTATATATTTTTTTCCTCTCAAGGTATCCTTTAAAACAAGCCAATTATAAATACGCTTTAGTGCCTCTATAACAGCAAACTTTTCCTCTAATCTATTTTGTAATTCTAATTCTTGTTCTTCATATTTACTATCTGAAAAGGATATTTTTATTTTTTTCCCACTTTCGTCTAACAAGTTTTCATTCTCCATAACAACTGTCAAATCAAAACTATATCCTAGACATGCCCTCGTCACTTCATTGGCTAATTTTTTATTTCCATACTGTTCTGTTAGTATCGCTGCAATCTGCTCTTGCTTGCTTTTCTTTCCAATAGTTGTATTTTCTAAAATCCGCTGAATATCGTCAAAATGTTCCCCATATTCCCACTCTTTTCCAAGCTGTTCATACATTTCTTCCAATAAAACTCTAAAAGATTCCTGTACATTTTCTACGACATCAAAGGACTGTCCCTGATACAAAAAATTTCCACGATACTTTATCATATGATGCAACGCTAAATAAATAAACCTCGGATCTGCCTTTTCCTTTGTATCTAGCAAAAATTTTCGTAAATGATAGATTGTTTTAAACTGTTTATAAAAATCTCGATCTGTAAACTGTTTATCTGCAAATAATATATAATCTCTCTGTACAGATTTATCTTCTTTCCACAAGAACGCTTCATTTAAACGGATAAAAAAGCTTTCATCAATTGGTAAAACCATAGTTGCCAACATTTCCTGTAAATAATGAATGCGCTGTCTTCTTCTATCGTACCGTCTCCGAGTACTTCTACTTAATCTACGCCCTTGTGCAGTATCTCCTTTTTCAAAAAGCCTTGCCCCCCACATATTTTTCTTTCTAAATTGCAAAAGGTTTGCATTTTCATCTGTCACTACCCATCCTACAGAATTTGTTCCTATATCTAAACCAATATTATATCCCTGTACTTTTTTCAGTATTTGTTTCATTTATTTTATCCCCTTTTTCATTTTGTAAAAAATTACACGTATCTGTATTTTTAAATTTTAATACATTAATTATTTTCTGTCAATCAATCTATTTTTTACTTGCATTTTTTTGTGTTGTGGATTATAATAATAGTGTTATTCCCATTCTGAATAACATAGCGAGTTAAAATAAATTGTATACTAAATGCCTTCGGGTCTAGATTGCGTATGGCAATCATTACAATTAAACTTTTATGGGAGCTATCCTGATAATGTTTTTACACTATTAGGATGCTCCCTTTTTCTTTATCTTTCTTGCAAACTAGATATAGAAATTTGCAGTGGCATTAATTTTTGTCCATGCTCTCCAAAAAGACTGTCTCCAGTCACAATACAATTCCCTTTTTTTAATTTTTTTAGTTTATTAATCCATTCTGCTGCATGCGCCCTATCTTGATCTATACTCGCCGCCATAGATGTAATTTCATTATCTGGTGGACGGAAATAAATACGCTGCGATGTTTGCTGTAACCTTCCAATTTCATCCTCTTTTAACTGTCCTTTTAAGAACTGTGTAGCAAACCATCCTGACCAACCAAATTTTCTTCCTTCCGTAAGTATCTTATTAGATGGCGATTTTTCTCCAAAATCAAGATTTTGAGCCTCATCCAATACGACCACAAAGGGCTTTTCTTCTTCTCCGTTTAGTAAACTATAGTACCACATATCCCACAAAATAAATTCTGTTGCTGCAATCTGCATATCTCTCGGTATTTGTGTGAGTTGAATCACATTCACCATTCCGTGATTATATAGCATTTCACTCCAATCCATTGTTCCTTCTGTATCAAATAATGCTGTATCTAAAAATGGAGTTAATTTATTTAATACCGTCTTTGCCTCCCTATTTTCCATTTTTCCTAATAATTCACGAAACAATTCAAAATTCATTTTATCGCCATACAGATCAATTCCCTTTTTGCATGCCTGATATATGGTAGCGGATTGTTGGTCTCCAAAAGAATATACATGACAAAAGATACTTGCAAGACGAGAAGCCACTGCAACCGAATCTTCTTTAGAATACATAGCAATGTCCTCGTTTGACATCTCAGAAAGCATTTCTTTCCCTACAATTTCTTCTATGTTGATATTATGCCGTTTAAACGGATTGATTGGCATTTTTTTAATCTTAATAATATTTTGTCGGATATCGCCTTCTAAGTTTTTGCGAAAGACTTCATCCAGTTTTTTTGTAGTAAATCCTTCTGTATAATCAAAAATAACGGAAGAAATCTGAGCTTTTGAACATTCCATCAAAAGACATTGAATTGCATATGTCTTCCCCTGTCCAGATTTACCTGTTATAAGCAAATGTCGATTTGCCATAGCCTTATTTGTATAATTCCAACTAATATTTTCCCCTGAAAGCTTAGAGGTTCCTAAAAGAATTTCAATTTGCTTGTGTTGCTCCTCCACTTTCATTTCTGTATTCACTTCTTTTTTTGTATTTTCTACTTTCTGCTCAACTATTTCTGAATTTTTTTCATCTATATGTTCCTGCTCCTTTTCTTCTTGCAAATTCTCTATCGTTTCCATTTGCACTGGAGATACTGGTAACTCTTCTTCCTCTTGTAACAGGAGTTCTTCTTTTTCTTCTACAATTGGTTCAAATGCACAGATTTCTCCCGTACTTTGCCCTGTTAGCATTTCCTTAATCAATTGTTGTCCAAACACTACCTGTTCTACCGGAATTTCTGAAATGTCAGTCAATATAATTCGTTCTTCTTTCTCCATATCCCGATCCAGCCAAAAAGTATAAATTTCACCACTCCATTGAATCGTAAAGTTTCCGTCTAATACTCCCAACATATCATTTGCAATACGTGTAAATCCTGAATCATTATCCACATAATTAATATGCTGAAATACCAAAACACGATAAAGTTGGGAATACCAATACCTTCGCTGAACTGATTGCGAATTAGGATCAAACATTTGTTTTAATATTGCATAACCACTACAAATCTGCTTCTTTGCTTTTTCTACTCTTTCCTCGTTTTCATAAGCAATCTTGCATTCAATCAACTTAGCCATAATACTGGTAGTTCTTTGATTTCTTTTCTCTTCATCTGGTTTAGACTGTTCTACCGTCAATTCTAGAAAATCTGGAAAATGTTCCAATTTTCCTCCCATATTTCTAAACCAGTGCTTATATGAATCTAGACTAATCATAACCTTATATTCATATGGCTGTTCGTTCTTTTCATCCCTTATTTTGGTATATGCATTGGTAAGAACATATGCAAGAAAATTATTCATATCATAATCTTTTGGATTTAATGCTTTCATCAAACTGCTACCATCTAATTCCTTTGCAATTCCAATGCAATGTTTAGACGCAACTTCCAACTGCTCTGCATCCCATCTTCCAAAAATCCTAGTTAATTTTCTTTTTATTCTAGTTTTCAAATCTAAAATCATTTCTTCTCTAGCAGATACCGTTACATTATATTCTCCATACGTACCTTCGCCAGTAGAAAATCCAATCATTTTATAATTGTCGCTTTGTTCCTCACTATTAAAAAGTACATGTTTATCTAATCCAACATCCATACAAACAATCCATTTTGCTGACTTATGCAATTGTTCTACCAATCGCCATTTTTCTTCTTCCATGCAAACAATTTGCGTCACAATTGGCTGTATCGTGACAGGCTTTTTTATCTGTTTGACTGATTTATACATTACACGAGTATGTATTGAGGAAACAGAAAACTGCGTCTGAGATAGCTCTATTTCACGTTTTACACTTTTATAAGACCTTGGAAGTGGTTTACAAAACATAGGAAATTTCAAATCATAATTTTTTTCTACAAAATCTAGATTTGAAAATGATACCTCTTTCTGTGTCAACACATGGTCTAAAAAAATCAAATCCAACTGTTGCTCTCTCAACAACCCTTCTAACCTACTCTCCTTTTCATATTGTTTTATATATACCTGTACCTTGACAACCGACTCCTCCTCAAATGATTTTTCCAACCAGTCCATCATCCATTTTTTCTCATTTTGCTGCTCTGTTTTTAAATAAAGATAAAGGCTTAAATTTTCTATACATTCTCCACAATATTTTGTAATGTAATATATGGATGAAATAACAGGCTGCAAATTCTTTTCTGGGATTACTCCAATTTTCAAGTCTCCCGTTGTAGCTGGGAATGTAGCTATATACTCTTTGATGTAGCGTAACATTACACCGCTTTCCATACTCATTTGACCAAATTTATCTGCATCATAATCAACCCCGTATTTTTGATAGCTGCTCTGTAGACTACTCCCTCTAAAATGATTTTTTTCTCCTTGTTCCTCATCAAATACACCATAACCATAAAACATCTTTTTGGTAGACAGGCAACCATTTTTTCCTTTTAGTAAATCTACAGAACTATTTATATATGATATCTGATGGTAAAAATCCAACTTACTTTCCATTTCTTTTCCAGTACAGGTAATTTGTTCTTCAAAGTACAAACGATAGATTTCATTTTCTCCCTCTTGTATAAAGTCTATCTTTTCTTTTATTTTTTCTAAGGTTGCCGGATGGTACGCTGGAACAATACATCTATCTATTTCTAAATCCTTTTGAATCGGAGATGTATTTCCTGCTAATAAAAAGCTGTTAAGAAATAATTTGTAATCTTCAAACAAACCACTATCTGGCTGCATATTTGCCATATAATTTCCTACTTCTTTATATGCCTCCAAAACATTATCAAATATATTCTTTTTTTGTAATGCACTGAAAAATCCATATTCATCTACAAAAAGACAAAAGTTCTCAAATGCAATTCCCAACTCTTTGTATCGCAGACTTAATTCCGGATATTCTGTTCCATAACGCTGCATAAATAAAGGCACTAAATTTTCATAACAGATATTACTACAAGAAAGCTGAAGGTAAAACTCTTCCATGGACTTTGCAGATGTATATGCCTCTATATTTTCGATTACACCAAAAGGTATTAATGCTTTTTCATATACTTTCGAAAATAATTCTTCATTCAATTCTCCAAATGTATTTACCCAACCATCTTGCTCTGAAAATTTCCATTCAAACTTTGTCTCTCCAATCGCTTTTGCCCCGTTTTTTATCCGTAATACAAACTTCACTTTGGAAAGTGTATTACTAGAGGAAAGCGTTTTCATAACTCCCTCTTCTATAAACTCACTGATCTGTCGTTTGTCAAACAAATCCTGTTTTATCTCTATGCAACAATTCCTTTTTGCTCCCAGATACCCATTTGTATTAAAAAATGAAATAACTCCTCCCGCATAACGGCATACTTTTTCCCATAATTCCTGCTCATTTTGTACGGTATCATCTTGTTCCTCTTCGCCATAAATTCCAGCCAACCCAATTTGCGTAACTTCCATTTCTATATTATCATACTCAACTTCTGACATATCACTTACTGCATAACATACAGCTTTGGACAACATTAAAAATGGTTCATCATAAAGCTTTATGACTGTATCCCTCTTCTGAGATGATTTGCTTATCTTTAAATCTAATATTTCGCTTATTAACATAAAATCCAATTTACAGAGTCGTTCTCGATTTGCCTCAACATCAACTCCGCGAATATAGGCTCTTAAACATTCTTCAAACATTGCAAATGTGGGAAATTCTTCACTTGACACCCAATTTTTTTCACATTCTTCATGACATTCCTTATATTTCTCAATCTTTGCGTAAGCTTTTTTTATATCCGTCTTTGACTTCAGTTTACTTTTTAAATAAAATTGATTTGCCTTTTCTAAAAGCGATATTTTCCCTTTTTCTTTTAATTTGCCAATCGGAAAACTCATAAAGTTTGGGAACCCCCAATCCTTATATAATCTTTCACATAGTATCTGCATTAGTTCTTCAAAGCTTTGTATATTTCTAGGAAGCTGATCTACTATATCAGAAAGGTGTATATAATCTCTTGCCACATAGGAAAAAAGCTCCTGATAAAAATGATCCAGTTTTCTTTTTTCTTGTTCCATCATTATTTCCTGATACTCTGCAAAGATCAAATGATATTGCTTCTCAATCACTTCCTCTAAAATTTTCGGATTAATTAAAAATAATTCATTTAAACCAGCCTTATCCTCTGCATATTCTGTTCCTAAAAATAATATAACCTTTTTACTCTCTGCAATTTCGTTTCGATAAAAAGTAATGCGATTTTTTTCATCCACAACATTTTCTTTTAATAGCTCATTTACAAAAAATTTTGCTTCTGGTTGTTCTTTTAATTTTTCAAAAGCACCAAGCGTTAATTTTGCAACAAACTCCATTTGTTTTGTTTCACAATATTTTTCAAAATAACGATATAATTCCAAATAAAATTCTGCATTTTGAAAACTTTCTACTCGTAAAATCAGCTTGTTTCCTTCCATTTTAGCAATTTGTTCTTTTATTTTATCAATCACTACATTTTGACAAAACTTCATCTATACTTCACTCCTCTCGTATGGATTTACAACAATAGCTGTCGCATCCGACAATTCCCTCAGATAACCACAGTTTTTTAACAAATGTAAAAATCCCAACTCATTCTCCTGAAAATCCACCTGATAGTTCTGGCTACCATACCTTTGTTTACAGTATTTTTCAACAGGGTTTCCCCCAATAACCATTCCATAATGTTCAAATAACATCTGATAGAAACGATTTACAGTCACCCTCTGCATTGGTTTAAGTAAAGACACAACGAGAAACGTAATTAAATCTTCTGACAGGGTCATTCTCTCTCTTGCTCCTCTTAACGGGATAATAAATTCAATTTCCTTTCCCAAAAATTTAACCAACATATTCGTACTTTCTTCTGATTCCTGCATAATTTTAAGTTCATATTCGCTTAAATTTAATTGGTTTTTCTTCTTATTACTATTCTTTCTCATGTAATTTTCCCAAAGATTTTGAGAATAACATAATCCCTTACTATTTGCCGCAGTAATCGTCTCAAACATTTCCTGAAGAGATTGTTCTGACATCTTTCTAATATTTTTATTTCCACCGCTTACATCCACAACCCACATTGGTATTTCTTTCTTTTGGACTCTTATTTGTGCCTGCTCATACATCATCCGAAAAATTTGAAGCATCATTCCCCTTCCCATATATTCCATCTTATCCAGTTCATTAATAGATGTAGAAAGTAAGTTTACAAGTTCCTCGCAAGTATATTTTCCCCTTCTTCTATATCCTTCTGGAATAAAATCACATTTATATTGCTGTATATGCTTCTCTACGCAAATTTCTTTTTCTTCTTCCCACTTACCTTGAATAAACTTTCCTAGTTTTCCAAGGCTTTCCACGGAATGCGTCATACGATATAACAATGCCTCCAACGGTTCTCGATATTGCTCTGCATCCTGTAATCCTTGTAAAATATGTAAATAGTACAGCTCGCCACCTCTTGCCATAAAACTATGTCTTTTAAATTGAAATATTTTTTCAGTCTCATTGGCATCTTCCATTTCTGATAATCTTTTCTTATCTTTTTTCTCTCTAATACTTTCATTAAAAATAAGCTCTGGTGCAATTGGAAGCAGGGATTGTGCGAACCAAGAACGATTTCTTAAAACGGCTGAAAAGCCATAAAACGAATCTTGTATCACTTTCACTACCTGTGCCTTTTCCTCTTCTCCCAATCGTAAACTGTCTTTAAGTATTCCTACAATTTCCTCATAATTTTCTCGATCTATAGATAATCTTCCATCCTTTTTACTCTGTTCGAAAAAGATGAAACGTTTTAATCCAATCTTTGGATTTACATAATAAGTAACCGGGTCTGTTGCTTTATGGAACATAAATTCTCCCGTATATCTATTCTTTTCCCCTTCTTCTATCTTGTTTTTTGGTGAAGTAAACACCAATAAAAATTCCAGTAAATATTCATATACCGTCTGGTCCTTATGAAGACGTTTTCCAAATGCCTGTATAGAAAGATTGGCATTCTCAATTTCTTTCCAACTACATTCCGGAAACATTCCGGTATTTCTTTTATTTTCTTCTGTATTCATACTCTATCACTCCTATTTTTCTACCGTAATTTTTCCATCTTCTATAAACAATTCCATCTTTTTGAATTTTCCAGCCTCCGAATATACAACTGTTATAGTATCTTCTTCCTCGTTTTTCTTTCCTGCTCGAAAGATTTTTGTTTTAATATTTTCCACTCCCTGTGATAATCTTTTATCCACCTGCGTAATAACTCTTCCACTTTCAATTTCCTTAAAATACTCCAACATAGGTAACGTCAGTTCCATTTTTTGCTGTTTACACTGTAAAAATACACATTTTTCATTTCTTCCATTGGTAACATTACTATACCCATTAAATTTAAGTATAAAATCCTCTTTATCTACATACCCCTGGCTAACCTGTACTTTCTGCAACGCATTTCCTCTCCGTCTTAATGTTAAATAAATCTTATCTGACTGGTCTGGCGGTGTTCCCATAAACAGTACATGCAATGCATGGAACACTATGTTTTTTATCTGATTCTTGATTCTACTTGAAACTATATCTGCTGACTGTAATTCCATATATAATGAAAACATGTCAGAAAATACAGCTTTTTGTAATTCTTTATTTTCTATGTCCCCTTTATTGTGATACATGAAATACACACGCTTCACGACACGAACAAATTCTTTGTCCATTCCCTCCTCAACTTCCTGTAATTCCTGTGCTTTATGACAACTCTCTATACAAGAAGAAATTTTTTCAGGCAAACCAGAGTAATTATGTTGTACATACAATTCATATTCTGCTTCTATTCTTTTTCGGTCCAATTTTTGTTGTTGTAACACATAAATAGGCTTAATTTGCAAAGCATCCTTGTGACAAACGGATTTCCCCTTCTCATAATGAAACCCGAAAAATAAATTACTAAAAGAATTATATAATTTCCGCTTTTCATTCCCCACTTCCTGCAATTTTCTTATTTGTTCACAGGTCATATCTCCTGTAAAAGAATATGCTATATGTGCCAACATCTGCCGCACCGTAAAACGTTCTCCATGCTCAAAGTTCCAACGATAAAACCATTCTGCAAAAGCTACCACTTGCTTCATATTCTCCTTTGTATTTTCTTTATTAAAAAAAATAGGGCAATACGATTGCTTTTCACACTGCATACAAGGCTTCCAGAGTTCCTCGTTCACAACACGTTCTATAAATTTAGCAATAATATCACTGTTATCAAATAATGCAAGGTTTGCTACCAAAATAGAAACATTTTCTTTTCCATCTAACCTTTCATTTACCATAGAAAACTCTCTCGTATCCAGCATTTGTATGATTCTTTCTTCTTCCATACCAAGCTCTTGCAATATATTAAATAAAGGACCTGTATTAGAAATCAATATAATACTTTCTTTCCTTTCCTGAATAGAAATGGCCTCTTTAAAAATAGAAATTTGTTTTTCTTTCTCATGTTCACTCATATCTTTTACATAATAAATATTTCTGCCATTTTCGTAAGTTACTTTTCCCTCCAATTGGTTTGGTTCCAGTTCTTCTCCTGTACATTTTCTTATAATTTCTTGTAAAATACTGGTTTTTCCATCTCCAGCATGTCCAGTCAATATCAAAATTTGTCCGTCTCCGCTTATTAACTTTTTAAATAACTGTTCTGAAATATTTCTATGAAAAAACAATTCTTTGCTAAAAGAATCCTTTTCACTAATATTATTTTCTGCAATCGCATGTTCGTTACTACCACTAGCATTATGTAATGTATTTAAATATCCTACAAATGGATTCATAATATTCCCCCTTTTCATACTTTTTCTCAAAATTAATCTAACAATAAAACTTATGTAATTTTATTCTTTGCAAACAAGAATTACTTTAATTTTATTCTTTCCATAAAAGAAAGTCAACTTTGTAATGAATTTAATCGAGTAAATGCCTTATGTAGTAAACTTTTCTAGAAATCGAGTAGGAGGCGGTGCCTAACCGCCGTCCTCTCACAGCACTGTACGTACG
>OIWU01002232.1_pt1 | contig 16878 bp, 13 predicted proteins | sample 1587711 | NCBI WGS metagenome assembly OIWU01 (sample SAMEA3888909, study PRJEB22519) | human gut metagenome | biome: human gut; feature: human-associated habitat; material: faeces | place: Denmark | collected 2010 | reverse complement strand
AAATGAAATACAACAGTGTTGAGGAATGGAAGGCGGAGGCGACACGTCGATTTGGCCCGGATATGCTTAAGCATAAGAGGTTTTTGAATTTTTTGAGTGGACATCAATCAAATATATAAGCAAGGAATCATGTCGTCATTATTCCGGCAATTCCAAATACCTAACCGGTATAGTACGATCTTTGTACATGGGTGATTGTAATCCTTGTTCTTCACGCAGATCGAAGCGATGTTGCCTTATAAGCCTACATTTCCGAGCCCGAAAATGTATCTTTGTGAATATAGAAAATGTAAATAGTAGTATCAAGCATAAAGATTTATGAAAAAAAATTAACATGCGTAGATAATACGAATAAAGCATAATGAATTTGTTTTCTCAGATATTGTCCGGCAGTTTTGGTCAGTTCTTCAACAACAGATGACCGATTTTTTCATTGTATATCCCAAATCGGCAATGTCAATTGCTATTATTTCTAAATAGGTGTTGATTTTTAGATAATTTGTGTGTAATATTATTAAATAAGAGAACAACTGATCGTAGCGAGGAAAAGAGAATGTCAAAGGAAAAAACGCAAAACAGTTTTCAGCGGGGAGTCATGTCGTTGCTGATCCTCTCACTGCTTGAGAAGGAGGATATGTACGGCTACCAAATCATGCAGACGATTTCGGAATCCAGCTCCGGAAGAATCGTCACACAGGAAGGTTCCCTGTATCCGGTGCTCTACAAGCTGCAGGAGCAGGGGATGATCTCCGACAAAAAGGAAAGCGAATGACGCGGGTTTACTACCACTTGGAAGAAGCGGGACGAACTCATCTGCAAAAGCTGATTGAAGAATATGAGGCCGTGACGCAGGGCGTTTTTCAGATCATACGGGAGGGAAAAGAGAAAGAATGAAACGCTACCTGCGGACCGTAAGGGGGTGGCTCCCGTGCTCCGGAAAACTCAAGCGTTGCATCATGACGCAGATCACCAACAGAGTTCAGGAATATCTGGCACAGAATCCGAAAAGCACGTTTGACGAAATATGTGTGCATTTTGGCTATCCCCAAGAGATCACCGTTGTCTACATAGAGAATACCGATACCGCAGAAATATTGAAGAGCCTGCGTATTCGCCGCAGGATTGTAACGAGTGTCATTACTGCGGTTTTGGTGATTCTTATTTCGTGTGCAACTGTCATTACATTTGAAATAGCAAAATTTAAGAAGAGCGTACCGGACGTTATCGAAGTTAATATGCAAATTGTTGAGGAAATTACAGAAGACTAGCTTAGTATTATACCAATTTAAGTTTAAGGAGAACCATGATGAAGAGAATTGTAACATGGATCGTACTGGCCTGCATGCTCGTAACTTTGCTGCCTGTTTCAGCGGCCTACGCGTCGCAGACGGAAGAGATAGAAGATGTTATCTATTTTGAAAACGGAGATTACATCGTTGTTACACTGGAAAGCGTCAGTGCTCGCACATCCGGAACTAAGACAGTAAGCAAAACACATACATATCGAAATTCGGATGGAGACGCTCTTTGGGCGGGCAAATTAACCGCGACCTTTGCCTATACCGGAACATCTGCAACCTGCACGGCGGCATCATGCTCGGTCACTATCTATGATAGCGCATGGTACTCCGTTTCAAAGACCGCAAGTAAAAGCGGAAACACCGCGACGGCCAATATCAATATGGCGTGCAAAAGACTGGGTGTTGTCGTGTCGAGGGAAAACTGCATTATCAAGCTGACATGCGATAAAAATGGCAATATCAGCTAACCAAGCCAAGCAAAAGTTAGATAATAAATACTCTAAGAAAAAACGAATGCAGGATAATATCTAATTATCCTATATACAATAGAATGGAGGGAATTACTGTGGGGTATGAGAATTACCTAAGTCGGCTTATGGAACTCTATGAAGAGTATAGGACCTTTGATAAAGGAAAAATTCCACTTTGCGCTGCCGAAAACTATGTTTCTCCATTCTCCATGCAGGGCCTCATTTCTCATTACGAGGGAAAATACGTTTCTGGGTATATCCAAAGAGATAAAGAAAAGGACTTTATTGGCAGTGATTATTTGGAGAAAATCCTCTACCTAGCAGACGACCTAGCAAGAAAGCTTTTCCATGCAAAATATAATGACTTCCGCAGCCTAACAGGCATGAATACCGTCGCCCTTATGCTGATGTCTATGGTGAGCCGAGATTCTATAATCATGATTACAGATCCTATATCTGGTGGACATGGTTCGCTGCCGAAGCTATGCAGAAATTACGGAATTCAGTATAAATCAATCCCATTTAACTATTCAACAATGCAAGTAGATTATGAACGTCTGAACGAACTGTTACGCGGCAAAGACGAGATATCTTATTTGTTCTTTTGCCAATCCGATATTGTTCAACCTCCTGACTTAAACCGAATTGACTTACCAAGCAATGTGGGAATCATTTATGATGCAACACAAACACTTGGATTAATTGCAGGAGGGGCACTTCCTAATCCTCTTGATCAACTGCAGAACATCGTACTAATCGGAGGAACACATAAAACTTTTCCGGGTGTAACCTGCGGCTACGTTGCCACCAATTCAGATAAAATAATTCAGCAAATCAGTCTGAGTATTTCTCCCAATTTCTTACGGAATGTTCAGGTCAATAATATTACAAGTGTATGTCTTTCGATGATTGAAATGCTACAGTTCGGCGAACGATATGCAAGCAACATTATATATGTTGCAAATGCACTTGGACGAGCACTTACTGAGCGGGGAATATACGTGAAAAGCATTTCTGATGAACTGTTCACAAAGACTCATCAAATTTTTATAGGGACAGGTTCATACAGTATTGATGAGACATATGCCAACTTCCGGAAATATGGTATTACACTTAATAAGCGTAATACTGCATATATCACAGGTTTTCGAATCGGTGTCCAAGAAATTGCAAGATATGGATTTGAGGAACACATTGACGATCTAGCAGAATTGATACGGTTGGTTCTTGATGAACCTCATAAAGAAAAGGAAATTCTCTCTCTAAAAGCACATCTTGCCAAATTTAAAACCAATAAATATGTTATCGACAATATATTTATGGAATTGGAGTAATTGTAACCCGGTAATGTGGGAGCCAATACTTACAGATTTCTTTGTCAATACTGGCGAGTTCCAGTTGTGAAATCAATCGATTGTGAAAATCATACCCTTCGCGCTTCTTACATTCCTCTATTGCACTATCCCAATCAAACGGAATATGCAACTGAATTTCTTCAAAGCATTTCAGGCACTTGCAGGTGATTGCAACCAAATAGAGAATATCTTTATCCCCATTATGGCAGAAAATATTGTAACAGCGAGCATAAAATTCCTCAGCATTCTTCCAATCCCTTATAATCCTATATAACTCAGCTTTGATGAAATAGCAATTTGTAAGATACCTTCGTTCTTCTTTTTCATAATAGGCAATTGCTTGATCTTCTATCTCTATAAGCTCTGAGATTATGCTCTTATCAAATTTGTTTTTATAGAAACATACAATAGGATAATAAGCCTCATAGAAATAATAGTCAGAATTTTTGAGCTTACGCTTTTCCTTGAATGTTGCCATTTTCAAAAATAGATTCTCTAGTAATGAGTCCCAATCATGCGCAGGCTGAATTAGTTCATTCATCCGTAAAATATCGATTGAGAAATTAGAGCGCAACCAAAGAATACTTCTATGGCCTTCTGCCACATTCATCAAAGTCATGGCAGCATCGTCAAAAGCCCCCTGATGCTTTCTTATATGAGCCTGTAGCAAGACTATATCGGTGTATAAAATTTCTCCAATTGAACCCGCAATAAAGCTCTGATCATGACAAATTTCTGCAAGAAGCAATTCAAGTTCTTCAAATGCAGCGTTATAATCACCTAAAAAATGGGTTAGATTGGCATGCTCAAATTTAAGTTTATACCGCAAAATTTTTTGATTTGCTGGCGGCATGGGTATTTTATAGTATAACTGTGTAGCTTCATTGTATTTACCATGTTTGATTGCAAAATAGAAATCTACAAATTGCTTATCAGTTTCCAGCAAAATAGTAAACTCATTGGATAAAAGCAAATCAATAATTGTACCGATGTTATTATTTGAAATACTTCCCAACCTTGTCGCAATAGCACTGATTTCCTGTTCCGATTTTCCTGCACTTATGGAGGAAAATGACGGAATTGTCTGAAGCCGAATTAGCAATTCTTTTATTTTGTCATCAGCAAAGAAAAGTGCATCATCTGAATTAGAGTTAAAGTTTAAAAAAATGAAAAAGACATCACTATCAGCAAGATCATCTGTCCAGATACATAGGTCATCATATGAATTATCGACAACCACTATATTTTTCTTGCCTTTGATATATGTGAATTCAGTTTTAATTCGATAGCTAAACGAGTCTGCATAATTTGCATAATTAATGTAGATTATATTTCCAATTTCTTTATACATTTTTGGATATAGGGTATTTATAGCATTTTTGTTTTTATCCTTTATTTTCTGAATTTCATAACAAAGCTTTTTGGCAAATGCTGTTTTTCCATTACGTTCCCCATAACGGATATTTCTGGTGTAGTAGTATTTATTATCAAGAATTCTCTTCGTAGCCTCTTGAATTATACTTTCAAGAAGCTCCTCTCGGTCGATAAAAGGAATACCCGTACAACCATTGTCAAAGACAAACTTAGGAGGAGTTTCCTTGATGGAATTATTTATGTCTTGAACTGCACAATACAAAAAGCCTAAACATTCCATAAGAAATGAAGAGACTAGTGCTGCAACTCTAAACTTATCATTTACGCCCGACACAAACGCGTCGACAAGAGTAAAGATGTTACATGCTACAAAAACACAGCTCACCAGTGAATAAGTAAATAACTTTCTACTTTTTTTCCAGACTTTCTTATATTGTACAGTCATAGCTGCTCACTCATTCCGACTCATAGAATATAGGATAATTAGATATTATCCTGCATTCGCCAAAGCTCAAAAAATGTGTGCAAGCACTTTGCCTGCACACATTTCTAACATTTGCCGGTTGCACATGGAAGGCAGATGCTACGCCAAAGACGTGGCTTTGCTCCTTGCTTTTGAATGGCGGGATTGCACCGAGGAAGCGCTTCACCTGTTAGAGCGTCATTTTATTTCGCGGATGTCGATCAGAAAGAATTTCGCGCTGCTTTTTTGAGGTAACATGGGTATAAATCTGGGTCGTTAGAATTGAGCTATGTCCAAGGAATTGCTGAATATACCGAATATCAACATTCTCCTCCAGAAGAAGCGTTGCAAAAGAATGCCGGAACATGTGCGGGGTAATGTGTAATGCGATATTGGAGCGCATGGCATATTTGTTAATCATAAAACGTACGGACTGTTCGGAGAGTCGATGATTCAAGCGATTTAAAAAGAAAGGTCCGCCTCTCACAATGTCAGAAGAAAACGCATTATAGTATGTTCTCAAGGCGGACATTACATCTGCATTTCCGATCTGAATTATCCGCTCGCGGGAGCCTTTTCCGTAAATTCGGACCGTTCCATCTTGCAAATCAATGCTTTCCGTAGTCAAAGAGCATAGCTCCGATACACGCATTCCGGAGGCAAACAGTAACTCCAAAACAGCGACATCTCGACAGCCGGCTCGCCATTGTGTTCCGCCTTTCGTATACTTGTCTTTTTCACTGTAGGCACTGCGCAATAGTATCTCGATTGTATCGATGGGTATGGTTCGCGGCAATACAAATGGCTCGTTTAATCGGATACGCAGCTTAGCAAACGGGTTACTTTCAATAATTTCCTCGTATTCCAAGTAGTTAAAAAATGCCTTAACGGTGGCAAGCTTGCGCTTTGTGCTCCTGACTTTGTACCGTTTTTGCAGTTCGGCAATGTAATCGTTTATGACACTGCGCTCTGTCCATTGACTTCCCGTGCAGTGTTCTGCAAACTGCGTCAAATCGATACGGTATGCCTTCATGGTCTTCTGAGACAGGCCCTTGTTGAATTGGCAGTAATCCAAATATCGCTTAATCAAAAATTCAATGTGTTTCATTTGTTCCTCCCCAAGCGGTTTTCTATATTATATATCAAAACGCAAAGTCTGCACGTTTGGGGAAAAGGGTGAACACCCGTATATCATGTATTTGCGGCTGTGTGATCAAAGAACTGCGGAAACATAATCCGACCGACCATTGCTTGCAATAACGGCGGGGTATTGTGTATGCGAGGGGCACTCTGAATGAAAAGATACTGTGATTATGATGCAATCGTTCATTATCAGCCCGGTGAATTTGCGTCGAAATTTGCCGACAATTTGAGTGAAAAACTGGAACCAACCGATTTGGATGCGTTGGAAGAGGAGCGGGCAAGAACTTTCCGAGACGGGAAATACGGCACTTTTCTTACACGTCTTCCCCTTGTTGCATACCGCCTATACGGTAAGTATCAAAGAAGCGATGATACATTGAGGATGCCGAGAGCGACAGGCGCGCGACTGGGCGGACAGTATGTTTCAACAGAATTTGCCGAATCCTGCATTGATGCAAAGATGCGGCTTGCCTTAGATCCCGGCTGGCATAATACGAAAATGTACGAGGCGAAATTAGTTGTTCCCGCCGGGATTAAATTATATGTCGGCAGGGTAGCGCCGGTCACCTTGCGCACAAAAACAATTCTTCCGGGCGGTGCTCCGCAGATTTTACTGCCCGAGAATTGGCCTGAGACATGGGTCCAAGGCTACCGCCGCGTATCCGGACGACAAATTCAGATCGAGCCGACATATTGGCCGATAAAGCCGGACGAGATAGCGCAGGGAAAGGAAAAGCTTTATCCCAATGTCTGCCCTCGCTGCTGCTATCCATACGTCAGAAAACTGGGACCGGATGAGGCAGTCACTGTAACCGGCTCAAAAGGGCGGAGCTATACGTTGAGAAACTGCTGCCTGAATCCGGACTGTTGCTATTACTGGTAAAAACCTAAAAAGTGATGCGGCTTATCAGAATGCTCGGAAGCACCGGATACACAGTTTTGCCCAGATTATGTCTGCTGACTGCAATTATGAAGCAAAATAACGAGAAAACACAGATGCTCTGTTCGGAGGATGGGAAATCTCCGAGGAGAAAGTGTATTAACTGCAGCAAAGTCCTTTCGCTTTGTTCAATCGTGCAAGAAGTCTATTACGGGGAGAGATAAATATGTTGAATCCTGACTCTTTGTCGATGCTGTTTTCAAGTAGTAGCGCCATAGCAGTATACGGGTTTTTGGGAAGCTATATAGGGGAGAAAGTATTAGATCATATTCTAGCCGCCAAGCCGGAGCAACTAAAATCATGCGAATTGATTTCTCTTCAATTATACGAGGCACTTAATGAGGCGCTTCAAATGACATGCACGGAATATGAATGGGAATTTGATGCTTATGCTATTTTTGAAACTTTTTCCGAAGGAAAAAATATGTGGGCTGGAATTGATTCGTCAGAAAAACTCATCAGTGTTTTGAGCTATGCTATTGGAAATGATCACTGCAACCTGATAACAGAAGATATTGCTGAATTCTGGCTTGATGCGTTTTCTAGAGGAGTTGCATGCAGGCAACAGCTTTTCAACTATCTGCACAGCCAAGAAAATAGACAAATCCGACACGAACACCATGATGGCGTTAAAAATAAACCACAATATCCTTGCTATATTACAGATTCTCCGGATACAGCAGTAGATGAGCTAGTTGGGCGTGAGGAAGAATTGGAGGCGTTATACAACCTAATAGTTAACCAACATAAGAAACTCGTGATTTCTGGTGTTGGCGGCCTTGGAAAAACAGAATTGGCAAAGCGTTTCCTTAATCGGTTGGTGAATACAGAGGTCATTACAAGTGGTATTGAAGAGATCGCGTGGATTCCTTATGACAACCAGAGCATATGCATTTCTATTCAAAGAGCATTACGCCTTCGATGTGATCCGTCAGAGGTCTGGCAGATTCTCCAGGAGAAAGCCACGCAGTTGCAAAATAGGCTTCTTCTTGTAATCGATAACGTTGAAAACCCTGAAGAAGATGAATACCTGAAAAAGATATCTGTTCTTCAGTGTAATATTCTTGTTACCAGCCGCCAAAAAGAACTACAGGGTTTCTCTGATAGCCTCTATCTGCAAACTCTCTCTGAATTAAGTTGCCGCAAACTATTTTATAAGCATTATCAGTTTGGAGAGCGAGATGATGATGTTTTAAACAATATAATCAGATTGACGGGACACCTAACAATTGCAATCATTTTTATCGCAAAAGTGGCATATTTAGAAGGATTAGCCCTGCATGAGCTTTACGGAAGACTGGTGGAAAAGGGATTTAAACTGAGCAAAGAAGATGTCTCCTGCGAACATGAACGTCTTCAAAATGACGATACGATTATACGGCAGATATGTGTTCTTTTCTCTCTTGTGAAATTCAGTGATGCTGACAAGACGATTCTGACTTGTGCTTCCGTTATTCCAAACCTGCGCTTTGAATTCAAGCAGGCAAAGCAATGGTTTAGAATCCAGAAGAACAGCAGCCTCATAAAGTTGTATAAGATGGGAATGCTGGAACATATCACGAGTAACCGCAAACACATCTATTGGATGCACTCTGTTATCGCTGCTGCAGTTAGAGAGCAGCAAAAAGAACACCTATATACACTTTCTCGGCCTTTTGTTGATATTCTCTGTGAAGAATTGAATGCTGGGCAAGTATTTGGAAAAGAATATGAAAAAGCATATTTGATTCCGTTTTCGTGGTCAATCGCAGATATTATGGAGAATCACTGGCGTGTTGAGGATGACACGGATTATTTAACCAGTTTGTTCCACATTTGCTTTTCTTGCAGTAATTATATCTTGTGTGAAAAAATCATCGATATTGTAATTCGAGTACAAACAGATAATCCTGCATTCACCGCAGAAGATTTAGCATATAGCTATCGCAATAAAATCGACCTCCTGATGCAGTTTGACAAAGCAGAAGAAGCCGCACCACTTTTTGAAGAAGTCGAACGCTTAATGTCCACTACTGGTCTGCCGGATAACAAACGGAATATTCTTTCTTATCAGTATGGCATTTACTATCAGATACGCGGCAAGTACGATAAAGCTAGACAGTATTTCCAAGACTGTATCGAATGTGCAGAGAAAGAAGAATCCATTACCCGTGAGAAAGATATCAGCACTGCCTATGCAAATATGGCCAGAATGTTGGTAGAAGCTGGGGATTTCTTTGAAGCATACAAATGCATCAAAAAGGCCATCAATGCAGAAAAAGAAGACGAATTGGACTCTGATCAGATTGTTTGTTATTCTACATTGGCTGGGATTTGTACCGAACTTATGCAGGCTGGATATGGAACCACTTATATCAATGAAGCTATTGCTGCGTTTGACAAAGTCATAAAATTCCGGGAAAAGCACTTGGGAAAGCACCATGCAGATACGGCGGTCATTTATCATGACTATTCCTATTTTTGGTATGTGTGTGGTGTCCTCGATAAGGCTCTCGAGTATAATGAAAAAGCTTACAATATTGATGCAGAATTATTTGCGGAACATAGCATCACAAGAATGAGAGCTTTGAATACCAAAGCACTCATCATTTGGGAGCAAGGTGACCACGATAAAGCATGCTCGACCCTGGAGTATATTATCAAAACGACGGAGCAGATGGGTGATAACTACCTTGTCGATCTCTTTTATTTCTCATTAAATTATGCTAGATGTTTGCATGAGAAAGGAAATGATACGCTTTCCAAAGAATGCTATAATAAGTGTATCGATATTTGGAATAGCACATCTGGCGGTGGTTCCAGAAACTTATGCTTAGCTTTTCAGGAATATGGCGATGTTTTATTCAGCGAAATGAATCCCAGTGAGGCTTTATCAAAATATGAAAGCGCTCTCAAGTACAATACAGAAGATTGGTACATCGAAGTCGATCTTATTGATAGCATAGCGGCATGTATGATGCTGATCGGTCAAACAGATGAAAGCCTTCAGAAATTTGCGGGGTTACTTCAAATTCTAGCAGAGGATGCCGTCAAAGATGCAGAAACCAAATTTCAACTCTGCAGCAATCTTGCTTGCATACTCAATTCGGAAACTGATGAGGAGATTAAATACAAGGAATCTCTGTTTGACCTTGTCAAAGATGATGCTACAGTTCTTTCTTACGCCATTCATTATTGGGATGATTGGCTTCCGGACAGTGCTGAATAGGATGTGACAGATCCGTTAATATCGAGGGTTTGAATCCATCTATCAAAAACGCGAATCCATCTTTTTCGTACCCGGGTGACAAACAGGTATTGGACGAACACCTACTTTTTTGCAGGCGGTTTTGCCGTAAAGTGTTCGCTCTGATCCACAACAGAAAAGCGCCATCTTGGGAGTGATCCCGAGACGGCGCTTTTTCTATATTTCTGAAGCGTTCTAAAACTTTACATTTGTATACCTTCAATGCTAAGGAGGGGTGTGCTGTGATGACTTTTCCAATGAACGTTGTTAAATTGTCAATCATCGGACATTTCTGAGAAATGAATACTCTTCGGCGGTGTTTCCCGCGGGCTTCCCGTTGAAAAGTATAGACATCTCTAAATATCACACGAATCCAGCGAATCAGGAATAACGTTATTTTTCAGCGCGGCAGCCTCGTGATTGAGGCTGCCGTGTTTTTTATGCTCGAATGGAGGCGCGAGTGCGGGAAGGCGCAGTTGCGCCAAAAATATTTCTTTGAAAATTATCAAAAAGGCCGAAAATTAGTCAGAAATGTTGAGGGCGTATGTTATACTTGTCTCCACACTGTTGGGGAAGGATATGGAAAGGAGTTAAGGATAAAATATTTTGTATTTTGGAGGTAGAAAATGAAGTATTTTGTTTGCAGTGGGTATTACATTCTGAACGTGAACGGCAAGTATTATGTAGTGGACGAAACCTCCGAACACAGCTTTGTGCTGCGCAAGAAAGAAAAAATCGAGCTGAACGGCAAAAGCTTCGCCCCGCAGGCGATTAGCGGGAAACGCTATTATGAAGCGCTGATCGGCCATCCGATCGATGGCTTTATCTGCCGCGACATTATCCGCGCCGTCGGCGGGATCAAAATGGAAAACCGCGCTGTTGTCATCGGACAGCAGCGCGCAGCCTAACGGAACGGAGGCATGTTCGGATGAATAAGAATATGATCTCCATGGACTTGGAAGATGAAGAAGCCGCTGCGCCCACCGGCAAGAGGAACAGCCGCAGGCAGCTTGCGCCGCTGTTCGTTTATGAGATCCTGAAAAACTGCTCCAATCCGCGCCGGCGTCTGACGCAGAGCGAGTTCATCCGGCGGCTGGACGCCTATCCCTACGCGCTGTCCATTCGCGTCACCTCCCATCAGCTTTTTCAGCAGCTCATAGGCTCGCTGCCTGCGATGATTGACTGTTCTCCGGGGCAAGCGCAGCTTTTCGCCGATCTCCCGATCTGCCAGCTCCAGGAACCAGTACATCAGAAAGATATCCCGGAGGCCCTGGGGCAAAACGGTCAGCGCGTCAGCCAGCCTGTCGTCCTTAATGAGGATCACATCGCCGTCCACGGGGAAGGATGTGTATTCCCACGGATAGAGGTCATAGGTCGCAAGCTCACCGCAGGCGTCGTCTGACAGCTCGGACAGGGATACGAGACGGTTCTGCTGCCGATGGATCTGCCGGAAGGCGTTTGCGGCTTCATGTTTGATCGTCCTCTTGCAGAAAACGTCAAAGGTGTGCTGCTTGTGCCGGTAATGGCTTTCAAGGTCCATATTCTCACCTCCTTCCTCGCCGGAAGGCAGGTCATGGATTCCCCTTTCACCCCTTACTGGTCTTGCAGCACCCCCTTTTGGCCAACTTTGCGAAAAAATTTCAAAATATTTTTTCGTGCTCATACAGCGCGCTCCTTTCGTTCTGTTCAGGTGGTTTCTTCCAGAACGAAAGGGCGGCGGGGAGCGGCAGCCCACGGTGGAGAAGTGCCGTGAACGACAAAAAGCGCCCACACAGGCATAAAAGCCTGTATGGGCGCTTGGACGCACTTCAATATTGAAAATGTTGGAGGCTGCCGGATGGCATGGGCATCCCAGCGCAGCCGGAGGGCGATCAACTATGCTTTCATTGTGGTATCCGACCGCATCAGCGGATCCTCCTGCATCTTCCCATCATACACATGGGCTCCTTTCCAATCAAAGTAGGGAAGGGCGAAAACGGCGGCTGCCTCGAACAGAGCAGCCGCCGTTTCCTCTATGCCATACGCTGCGTTTCAGTATTGCAAGGTCATTTTGTTTTCCTATTTCTTATAATCAGGGCATTTCTGGATTCTCTGCAAGGGTCACGCTGAACTCCTGTGCGGTTGTACCCTCCGGCAGCAGCTTCGCCATGACCACGAGCCGTTGGTTGCCGGTATTGGCATCGTCATACTTCCGGCAGCAGGTGGAAAGGGTCAGGACGGTATCATCTTCGGAGAAGGTCACACCGTCAAAGTCAAGCCAGTTTTTCCGAGCAACCGTCTCAAAGAAGCTGGTCAGATCATCGCCTGTGGGATCAGGCGCAATATAGTCAAAGCTAATATCCGTGACAAACAGCGCGGCGATCTGAAAAATCATATCCTCGCCATTCACGGAGAGATAGATATATGGATGCTCCTTCACGAAGTCTGCGTCCATATAGCGGTAGAGCTTGGTAAGCTTCGGCCCGTCCGGGTCGCAGTTGCTGGCAGAGTGACCGAAAATGGTGGTGTTCTTGTCCAGCTTGTCCCTGCTGCCAATTTCGTTTTCACAGTGGGCGTAGTAGCAGCCCCACATGGCGTACACGCCGTTTTCATCCAGCTTCAGGTAATAGCCGTTGTCCTCCGCCTGCATCACAGGATCGTCTACCTCCGCGCCGGGAATATACAGCCATGCCACGGTGTCGTGATTCTTCGCTCTGGCTTCCGCCAACTCTGCCTGCCTGTCCACCGAGGGGATAACTTCGCCCGCGGGAGTCGCTGATGGCTGAGGCGCAGATGTGCCGGAAGGCGTTCTGTCGGGAATGACGATAGGCTCCGTCCCTTTCTGATAACAGCCCATGACTGCCGTGGTCATGGCAAGAGAAGGACGGCTATGCAGATGATCGGACGAATGATTTTTGTGATTCTTTTCAAAATGCTGTCTCCTTGCCGCGCCGGGATAGCGGTGCAGTTTAAAATGTCATTGATTTGTTTTTTGTAGAGAAAAGAGGACAGCGCAGCTTCGGGGCGAGATGCCCGTCTGCTGCGCTGTCCATTGTTCGCTTATGTGGTCATGTCAGCGGTTTTTGCTGCTTGGCCGTATGTCAGCCGGTCACTTCTTGCAGCGCCAGAGGAAGGTCACGATCTGCGCTCTGGTGCAATCCGCGTTGGGGCTGAATGTGGTGTTGGTGGTTCCCTTGGTGATGCCGTTTTCTGCCGCCCACAGTACAGCGCCTGCATAGTAGGTGGTGGACTTCACATCGGCAAAGGGATTGGCTGTACCCGCTGCCGGAGACTTCTCAGAACGCCACAGGAAAGTGACGGACTGAGCACGGGAGCAGGCCATGTCGGGGCTGAACGTGGTGTCGCTGGTTCCCTTGGTGATGCCGTTTTCTACCGCCCACAGCACAGCGTCGTAATAATAGCTGCCCGCGGGGACGTCGGTGAAGGGCACAGTGCGCGATCTCGGCGCTGGACTGCCAGCGGCACGCCACAGGAAGGTCACGGCCTGCGCACGGGTGCAGATGCCATCCGGGGAGAAATGGGTATCATCGGTTCCCCGCGTAATGCCGTTCTCCACTGCCCAATTCACAGCGTCCTCATAATAGCTGCCGGTGGCTACATCCACAAACACGCCGGTCTGAGGGTTGCCGTTGGCTTTCATAAAGACGACCTCGATGGTGTGTGACTCCTTCACGTTCTCGAAGGTGTAGGACTTCACCGCGCCGATGCTCTTGCCGTCGATCTTGACATTGGAGACGGCATAGTCCTTATCCGGGGTGATGGTAAAGGTCTGATCCCTACCCTCACGGACGCTGACATTGCCGGAGGGAGAAATGGAGCCGCCAGCACCGGCAGTTGCCTTGATGGTGTAGTAGCTGTAGCCGTCGCCGCCATCGCTGGACTTGTGATACAGCTCAACCTCGCCGGTCAGGGTCGTGTAGTTGTCATCATCAGGCGTGAAGCGCCATTTGTAGGTCGTGTTGGCCTCGACCGTGGTATCGCCGGGCAGAACATTACCCTTGTCATCCACCCAATCCAGTTTACCTTTGTTGGGCTTCAGGGTGCTGCCATCGGTGGTCAGCGCCGCGTCCTTCAGCGTCTTGCCGTCGGCGGTGATTTTGGTGTACCCGGGCTCGCCGGTGGGTGTGGCCGGTTTGATCATGAGTACAAAGGAAGCGCTGGTGACGTCGTTGTAGTCCTTGTCACCCGCCTTGTCCGCGATGACGCTCACGGAGCCGACCTTGACGGGAGTCAGAACGCCGGTTTCGGGATCGATGGTCGCCTCGCCGGTGCTGCGAGCGGTGTCAATGCGGTAGGTCACAGCGCCCGTGCCGGAGCCGCCGGTGGTGGTCAGCGTCAGCTTTTCGCCGTAGACCACGGAAGTGTCGCCGATGATGGTCAACGGCTTCTGATCGTCCTTTTCCGTCAGGGTGACGTTCAGCGTGATGGTGAAATCCTCATAATTGTCACAGGACGCCTTGAGGGTAATGGTGATCTTGTCACCCGCCTTGCCGCCGGAGACCGCATAGGTCAGCAAACTGCCGTCCGCTGCGAAATCATGCTTGGTAAGCGTAGCCTTCGAGCCGTTGTTGACGCTGTATTCGCTACTATAGCTCCACTTCTGCCCGGTGGGAAGCTTCGACCAGTCCGGTGTGTAGGTGTGCTCGGAGGCGTCCGTGTACTTCTGCGTCTGCGTGGGTTCACCGAGACTGCAGCCATCCGCCTTGTTCACCGTGACTTCAAGTTCAATGTTCTCCACTACGTTGTAGTTGTCTGTGTCCGCCGGGGTGAACTTCGCTTTGAAGGGCTTGACCGCGGTCGAAGCGCCTCCCACGGATTCGCTGCTATCCATCCAGCTCCAGCCGTCCGGCAGCGTCACATCCGCCAGCGTCTGACCGTATTTCGCCGTCAGCCCGGTGGGAGCGGTGTAGGGCGGCATCGCCTTAGCTACCACAAATTCGCAATACACAGCTTCAAATCCGTAGTAGTTGCCTGTATCACCAATGCTGGCATACATATGGTAGGTACCGGCGTTCAGCGCGGGCGGATTCTGAATATCCCACGTCTGAACGGAGCCGCTGCCAGTAGCGGAATAACGGTAGGTCACTTGTGCATTCGCGTCACCAGTCCGGTCTGTCACGGTCGGTGTGCTTGGCGCTTGACCGTAAGTATAGCCTGCCATGCTGACCTTGCCGTACTGTTGAGCCTTTTCGACAGTGATATTCGATCTTCCCGAAACCGTTAAATACTTCTCGGTGTCAGTCGGTTCGAAAATCCACTCGGCTGCATAGGTACCGTTCCCAACCACGGGTATATGCGTGCCGTCCACCCATTCAAAGGTTCCATCGACATCCACGTTGTTGACATTATCATGGAGCTTGCCGGAGAGAGCGATGGTATTCAGGGCGTCGCCGTAGGTGATGGCGTTCTTGCTCAGCGTCGGTGTGCCGGTGGGAGTGATCCTGTTCTTCGCAATGACGTTGATGGTCAGGGTGATGTCCTGGTAGTTGCCTGTGGAGATTGTAACAGTGATCGTGCCGAATTGTCCTTCGTCCGTGCCGCTTCTGTTTGCTTCCAGCGTCAACTCACCGGTCTTTCCGTCTACAAGGGTAATAAAGGTGCCGACACCCAGATCGGTAACAACCTTCTTGTCATAGGTGATCGTGCCGTAGTTGCAGGGAGCGGTCAGCTTCGGCAGCAGTGTCGAGAGATTGATGGAATAGGTCTCATGCAGACCATTGGTGATGGTCAACTCGCCAGCCTTTGCCGCAGGCGCGGCGGCTTTGGTGATGGTGAAGCTCTTAGCATCTTCGGCAACAATATTACAATCGAGCGTCTTGCCTCCCTCATCGCCTTCAAACACATAGTTTTCGCTCTTGAGCGTCACGGTAAAGGAAAGGAATTTTCCATCGCCAGCTTCCGGCGAGTCCTTGTAGCTTCCGTCCGCCCGCATGGTGAAGCGAGCATTCGTGATGTCGTAAGCGGCCTCTGGGAGCAGAACGGTTGCGCCATTTGAGCGGAATGTTATCTCGTCCTTGTCAAGCGAAGCCGACGCCGTGCCATCATAAGTCTTGGTAAGCGAATCGATGCCGAGGACGAAGCGCAAGAGCTTCATGGGGCCTATGGTCACCGTGATGGGCTGTTCTGCCGCATCGCTGTGGTTCTCGTCACCCATGACCTTAAAGTAGACGGTGTAGGTCCCGGCGTTCTTCCCGGTGGGGATACTGTCAACGAACTCTCCGCTGTCGCCCAGACGGTACATCATCGTGCCGTCCTGCGTGCTGCCAGCCGCAAGGAGGGTCTGCTCACTGCCGGTATAGGTCAGGGCGTTGGCCGTGGGAGCAGTGAAGGTGGGGGCAGCCTTGTTCACCTTGATGGTCACAGTTCCAGTCGCGGTCGCGTATTCCTCATAGCCCTCCGCCGGGGTGAATGTCCACTCAGCCTGATAGTCGCCGGCTTTGTCGGGCTTGGTACTAGGATCCGTCCACTCGAAGGTGCCTTCGACCGTCTTGCCGTCGTCTTTCATCGTGCCAGTAATGGTGCTGACGCGCAGGATCTGGCCAAAGGTGATTGGCGTTGCGGTGATCTCGCCGTCCAGCACGGGAACGATCTTGTTCTTCGCGATGA
>OIWU01002227.1_pt1 | contig 16920 bp, 10 predicted proteins | sample 1587711 | NCBI WGS metagenome assembly OIWU01 (sample SAMEA3888909, study PRJEB22519) | human gut metagenome | biome: human gut; feature: human-associated habitat; material: faeces | place: Denmark | collected 2010 | reverse complement strand
TGATTCATAAGCGCTTCATCCAGCTTCTGCTGATAAACACCATCCTGATTCGGATTGATCACCCAGTGAATCTCTGTTCCATCCTTCAGCGTTGTTACCGTTCCGTCTGAGGAAGTAGATTCCACCTCCGGATATACTGCCTCAAGACGTGTACGGAACTCATCGTTCCAGGAATAGATGTTAATTACCTTTCCCTCACCACTGAAATCTTTCTCGTCCGACTCTGTGCCTGCAGTCGCTGCACTCTCTTTGCCGCTGTCTGCTCCGGCATTGGCACTGTCTGTGGCACTGCTTCCACATCCTGCAAGTAAAGTAGCCCCCATAGCCACTGTCAGCATTAAGCTGATAACCCGCTGTTTCATACTTCAATTCCTCCCTGTATTTTAGTTTTTCAACGTCAGACCCTTTCCCTATAATGTCTGCCGTCTTCTTGATTACAGATAGAATTGTACTGAATTTTATGACTGGAATATACTAAATCAATTGTAAAAATATCAGATTCATGTCATAATAACCATATTCTTATTTTACGGAGGAAACAGCCAATGGCCTTTTCAGAAGAATGGTACGAGACCGAATTAAAAAGCAGTGAACTTGAGACCCTTCACCGGCCGCCAACCGTGGAATATTCCTTTTATACGGCAGTCAAAACAGGCGATATGGAAACTGTTGTCGCCAACTGCAAAGAGGATGCATTTATCCATCTGGAGGGAACCGGTGTGCTCTCGCGCAATACACTTACCAACATAAAATATCATTTTGTAGTCACTGCCGCCATGCTTACACGCTACTGCATTGACGGCGGTTTGGAGCCGGAACAGGCCTATCGTCTGAGTGACTTTTACATTCTGAAAATGGATACCTGCACAACCGTCCGGCAGATTGCGGATCTTCACCATGAAATGGCTAAAGACTTTACCGGCAAGATGGTTCTTCAGAAAAAAAGTTCCATCTTATCCAAGCCGGTCGTACAGTGTGTGGATTATATTTACAGTCATATCAAAGAACGCATTACCGTCGCCATGCTGGCAGAATATACCGGATTATCCGAGAGCTATCTCTCCCGGGTATTCAAGCAGAACCTCGGCATTTCCATCAGTGACTATATCCGCGAGAAAAAAATAGAAAAGGCAACGCATCTCCTGCGCTACTCTGACAAGTCCATCATAGACATTGCCAATTACCTTTCCTTTTCTTCGCAGAGCCACTTTATCCAGACGTTCGAGAACTTTACCGGTATGACTCCCAAAAAATACCGCAATAAATATTACAAATCCATGTGGTAACTCCCCGCGAAGAAGCCGCCGGAGGAGACAGGCACGGTTCCTCTTTGGCGGTAAGCAATATTGCAGAGAGTATATGTCCTGCGATTCCCGGAGAAAGACAGCTGGAGCATTCGGTACAAAAAATACGGTATTTCTAACCAGCCGTGATTTGCAGCTGCGATGATCCGTGTCTTTCCAAGTTTGGAGCACTCCGGCGGGGCATGTCCGCACTCCGCGAGACAATTTGTAGGACATGCGCCCGCCAGTGTGTCCAAACGTGGAAGAGACACGGAATCAGCTGCAAAGCTCTGGCTGGAAGAAATACGCGCATTTTTTTCCGACGAATGCTCCAGCTGCTTTTCTCCAGGAATCTGGCATGCTGTGCTTCGTGCAATATTGTTTACCCCCGAAGAACCGTGTATGCCTCCCGTGAAGACCACTATCTGCTTCCTATCTTCCAAACAGGATTTTTATGACATGCTCTTTTTCTGCATCCAGCTGTTTGATCCACTCCTTTTTGATCCGCACGGCATATGCTGCCCCCGCTTCTGGTTCCAGTTGCTTTTCATCGCAGAGAACACTTTTTATCCACTCTTTTTTACACTCGCACTTTTCCGGATTTGAGAACCGGATGTCGAATTTCTTTCCCGCAAAAATCAGCTTTACTTCTGCATTTCCCTGCGCATCAAACTGTTCCGGCATGAATGCCGGCGCAATTACCAGATCTCCCATGACCCCCTTTACGCCGAATACTTCCGTAACCATCGTAAGGAGATACCAGCTTGCCGCACCCGTCAGGTATGCATACATGCCTCTTCCTGACAGATCATAATATTCCGGCAGTCCCGGGTACATCCTGCTGTTGTCAAAATTCATTGCCGCGTTAAGAAGAGCCTGCAGGGCTTTATTTCCCTCCCGCGCAAATCCTCTCCGGTACAGTGCATTGGCGTACATGACAGCCATATGGGAAAATACTGCTCCGTTTTCCTTCTCCCCGTAAGCAAATCCGAACATTCTTCCCAGATCCATTTTTTCTTCACCGAAATCCGTATTCAGACGGTAGCCGCCCGACTTCTCATCATACAGATATTTATCGGCACTCTGGCAGATTTTGCGGATCTGATCCGGTGTTGCCGTGCCGCTCATAATCGCAAAGACCTGACTCGTCAGCATCATCCGTACCTTTCCGTCTTTACAGCCCTCCACCGGATTCTTATGATCATCATAATAGCCATTAAACCATCCGTGTGCCTCATCCTCAGCAATCCACTCCTGCACCCTTATATGCTCCATCAGCCAGTCTGCTTTTTCCTCCAGATTGCTGCAAATCTGCTCTGCTTTTACGATCATGGTCTGACCACTGAGATTATGTGCACATTTCTCCAGATAGGCGTCCAGTATCCCTCGTTTCTTTTCCACATTCTCATACAGCTCCCTGCCACCTGCAAACAGCATTCCCATCTCTTCTGCAATCTCAAAACGCTTACAGCCGGTCTCCTGCTCTAACAGCCGGATACAGTGCGCAATCTCTTTTAAATTTCCCGCATAAGCACTTGTAAATGCCACGCTTTCTCCATTTTCCCATGCCATATCCAGCGCGTCATTCCAGTCTGCCCCGTGCAGCCGCATCTCATTGTGCGCACCGACATCGTAGAATGCACAGAGATTCTGAAGAAGCAGATGTTCCAGTACACTTCCGAAATAGACGACGCCACCCTCTGTGCGCTGACATTTTCCATATGTCTCGTCCCATCCGGTATCGTGATCTGTGCCTCTTTTGGACTGCAGATCCTTAAAATACGGAACCTTCTCAAAAAGAATCTCGAGATCTCCTGTCTGGTCAATATAAAATTTTGTCGTCACAAACGGCCAGAACGCATGATCCATCCACACACGGGTAATATGATTCCGGTCCGCAATAAACTCCCCCTGCGCATTTCCGATAATTGTGGCATTGGTTCCGTCCACCCGGACACCGCCGTAATTGTCGATGATCATCTGCCGGACTGCGGAAGGGTCCATGAGAAGCAATGCCAGACAATCCTGCCACAGATCCCGCCAGCCACGTCCTCCTTTTCCGTAATCATGATACGGCAGGAACGAACAGCCGTAAATTCTCCGCAGAATTGGCTGGAACGTAATCCACTTAAGATAATTGTCTGCATCCGGATTACCCGTTTTAAATGTGATGTTTACTTTCTTTGTCCAGTACCGTTTTACTTCATCATAAGCTTCCTTTACCTGGCTTCTTTGTCTGAGAGATGCTGTAAGAGGTTCGATCTGTGATCTCTCGTCGGTCATTCCGCCCAGAGTCAGATAGCAGACTGTCTCATGTGGTTTTAATAAAATCTCCGCAAACTTAAGAGCTCCCACTGCTTCTTTTCCCTCTGCCTTACTTCCTGCCACAGCTCCCGGCTTTTCTGTCCGGACTGCCTCCGGTATGAGATAGGAACCTCCCTCCCCGACAAACTCCCCAACGGTCGGGTAAAAAGCTGCCGGTGCCTCTCCCTCTCCGGTGGAACCATATACAAAATACGTTGTATGATTCTTCTGATGCCCCCGCTCATCAAACGACATCACAGGCGTCACCTCCACCCCATAATCCGTGGTACAGATCCGGTGCAGCAGGGAAGTCACATGGCGGTGATCCCTGATATTGTCCGCACTTCTTCCATAGACCGGCATCACTGCAATCGGTGTCATTTCAAGCGGTTCCTCTGTTATATTGGTAAGTTCCGTCATCATCACTTCCATCGCTCCGTCTACCGTCACAAAAGAAGTAATCTCTGCTTTTAGTCCATGGACTGCGGATGTCCGCGTCAGTTTCTGCCACATAAATCCGGCTTCCAGTACGCTTTTCTCCTGTTCTCCGGTAAACCGCAGAAATTCTGCCTCTGCCGACGAACCGCAGGCTGACCAGTATCCCCGGTTTTTGATACGGCACCAGAAATTTCTTGTATTTTTATTGTTATGGAGATTTTCAATGCTGACCGGCTCCATCAGGAAATGGTTCTGATCCCTTTTGCTGTCGCCGCCCAACGTCGGTGTAATGCAGGATTTTAACCCACCGTCTCCTGCAAGAGGAAAATACAATCCACTGTAGTCTTCCGGCTGATACACCCGGAAGCTTCCCTGCTGATCCAAAAATTCTATCTTTCCCACGAATCTTTCCTCCCATCTTATGACATATACAATACGATTTCTGTCTGCTTTTTCAATACTTCCTGCGGAATATAATCTCCCTGCATCCTGACTCCATTTACAAGTAATCTGTCGCATCCCGACTGCACATGTCCCGGATTTTTCACAACAATATGTAACTGGCAGCCTCTGAAAACTTTATTTACTTCAAACTCCTCCCACTCATGCGGAATTGCAGGCGTAAGATGCAGTCCATAGAAATCCGGACGCATACCCAGAATTCCCTCCACACAGCCGACCATAACCGTGGAAGCAGTTCCCGTGAGCCAGTGCACATGTGACCTTCCGAAATTCGGACTTGCCTTTCCCTCCGTGAACTGTCCATAGCAATAAGGTTCAATCACACGGATCTGTGCACGGTCATTCTGTGCAGCCGGTGCATTTTCCATAAAATAAGTAAATGCCCTGTCTCCATGTCCCCGCAATGCCTCCGCCAGGATAATCCATCCCTGCGACTGTGAGAAAATACCTGCATTTTCTTTTGCACCCGGATTATAGATGACAGCCAGTGCTCCGTCAAAGGCGTGCGCATGATACGGCGGGTCCATCAATATTGCACCATACGGCGTGTTTAATTTCTCATATACCCTCTCAAGCGCCATATCCGCCTGATCCGCTTTTGCCAGCCCGCTGATCACCGCCCAGCTCTGCGGGTTCAGCCACATATTTGCCTCCGGATCCGTGCGCTTTCCGATCACTTCGCCTGCTTCTGTAAATCCACGGATAAAACGGTCCTCATTCCAGCAGAGTTCCTGCAGCAATTTCCCTAGTTCCTCCTGCTTTTCATCAAGATAGGCAGCCGTTTCTTTATCCTGCTTGTATTCTGCAAACTTTCGCAATATATTCATCGCATAATAAAGCTGCATGGCAACAAATGTGGATTCCCCTTCTTTGCCCAGTCTTAAGCAGTCATTCCAGTCGGCATACAGCCCCGCCGGCATACCGTGTTTTCCCAGATGGTTCATGGAAAAATCGATGGCACGCTTCAGATGCTCATAAACAGTCGCCTCTCCCCGGTTTGCATACGGAATCACTTCATCCATAAATTCCAGATGTCCGGTCTCCGCTATATACTTGTAGACGGTCGGAAACAGCCAGAGCGCATCGTCTGCACGATATGCCGGATGCCCGGTCTCCTTTACATAAGATGCATCATCCGGCGTATCTTCATGTCCCGGATTGTGTGTAAACTTTACCAGTGGCAGTCCGCCTCCGTTATCCACCTGTGCGGAAAGCATAAACCTGATTTTTTCAACTGCCATCTCCGGTGCAAGGTGAATGACTCCCTGTATATCCTGTACCGTATCACGATAACCGTATCCATTGCGCAATCCACAGTAGACAAACGACGCTGCACGCGACCAGATAAATGTCATAAAGCAGTTATAGGCGTTCCATGTATTTATCATGGCATTGAATTCTTCACTCGGTGTCTTTATCTGAAAATGTGCAAGCTTTCCATGCCAGTAATCGGTCAGCTGCTGCAATTCCTTTCCACAGACCTGCTCCGGCAGCGCATAGGAGGCCAAAATCTCTGCCACCTCAGGTTCCTCTTTCATTCCAACCAGAAATGCGAACTCACAGTGCTCTCCCGGTGCAAGCCGCACCACCGTGCTGAGTGCTCCGCAGCTGTTGCCGTTCTCATTTCCCTCGTTACACAATGTTCCCTCTGCCACACCTGCCGGATTGCCATATCCGTGATATCTTCCGAGGAACTTCTCTCTGTCGCCGCACCAGGATGTCACTTTCGCTCCCTTCAGTGCAAAGAAACGGCTGACAACGATTTTATCATCGACATCGCTGCCTTCCTCGATCTGATCCAGATTCGCATGAATCATCTGCCGCACATGATCCCCACAGAAAACCGTGCGCGTAATAAACTGCGAGTACTGTAAATTCACCTGATCCTGCTCATAGTTGCTGTTGTTTGTAAATTCAGCGTACCCGGTAACCGTCAGTTCTCTTTCTTCCGCAGATGTGTTGGCAATGCATACATTCCACACCTCATATGCCCGGTCTAGCGGCACATAATATCTCACTTCTGAGTGAATACCGCTGTAATCCGCCAGCATTTTTGTATAAGCAGTTCCATGGCGGCATTCACTCCGGTAAGTTTTCAGATCCTTTCCCACCGGCTGCCAGGAAGCCGACCAGTAGTCTTTGCTTTTATTATCCCTGATATAAATATATCTTCCGGGTTCGTCAAACTGGTTAAAGATGTATCTTAAAATTCTTCCGTTAGCTCCGGATTTTGCAAAACTGTATCCGCCTGCATTGTTTGAAATAATCGCGCCATATTCCGGGGAACCGAGATAATTAACCCACGGTGCCGGTGTATCCGGTCTTGTAATTACATACTCTTTCTTCGTCTCGTCAAAATATCCATATTTCATATATGCTTTCTCCTGTTTTGATTTTCTAAGGTTTTCTGCATTAAATATAACCTTCCTTTGAAAATCAGAATACCAGATACGACATTAAAATATCAGATTCATGACCTAACTTTATTCAGTAAATACGATAATTCCCGGACAGTGCCAGCATGGCAAACAGATATAGGAAATTGTCGTAATAACGGCGTTCCCCTGTCCGAAGCGGCGTCTCCCAGAACCTTCTGATGCACTCCTTTGCATTTTCTCCCTTCGCAGCCAGCGAAGCCTCTGCATTTACCGCTATCACCGCAACCGGGTGCAGCGCCCGCTCTCTAAGAAGCGTGCCGTCCGTCAGAAACACACCATCCCAGTGTCCGCTCTGCTTTTCGCAGTAAAAGCTCTGTAATTTTCCCGCAATCTCCTGCTGCCAGGGATCTCTCCCAAACCACAGCCAGTCCATGGCAATATTCGCAATCGTCCGGTACGCATCACTGTAATACCAGTCATGCCTGCCGAAAATCTCCTGATGTCCCTCATGCGGAGTCCCGTCATACTCCGCATACTCCGCCGACAAACCGGTGTCCGGATGACATGCCAAATGCAGATACGCTCTGCTCGCTTCTGCCGCGTCTCTCCAGAACTCCCGGTCATCTTCGTCCGCCCATCTGGCAAATAATTCATAAAAATGGGGCAGATGGTAAGACGGATCGCTGAAATTACAATTTGTAATAAACTTGATCAGATGCCTGGATGTGTCCCACATCGGTTCCCCCGGATGCCCCGGCTCTCCCTTGTGGATGCATTCCCGCAGAATTGCCCGCGCCTCATCTGCATAGTGGAATATTCCGGTTCCATTTCCCCAGCGGTTTGCCGCAAAAAACAGTGCCATGGCAAAATATTCTTCTCCGTCGGGAGCCGGACCTTCCGCATTTTTACTGCCATCTGTTGCACAGGACCACGCAAAATAATTCTTACATGGTCCATCCTCGATGTACATATATGTCCGGGTCCATTTCCACAGCCGGTCAAACTCTTCCCTGCGGTTCATCTGCACACATGCCATCATTCCATAGGACATTCCCTCTGTGCGCACATCATGGTTTCCCGTATCCTCTATGTATGCCATGTCGGCTCCCACCTCATGATAGAAACGCTCCTCCTCATTCCCATAAAAAATTGTCTCAAATGTCTGCTCCACTCTTCTCTGAATCTCCGCTTCCGGATACCCGTACTCTGCAAACACATTGCGATACTTTCCCGTCTCAAATGCTCCCGCCATCGTTCTACTCCTTTTCTCCTCTTTCCTTTATGTGTGATACGTCTCTTTGGGTCCCAGATAACTTTCCGGGACATCCGTTCCTTCCGGACGGATCAACAGCTTTTCCAGAACAAACCCAGGTGTGACGGAATAAATGCGCAGACGGTTGATACCACTTCTGCATGAAACCGGAATCTCCTGTCTGCGTATCTGGTCTAATACACCTTTTGCCCAGAACTCTCCCTGATCTCCGATCCGGTATCCCTCAGGTACCGCGTTATAAATCCGGATCTCACCACCGTTATTCTGCACACCGTAGCAGAGTTTCTGATCGTTCGCCACCGGATTGGAGGGCTGCATATAAAGCGTAAGTACATACCCGCCGGGCTTTGATACCCAGAAATGATACTCCAGATACGGTGCATTTTCTCCCGGCACACCATACGCTGTGACCGGAAATGCTTTCATGGCAGACCGCGTTTTTCCATAGTCCCTGATGCATTGAAACCGTACCTTTTCGTTTTTTCCTTCCCGCTTACCATCCGCTGCATATCCATCCTTCCGGTCTGCATAATGCTCTGCCTCCATCACAATATAACCTGCCGTATCCACAAAGGTACCTTCCGGTACTTCCGGCAGATTTTCACACACCGGTATCTCGATCCGACAGCATCCGGAAGGCGTTTTTATTTCAAGCACTCCACAAGCAGACGTACCTGTATTTCCATCCCGGTTCATTGCCCCACGCTCCCGGTTTATTACAAGTTCCAGCTTTTCATAATTGTGCTTTTTCCCGTCCAGCACGCCCTGCATCGGACACACCGAAAGCCATTCCGGTTTTTCTGTGACCTCGTATGCAGCCTCACATTCACTCAGCCCATACAGGGTGATCCCGGCGCTCCTGCACGCAGGGTCTAAAAAATCCGGCAGTTTCATGGATTCCGTAAGCCACGGGCTTCCCTCTGCATGCTGCATCGTCTGATCCACTGTCACAACCAGTCTCGGTTTATCCGCGGGCAGTACCCGGTGAATCACAGGGTTTAAACATTCATCCTCATTCCAGTGCACAAATCCGATATGCTCCGATGCTCCCATGCCATCCCAGCGCCCGTGATCCATCTGATGATATGCCGTCACCAGTTCCCGGTCACGCTTCAGACACTGTTCTACCGCATCCCCGTAATCATTCGCGCAAAGTGCTCCAAGCTTTGCCAGGTATTGATTCATCCCTGCCAGAAGATGCATCCTGGTCAGATTCAGTGTTCCTGCCGCAGGGTAATAGATGAGCGCCACAAACGCCGCTTCGTATTCCGGCGCATGTTCCTTTACCCACGCATACACACGCTCCGCTTCCGTAAGTATCCGTTTAATCTCCTCCAGTGTATCCTGCGTTTCTCTTCCATGCACCGGGTGATACACCATTGCACGCATTGCCTCAGGTCTTCTCTTTTGTATCAATCTGGTATATCCCTGCAGAACGTCCGCAATCTGTTCCTGTATTTCCTCCGTAAAGCTTCCAAACTGCTGCCTCGTCCACTGTCTGGTATACTCTGCGGTCTGATTGACGGCACCACTTCCCCAACGTCCAAAATCATATGCCATATCCAGAAAATACGACAGTGGGAACTCCTGCGTTGCAATATCCCCCACATTGACAATCCAAAGTTCCCGCACCCCGAATTCATATGCCGTTGTCATCTGTTCCCAGATTTTCGGAAGGTACGAACTGTTGATCCATTCATAGGAAATGGGCCAGCCGTGATAGTCCAGATGATAGTACATCCCATATCCGCCCTTATGCGTCCTCATCTCCTTTGTCGGCAGTGTCCTGAGGTTTCCATAGTTGTCATCACACAGCAGTAAAATAACATCTTCCAGTTCTTCCGATCCCATCAGCCCCGCCGTCTGATCATTTCCATAAAAAAACGCTTCCACTTCCTTGTAGAGAGCAAGCATTCTCGGAACACGCTTTACGTCCTCATCCACACACTCCCGGATCAGCTCATTCTGCGTTTTTAGCACATCGCGCAGCAGTTCAATATTGTCTTCCAATGTTGCTTTTTCTCCGAGAATTGCCGTATCCGCCTCTCCACGCATGCCCAGGGTAATCACATTTTCAAATTTTCCTCTCCGAAGCAGTCCGTCTTTCCAGAACCGGATGATGCCTTCCCGGTTCGTCCGGAAATTCCATGCATCGCCATATACCGAATCTTTTCCGCGCAGGTACTTATACTCCTCCCCCTGTCTCAGACACGGCTCATGATGCGACATTCCCATAATGATTCCGTATTCGTCTGCCAGCTTTGCGTTTGCAAGTCCCGGGCCGTCATCCCCAAATCTGGCGCTCCACATCGCCGGCCACAGATAGTTCCCTTTGAGCCTTAGCAGCAGTTCAAACACATGCTCATAAACCGAAGTCCCAAATCCCCCAAAGCGCCGGTTGCACCATGTTCCAAATGCCGGCCATTCATCATTGATAAAAAAACCGCGGTATCTTACAGACGGCTCTCCCGCCACACACGCCATCGATGCACGAAGCCCCACATGTTCACGGTGAGGCGGCCTGATACCACACCAGTCGACAAACGGAGATACGCCCAGAAGTTCTGACAGATGAAACAGTCCGTAGATTGTTCCACGCTTATCGCTCCCTGCAATCAGAAGAATCTGTGTTCCATGCCATTCTGGATCGTTCAGGAAAAACCAGCCATAACACTCCCGTTTTCCCCGGATCTGTTCCAGACCGATTCTCTTTTCTTCCTCCATCTGCTCCAGAAGTCTGCTTTTTCCAACCGTAGCCGGAACAATCACAGTCTCTGCCCGTTCTGCCACATCCGCAAGTTCTTCCTGTGATGTGCCGTACAGCACCCGCGGGCGTCTGTCCGTTACCAGCCCCACATCGCCGGCAACTTTATCCGCTATCTTCTTTACCCCGGAATCTGCTGCATCTTCCATCCAAAATATAATCTCTTCCATATTTTCAATCCTTCTCCTTACCGGAAAGAGTTCTTCAGCTGCTCTGCCAGCTGATGTCTGCGGGATGTCCAGTCAGATCCATCCTGTACCTTTATCATCGCCCGATGCTCTTCTCCCGGTATCAAACGGTATTTTTGAATGATCTCCTCTGGAATCCTCGCTTCTTTCCGCTTGCTGCACTTCTGCATCACAAGAATCATTTCCGTCATTTTTCCCTCTGCGATAAGCCGGTCAGCCATGTTGGCGATTTTTCCCTGATGAATCCACACACATTCGCTCTCCCACCGAAAGCTCTCCACAATAAGAACAGGATACCTCTGTTTTGCATGCTTCTCATATCCTGCCGGTGTATACACATAACACAGGCGGTATCCGCCATTTTCTTCCTCCCGGTACCATTCCATATGAAGCATGCCATGCGGCACATCCGCCAGCTGCGGATAACAGAACTCCGGTTCCGGAATCTCAAAATAATTGCATGCAAAACTGCCCTGTCCGTTATATCCGGCATACCCTGCCGGAACTTCCGGATGAATCGTCTCCACGCCGTTGACAATAAAATGTACCTCATGATAGCCGGCAGAAAGTCCTCCTATTTTTCCTCGCCATATTCCTGGCTGCTGCTCCGTTAACGCAGCCAAAATCTCATGCTTCTCCTTAAGACAGACTTCCACACGAGCCGCACCGGGTGCCTCCAGATAGAATTCTGCCGTGCCGTCACTGCACACTTTTACGCCCGGTATGGTCTTTGGATATTTCCCTGCCGGTCTCCCCTGCGCATCCGTTTCAAACCGGATCTGCCGGTGTACCGGATCAAAAAAGAGCATCTGCTCCTCCATGCTCTGGACGGACAGCTGTTTTTCATCCAGGCGGCGCTCCATGCAGCATGCAGATGTCGTTTCTTCCACAGTCTCTGCGCCACAAAACAGAAGCGGCACAAAATCTCTCAGACTCTTTCTCCAGACATGCCATTCATGATAGCCTTCATATACTTTCTTTACGCAAAGCGTTTCTGATTCGCGCATTTTTTTACAGATATCCTCTATTCCGCGCGAAATCTCCTCTTCCCTGCTCCCGCAGGAGAAAAACACAACATCCGGTTTTTCTGCCTCATCCGTGCAGATCCTCTCTGCGTCATAAAGCGATACCCCGGAAAACATTCCAAGTGCCGAAAATTTATCCCGGTGCCTGCATACACTTCTTGCCGCCAGTGCAGACCCCAGTGAAAGACCTGCCAGTGCCCGGTAATTTCTGCCCCGTTTTACCGGAAAATGTGTTTCCACATAAGGAATCAGATCCTCCATCAGCTCTCTGTCAAAATCCCCGGGAAAGAAAACTGCCTCCTCACCCTCGATAAACGCATAATCACAGCTCATCACCACGATCATTTCCCTGCATTTATGCTCCGCGATCAGATTGTCCATGATGTAATTCAGCTTCCCCTGCCAGATCCATCCCGTCTCATTTTCACCGACACCATGCTGTAAATATAAGACCGGATACCGCCGGCTGGGATCTTTCTGGCTTCCATAAGGCGTGTATACATAACATTCTTTCAGGTGACCGTTTACACCGGATGCGTACTTTGCCAGATGCACCGTTCCATGCGGTACTTCTTTCAGATAGTAAAATTCTGCTCCGCGCTCCGGCACCTCAAATGTGTTGATTGTCTCAAAACAGCCATATGAAAAACCGGCTTTCGGATGAAACAGTTTCACTCCGTCCACAAACCAGTGATAATAGTGCATTCCTCGCGGGAAATTCTCTATCTTCCTGTAAAACCCTCCGTTTCCATCCGGCAGGAGTGCAAGCGGCGCCGCATCAAAATAACCGCCCACACCCGCCACTTCCACCGTCTCAGCCGTCGGTGCATACAGATAGAATTCTACCGTCCCATCTTCCCACACCTTCACCGCCTGCCGTTCTTCCGTTATCTCCGGCGCAAACGAAAGTGCCTGCTGCACCAGCGCCTGGTTAAGTTCTGTCCCCATAAAAAAACCTCCCATTCTATAAGATCTTCTGTGAGAATATCGTATAGAATGAAAGGTTCTACCGGCAGATGCGGCGCATCACTTCCTGCTGCAGATTCTCCATCAAAATCTGTGGCCTGCAGGCATTGTATGCATCCATGTATTCCTGCCAGGCTGTATCAAAATCCTCTGCCATAATAACCCGCGGAAGCCACTCGTGCTTGATCTCATTGATCTGCTCATATATCATTCCTGCTTCTGTGGCATCAGAAAGCGATGTAGCATAAGAATACATCGGATACCAGTTTCCCGGTGCCTTATGATTCCCAATCATATCCACATAGCTTTCACAGCCATACGCCCTGAGACATTCCTGGACGTCCCCCGGCTGGCTTTTTAAAAATTCTGCCGGCTGGTATTCCAGTGAAAAAGCATTTTTCCCATCCGGAAGCATTCCCTCCCAACGCGGGAAATACGAGTAATAGCAGAAATAGTCCGATGCCAGCAGATCATCCGAAAAACGCTTTGACTGTTCCTTCGTCAGATAGAAAACCCCTTCCTCATCCACGCAGTAGTCCGTTCCTTCCTGCCCCCAGAAACGCAGAATCTCCACCTCCGGCTTTAAAAGATCATTCACAAACTGTAAGGCACCGTCTATGTCTTCACACGAGACCGTGACCGACAGGCCGGAGGACGTATCGATAGATGCCGCTCTCTCGACATGCCACTGGTTCTCTACCCCCTCCTGCATCGTAATCGGAAGCGGTACATAATCGCATCCCTGCTCACTCAATTTCTGTCTGTCATATGCCGGATAAACCGCATAGTAAAACTGCCACCACTGATCCACCATTCCAAGGACCGCTCCGGTGGACAGCTTATTCAGATACTCTTCATAGCTGTTTGTGAACGCCTCCGCATCCAGTATTCCCTTACGATATTCTTCATTTAATTTTTCAAAATAAGCCCGCGCCGTCTCTGTCGTGTTGTAATCCATCACCTGAAAGGTCTGCGGATCGACCATGCAGCAGCCGTCATTGGGATATCCATCCAGAAACTGCGGCACATTCTCCAGGCAGAAATATCTCCAGTCATCGCTAAGAACCGTAAATGGGATATTCCTGGTTCCGTTCTCCATCATGGGATTGGCATTCACATAAGCCTCCAGCAGATCGAAATATTGCTCTACCGTATGAACTTCCGGATATCCTGCCCATTTTAAAACCCTCGTCTGAATCCAGAATGCTTCCCCGTCATGGATCACATCGCTGCTTTTTCCATTTGTCACCCCGAATTGTGGAATCCAGTAAATGTGTCCGTCTTCCTGGCGTAGCATATCCCACTGCTCATTCGTCATGTATTGCCGGATATTGGGATATTCCTCCCAGTACTCATCAATCGGAATCAATGCCTCTGCTTCGTATAAGGTTTTTCCCCCCTGTATGAAGTCCGGATATCTGCCGCTGGCGATGTATGAATTGAGCGCCTGCTCCTTGGTCTGACCGGACAGCCAGAGTTCTTCACACTCTGCTCCTGTCACCTCTGCAATCTTCGCTTTCATGATATTTCCATATTCAAGGCTGTTTCCCTCCGTCGGAAAAAAAGCCGTAAAATGCTTTATCTGCGCTTCTGCCATGCGGTCTGTGTGTGCCGCCATGTTCCACAGCACCAGAAGCAGTACCATTAAGGTCATTCCTTCTGCCAGTCTCTTTTTCATCTGTTTTCCCTCTTTTCCAGTCAATTATACTGTTTTTAAGGGACACCGGCAAGATGGGATTGCATACGCTCCTTCGCTTTTATATGGAATTATTCTTTTACGCCACCGAGTGTAAGACCGGTGACAAAATATTTCTGTAAAAACGGATAGATACAGATAATCGGCAGCATCGTGAGTATCGTCGCGGCGGATCGCACAGATGTCGGCGTGACGGTTCCCACTGCATTCTTCATCGCCTCCGCTGTAGTTCCCTGATTCGTGACGGATGACAGCAGTTTCATCAGCTCATACTGCAGAGTTGTGAGATTTGAATTCATGCGGTTGTACAGCATGGCATCAAACCAGGAATTCCACTGTCCGACGGCGACAAATAATGCTACCGTTGCAAATACCGGCTTGCACAGCGGACAGTATATTTTCAGAAAGATCGTTGTATAACCTGCGCCGTCCAGCTGTGCAGATTCTTCCAGGCTGTCCGGAATTCCATTCATATAGGTGCGGATCACCAGCATGTTAAATGCACTCACCATTCCCGGAATTACATACACCCAGAAGCTGTTGGTAAGTCCCAGTCCTTTGTAAAGCAGAAATGTCGGTATCATACCTCCATTCACATACATCGTAATTACCCAGAACAGAGACAGGCTTCTCTTAAACAGAAATCGTTTCCGGCTGACAACAAATGCCAGAATCGCATTTGCAGCCAATGCCAGCACAGTTCCGATCACGGTTCTTGCTACCGTGACATACGCGCCTGTAATCAGGTTGTCTTTCTGCAGCACGGTAATATAATTTTTCCATGTAAACTTTCGCGGCCACAAATAGATGCCTCCCCGCAGGGCATCCGTACCATCGTTTAATGAAATTGCAAGCGTGTTGAGTACCGGATATAATGTGATAACCACAATGATAAACATAATGATTCCATTTACAAGTGGGAATGCATCAAAGGATCCTGTTTCCTTTCTTCTTTTTTTTGTTCCTGCCAGCTGTTGCATGCTATTACCCTCCTTAGAATAACCTTTCTTCTCCATTGCGCTTTGCGATCTGGTTCGCAATCACAATCAAAATGATGCTTACTGCACTCTTAAAAATACCTGCGGCCGTACCGATGGAGTAATCCCCCTGGCTGATGCCCCATTTAAGTACATAGATGTCAATCGTCTGGGATACCTTCTGTACCAATCCGTTTCCAAGAAGATACTGAATCTCAAATCCTGCATTTAATACATTTCCTACATTCATTAACAGAAGAATCATAATCGTTGGTTTGATTCCCGGAAGTGTCACGTATTTGATTTTTGCCCATCTTCCCGCACCGTCAATGGAAGCCGCTTCGTACAAAGAAGGATCAATGGATGTGATGGCTGCCAGGTAAATAATGGCATTCCAGCCTGTCTCTTTCCACACATTGGCAAACGCGACGATCGGCCAGAAATAATTCGGATGTGCAAAAAAATTGATTGGCTGTGTAATCACATGCAGATTCATCAATATCTCATTGATGATTCCGCTTCCTGAGAGCATATCATGCAGAATTCCCGTTACGATAATCCAGGACAGGAAATGCGGCAGATAAGAGATGGTCTGGACAACCTTTTTCCCGCCATGTGATTTTATCTCATTCAAAAGAATGGCAAATGCGATTGCAGTCACAAATGTCACAACCAGGTTTATCACACCCATCGCAAGCGTATTCCGGATGACACGGATAAATGTCATATCCGAAAATAAGGTCTGAAACTTCTGCAGTCCCACAAACTCAGAGTGGAAAATTCCAAGCTTTGGCTTATAATTCTGGAACGCCATCGCCCATCCCGCCAGTGGAAGGTAATAGAAAATGATGCCATAGATTACCATCACACCACTCCAGAACAGCAGAACTTTCTGTCTCTTTATTTCTTTCCAGGTGATCTTTGCTTTATATTGATTTTCTTTTTCTTTGGATCTTGTTCTCGTCAAAGCCATACCCCACTCCTTAAAAAAACAGGCAGATGAAATCTTCCTTGCATCTGCCTGTTTCCAATTTCATTTTATGTGTTATTCGTATTTCGCTGCTTCTTCCATTCTCTTATCAAGTTCTGTCTGTAACTCACCGATAAACGCACCCGGATCGCAGCTGTTGTATGCATCCATGTACTCTGCCCATGCCGCGTCAAAA
>OIWU01002222.1_pt1 | contig 16956 bp, 7 predicted proteins | sample 1587711 | NCBI WGS metagenome assembly OIWU01 (sample SAMEA3888909, study PRJEB22519) | human gut metagenome | biome: human gut; feature: human-associated habitat; material: faeces | place: Denmark | collected 2010 | reverse complement strand
CCATGGACATCGGTCTGGAGGAGGTGGAGCAGGCCGCCACGCTGGTGCAGCAGGCGGTGCATCCCGACGCGCTGACCATTTTCGGCGCCGCCTTCGACGAGACGCTGGACGACGAGATCCGCGTCACCGTCATCGCCACGGGCTTCGATGAGGCGCAGCAGGCGGCCAACGCCGCCGCCGTGACCCAGCCGGCGCAGGCCGACGCCAACGGCGCACCCCAGCCGCTGGACGAGGTCAAGGGCGAGCAGGGGCAGGATGAGATGGACAAGTCCTTCGACGAGATCCTGCGGATATTCAATAAGGATAAGTTCTGAGAAACAGGCCCCCCGGCTTCGCCGGAGGGCCTGTCTATATAGAGCAAATAGTCTCCCCCACAGGGGAGGCTTTTGTATCACCATTGTGCAAGGTCAACGGGAACGACGACCTCTTTATCCATGCCGGAGAAGAGCAGGTAAGTCTCCTCCGTAAGCTCCTCCATCGGCGACAGGTCATACGTGCATATGAACACATTGTCGTCGGTGTCTGAAACGACAACATCCTCGGGATAGCACCAGTTTTCAAAGCCGTCATCGTCCACCCAGATAAGGTCGGGGAAGGTCTGGTAGTCCCCCTCCTCCACCACATAGGCCAGCAGGGACAGGTTCTCGTGGTCCAGCTCGGTATAGGCCACCACGAAGGCACCGCCCTCCAAGGTGAAGCATTCGCCCATCTCCGCATACTCCCGCGCCGACGCTACCGCCTCACCGACGTACTCCGGAGTGCTCCAGTCGTAGTCGGGCATCGGCTCATTGCGGTCAAAGATGTCACCGGACACGCCGCGCAGCGTGTTGATGAGCACGATGACAATGGACACGGCGATCACGGCCCCTATCACGCCGGAAGCGGCATTCTTCTTCGGTACGTGCCACTGGATATGGGGCCGGGGGCGGCGGGTCTGGTTTTCATAGCAAACCTTCTCTTCGTGGCACTCCTTCTGCTCGTAGCAGACCTTCTCCTGTTCGGCGTAGTGGACGTCGCCGCCGGCGTCCACCCACTCCCGGCGGGGCGGGCGGTTATAGGCGCCGCACTTGGGGCAGAAGCCCTCACGGGAATCATAGGTCTTGCCGCAGGCCTTGCAGCGGATGGCAGGCATAGGCGGTCCTCCCTTCTGTGTGTTTGGATCTATTATACAGCAGATCGGGCAGATTGTCTATCAGCCTTGGGTTGCGGCGAAAAAAAAGGTGGGAAACCTGAAGTTGCACCGCGCGGACGCGCCCACCCCGTCGGGGTGGGCGCGTCTGCTTATTCCACTAGGCCGTATTTGATCTTGATGCGGTCCAGCTTCTCCAGCATGGGCTCCGCCAGCACCAGCAGGAAGAACACCGTGGCTGCGGCGTGGACGCAGTCCATGGGAAAGCCGGTGACATAGTAGGCGGCGATGACCTTCCACTCCAGCGTGCGGGCATAAAGCAAGGCGGAGACGGGGTTCATGATGCCGCCGTAGATGAGCACGGCGGAGATTGCACCGAACACGCACAGGGCGGCGCGGCTGCGGCGCAGCCAGCCCCGGCGGAACAACACCCCCGCCAGGAAGCCGATGATGCCCATGGCGAACATCTGGAAAGGCGTCCAGGGGCCCTGGGAGAACAGAACGTTGCTGGCCAGCATGGTCATGGCGCCCACCAGGAAGCCGGTCTCGCCGCCCAGGGCCACGCCGGAGATGATGGTCAGAGCCAGGACGGGCTTGAACTGAGGCAGCATGAAGAAGGCGGCGCGGCCCGCCACGCCCAGGGCGCAGAGGGAGGCCACCAGCACCAGCTCACGGGCCTGTGGCTTCCGTCCCTCGAACACCAGGAAGAAGGGCACCATGCATTCCAGCAGCACGGCGAAGGCGATGGGGTAGTAGGCAGTGTTGCCCAGGTAGAAAAAGCCCAGATACAGCGTGGCGGGGATACACAGCAGGATCAGTGCCGCCGCCAGACGGGTACGGTGGGAGAGCTTTCGCTTCTGCACCGGGGTCTGGAGCAGCGTCAGGGGCTTGGAGCGCCGACCGATGGCGGCGATGCAGCCGAAAAGCAGGGCGATGAACAGGCCGTAAAGGCCCAGGGCCTGCCAGCCGGCCTGGGACAGTGTGCCGCCGCCCACCAAGGCGGTGAGGTCGGTGTGCTTGGCCGCCAGCCAGAAGATCGCCAGCGCACCCGCGCCGCATACGGCGGCGATGGTCCTGCGCCACCAAGGGAGCTTTTTCGGCTTCCAGGCGGTGGACTCCTCTGCCACCGGAGGCAGAGGCTGCCAGGCGGCAGGCACCTCCGGCTGGGGCGGGACGGTCCCTCCGATGACCGCGATCACGTCCTCCGGCGTGACGGCGCGGGGGCAGAAGTCCCGGGCCATGCGGTTGGCGGAGGTGGTGTAGAAGCTGTTGCCGGAGAAGAAGTCACGGGGTGTGCCCTCCGCGACGATGCTGCCGTCGAAAAACAGGGCGCAGCGGTGGGCATACCGGGCACAGAAGGCCACGTCGTGGCTGACCATCACCACTGTCGTGCCGGCGGCGGTCAGCGCGGAAAGAATAGCGGCAAAGGACTGCTTGAAGGCGGCGTCCAGGCCCTTAGTAGGCTCGTCCAGCAGCAGGATATCCGGCTGGTGCAGCAGCACCTTACCCAGGGCGGCCCGCTGCTGCTCGCCGCCGGAGAGGTCATAGGGATGACGGTCCAGCAGCTCGGTCAGGCGGCAAAGGGCCGTCACCTGTTCTACCCGGCGGTCACGTTGGTCTTTGGGGAGGTCCGTGCCGTCAAAGGATTCGTACAGGTCCTGACGGACCGTGTTTTTCACGAACAGGGCCTGCGGGTCCTGGGGCAGAACGCCGATGCGGCCCATGTGGGTCACGGTGCCCCGCTGGGGCGTCAGCGCACCGGACAGCAGGCCCAGGGTGGTGGACTTGCCCGCGCCGTTACCGCCCAGCAGGGCCAGCAGCTCACCCCGGCGGGCCTGAAGGTCCAGACCGCGGACCACGTCCGGCTGGTCCGGCTCATAGCGGAACCAGAGACCCACGCCGACAAGGGCGGTATCCCCGGCGGGATACACCGGCTCCGGCGGCAGCGGGCACAGGGGGTGTTCATCGCACCAGCCGGACAGGAAATCGCGGCCCTCGCGGACGGTGATCGGGCAGAGCGCGTCGCTGTCCACCCCAGCCCAGATACGGACGGCGGCGGGCATGGCCAGGAACATATCGTGGCCGCGGCCCCGCAGGGAACGGCACACCGCCTCCGGCGCGCCGGCACAGAGGAGATGGCCGCCGTCCAGCACGGCGGCGTGGGTGGCCAGGGGCAACGCCTCCTCGAGACGGTGCTCCGTCATCAGAACGGTGATGCCCAGCTCGCGGTTCAGGCGGCCCACGGTCTGCAAAAAGTCGGCGGCGGCAATGGGGTCCAGCTGGCTGGTGGGCTCATCCAAAATCAGCAGACGGGGTTGGAGCACCATGACCGAGGCCAGGGCCAGCAGCTGCTTCTGGCCGCCGGAGAGCTCATCCACTTTCCTATGGAACCAGTCCTGGATGCCGAAGAAGGAGGCCATCTCCGCCACGCGGCGACGGATGGAGGGCGTGTCGCAGCCCAGGCTCTCCAGTCCGAAGGCCAGCTCATGCCAGACCTTGTCGGTGACGGTCTGCTCCTCCGGGGACTGGAGGACGAAGCCGATATCAGCGGCCTGCTGATGGGGCGGCAGGTCATCCAGCGGCTGACCGTCGAAGAGGATACAGCCCTCGGCCGCACCGTGGGGGCGCAGGGCGGGCTTCAGCTGGCGGAGAAGCGTGGTCTTGCCGCAGCCGGAGGCGCCGCAGAGGACCCAGAACTCGCCCTGACGGACCGTGAGGGACACATCCGCCAGCGCGGGGCGGGGCTGCTGGGGGTAGGTGAAGCCAAAATGCTCCAAACGCAGCAGTTCAGGCACGGGGAGTCCCTCCTTTCCGGACGAGATAGCGGCGCCGGGACAGGGCGTCCAGCAGCACCGGCGTAAAGCAGAGCAGGCCGTAAACGGCGAAAAAGCTGACCGTCAGCGGTGTGACGGGGCCGCTGATCAGCATGGGATAATACTGAAAGCGCAGGCCGCCGGCCAGACCGCCGCCCAGCAGATACAGGCCGCAGAAGGCCAGCCAGAGGGCGACGGCACCGTCACGCCGGTCAAAGCGGTAGAGGGAGAAGGAGGTCCTCCCCGGCAGGCCATAGCCCCGGCAGCGCATACTATCGGCGGTAATGAGGCCGCTTTCCAGGCTCCAGGTAACAACGATGGAGAACACACGAAGGGCGCTTCTGACGCGCCGGGCCGGGGCGCCGGTCTGGGTATCACGGCCCAGATGCCGCTGGGCCTGGGCCACGGCGCGGAGCCGGCGGACAAAGCGGGGTACAAAGCGGAGGATCATGCTCAGCAGCAGGGACAGCGCCGGGATAACGCGGCCAAAGAGGTACACCACCTTGTCCGAGGTGATGACGTTGGTGACGCAGACGAACCACAGCGCCACGGCGCTGAGCATGGCGCCGGCGGCCAGACCGTAGAGCAGGCTCTCCAGCGTCAAAGGATTTCCGGAGGGCAGGTAGGCCAGAATGGTGACGCCCTGGTGGACAAAGGCGGGGTTCACCGCCGCCGCCAGAAGGGCCATAGGCAGCAGCCACAGCAGGTGGCGGCGCAGGCCCTTGCCGCCCAGCAGACGGGCAACATACCACCCGCCGCCCAGCGTCGACAGAACCAGGCACACCGGGTGCATCAGCAGCATCGCGCAGGCGATGACCAGGGCGAAATAGGCAAAGCTCACCGCCGGATGGCAAGTGCGCAGCGTATCGTCCATGGGATCACCTCCTGCATACATGATGTCTTAACCTTTTGATTATACCCTGCCGCCAGGGGATACGTCAATCCTGCGTGCGGAAAAAGGGCGGCAAAAGCCGCCCTTTTGTCAGCCCATGTAGGTATTGCCCACGTCTGCACCCATATTACAGGTGTAGAGCCACTGGATGTTCTCGCCGCCGGAGAGCGTATAGCTGTCCGCGCCATAGCTGGGGAAGGTTCCCCCCACGCAGTACATCCAGCCGGAGCTCCTGCCTACGTTCTTTTCGAACAGGCCGTTGATGCCCCTGACATAGTTGCCGCTGGAGCTCACCGGGATACCCGCGTCACCGCAGGCCCGCTTCAGTACGGACATGACAGACTCACCCTCGGTGATGGTCACCGTGGTGGACAGGATCACGCCGTCGGCGGGGATAAGGCCCTTCACGCTATCGGAGCACTTGTCCATATTATCAAGCACCGTGGCACAGGAAATGTACAGCGATACGGATGCCGCCGGCGCAGGGTCAGGTGCAGGCGCAGGGTCAGGTGCAGGCGCAGAAGGCTGCTCCTGTTCCTGCTGTTTCTTCTCTTCTTCCAGCCGCTTCTGCTCCTCCAGGCGCTTGGCTTCCTCCTGCTTTTTGGTATCCTCCTGCTTTTTGGCGTCCTCCTCGGTCTTTTTGGCTTCACCAGCCGGCTTCTGCTCGTCAGACTTCTTGTCGTCCGCGGTCTTATCCTTAGTCTTTGCCGCGTCCTGCTTGCCGTCAGCCTTGGTGGTGCCCGTTTCAGCTGTGTCGTTCTTCCTGGTGTCCGCGGTCTGCTCCTGCGTTGCCGTGGGAATGTTGCCGGGGGCGTACGATACGGTCTTTTTTCCGCAGGCGGCGCAGGTCAGCAGCAGGGACAGCGCCAGCGCCAACAGCCAAAATCGGTGGTTTTTCTTCATATCTCTCATTCCTCATAAAAGCGCCATACGCAGAGGCGCTTTCGCGCCCCTGCGTCGGCTGTTCTGTTGTTACTTGGAAACGCGCTTCTTCCGGGTCAGCACCACAACGGCTGCCGCCGCCAGGACCGCGCTGCCCAGCCACAGCACCATCTGACTGTCGTCCGCCGTGTTGGAGGAGTCGGTCTTGTCCGGCGTCGCGGTGGGGTTGTAGTAATAGTGGTTGTTGGACTCCGTCCAGCTGATGGCCACAGGAGACAGGCCGGTCAGCGTCACCAGCAGGCCGCTGGCGGTTTTGGTAACAGCGGGGAATTCCACGGTGCCCACATCCAGGCCGCAGTCCGCCATGGCGACCATGTGCGCCACGGTGAAGTTGTACTGGCCGTACTTGGCGGCCACGGCCTCCGGGTAGGGCAGCAAAACTGTGATCTTGCCGGCTGTCAGGTCCTCCTTGGTGGCAGGACGCCACTCGTTGCGCTCGAATACGAGCAGCGACACATCCATGAAAACGGTGTTGTCCTTATTGCTCTTGCTGTTTTTCAATGTGATCTGCAGCTGCAGTTCGGCCTTGATCTCTCCCTCGCTGTTCAGCTTCTCGTTATCCCGCAGGGTATCGGGCACTGTAATAGTGTCAGATACCTCGATGCGCTTCAGTGTACCATCCTCGGACTTCACCACACCGCAGACGCACTGGATGCCGTTCACATAGGTGTGCCCGGTCTTGTTGACCACCGCAGGGCAAACCTTGCAGACGTTCCAATGGTCATTTTTGTCCACGAACACCTCTGTGCCGGGGGTGTGGCCCAACGCAGCGATGACGCGGGTCTCCTCCTTGGAGCAGACGGTGCAGATGCGCTTCTCCGTGCCGGTCTCGGTGCAGGTGGGTTTCTTGGTGGTCGTCCACTCACCGAACTTGTGGCCTGCGGCAGGAAGCGTCTGAACCTCCACCGCGCCGCAGCGCGTGCAGACGCGCTGGCGGGAGCCGTCCGCCGTGCAGGTGGCCGGGGAGACTACCTGCCAATCGCCGAAGCTGTGGGCGCAGACGGCGTCGGTCATATCGTAGAGGGCATTGGTCCTCCGGCAATAGCGCTCGTAGGCTGCCATGGCATAGAGGGCCTGCTCGGTGGCCTTCTGGTCAGCCGTCTTGCCCGAGGCCGCATGCTTAAAGCCCTGACTCTCGCCGAGGTAATACCGCAGCAGATCGCCCAGCACGCTGGTGGGCGCACCATCCACGGTCTTGACAAAGCTGCTGTCGCTGTTGGCGTTCAGCTGCAGAGCGGACAGGGCCACCACCACCTGGGCGCAGCTTTCCGCACTGGTATAGCCCGTGCCCTTGTACTTAGCGGACAGCCATTGCAGCGCTTTATCGACGGCGGCGTTCACCGTGGTATCGTCGCCCTCGTTGTAGTAGGGCGCCAGCGCCTGCAGCGCCATGGCGGTCATGTCCACGTCGCCGACGGGTTTTGTGTCGGCGCTGGAGCTCCAGCTGCCATCCTCATTCTGCTGGGTCAGGATGGCCTGTACCAGCCAGTAGCTGTCCTGGGTATAGTTGCCGCTGTTGAGGGCCAGCAGGCCGAATACCAGGCCGTTGATATCCGTGTCACTGGTATTGGTGACCTGCATGATATTCCGGTCCTGCAGCGCCGCCAGCAGGTTTTTGCCGCCCACGTTGGCGGGGTCCTTGCCGATGGCGGTAAGGGCCAGAATGATACGCTCGTTGTCGGTGACGGTGGGGTTATGGCTCTCGGGATCGAGAAGAACGCCGTCCGCGCCCATATTCTTCTGCACATAGGCCACGACCTTGCCGTAGTAGGCCTGGATGTATGCATCGGACAGCTCCACGCCGGCGCGGGCCAGGCCCAGCACCGCCCACTCGCCGCGGTCACTGGCCACAACGGGTGCGGGCACGTTGTTCTGGATGTACTTCTTGGTGTCGGCGTACACCTTGTCAAAGTTGGGGATCTCCGTGCCGGGATCCACAGGCTCATCGGGGTCCACGGGGATATACTTGTTCGTGAAGAACAGGCGGACAGTGTCGCCGTCATGGATAAAGGTCGCGTCCAGCGTGGTGTTGGGCAGCGTCTCCTTGCCCTGGGCCGGCGTGACGCCGAACATCCAGCCGGAGGACTTGCCGTCATCCTTCTCGCCCAGTGTTTGGCCCTTTGTGTCCGTAATGCTCTTGAGATACGCACCGCTGCCGGTATATTCGTACTTGGCATTGTCCAGGCAGGCCTTGACGGCATCCCAAGCCGTCCAGTCATTGCTGGCCTTCCCGGTAAAGGTGTAGTTGGTCCCGGTAAAGCTGTGCTTGTTTTCGTTATAGCTGTCCACCTGGACGGTGACGGTGATCATCGCGTTCTCGTTGGGATCATCTTCTCCCGTCAGGCCCGTGACCCTCAGATCAACGCTGACCGGCTGCTTGTAGAACTGCTCGAAGAGCTTGTACTTCTCCTTTGTCTCCTCAGTGCCGTTCAGGCCGAATTTCTCCCAGTACTGGGCGTACTTGGTGTAGGTCAGGACGCTGTCCAGCGTAACTGTCGTATTGTACTCCGGCTTGTGTACACGCAGGAGCTCATTCTCGATGACGGAGGGTCGGGAGGATCGGAAGCAGCGGTACTTCTCTGTATCGAGCCAGCCGGGGATATCGTCGGCCTCGATGCCGTCGAAGGTCATATTCACCGTGCCGCGGACGTATTCCAGCGTGCCGTCCTCGTTTTTGCAGATCTCTGCGAAGGGGTACAGGTCGGAGGTGACATTGGTCTTATCCGTATTCTCGTTCTTGATACCGTCCCAGTAGACATCCCCGGTCAGCGCCGCCGTCATAAAGGCGGCAGCGTCATTCAATTCCTTCTGGGTAAAAGGCTGAATGGTGAAGCTGAACTCCTGACGGGCCAGCAGCTGGCCGGAGCTGCGGGTGGTGATAGTGACCACGTATCTGGCCTCTGCCGCTTCCTCACCGGGCAGCGGGCGGTAGACCATGGCATGATAGCCGTTGAAGCCCAGCACGTCCGGGGTGAGGCTCACCATCGTGACCTTCTGGTTATAGCTGTCGGTCATGATGCCCTCCTGCTGCAGCAGATAGGGCCGGGGCATCTGCAAATCGGCATCGACTTTGCTGAGATTGGGCTTCGTCGTTTTGTCCACGAAGTCCACCAGCAGAGACTGATACTTGTCCTTCAGGGCCGTCTGCATCTCGTTGGTGGCGTCGATGTCAAAGGGCGCTACCGTGATGTCAAAGAACACGTCGGCGTAGACCTCCACACCGTTCTGCCCCGTGATATGCTCCTTTATATACGGATCGTCGTCAAAGTCGGTATAGGTCACGCGGGCGATCAAAGTTTCCTTGCCGGCATCCTCGGGCAGCTCACCCTCGGCAGGCCGCACGGGGCGGACAATGTTGCCCACGCCGGAGGCGCTGTCTTTATCGCTGCTGATATACAGGCAGTTGGAGTCTTCCGCGACATCCACAACAGCCCACTGGACCTGCATATCGTAGCGGCCGGAGATGCTGTAGGGCAGCGTCAAATTGGAGGTAATGCCGCCAACCACGGCGTGGCGATCCCAGGCGCCGGTGGTGTTCGTCTCCGCTTCGTTGGTGTTCTCGCCGCGGATCATCTCCCAGGTCAGCGTTTTGGCAGCTTCCGTCAGCTGTGCCTGCACATCGTCAAAGCTGCGGCCCACGATCGCGCGGGTGGTGATAGTCTTCTCCGCACCGCCGTAGGCGACTTTGAACTCCAGGCCAGCGTAATACGCCTCCTTCAGCTGGACAGCGCCGTCAAAGAACTTGACATCGCCGTTCGCGGTGATGTACTCATGTGCCGCACCGTCAAAACCGCTGGCTTTAGCGCTGCCGTCCGTATAGGTAATGACAGCCTTGTCTGCCACATCCTCGTAGCCCATCTCCTCCAGCAGGCGGCGGAAGGCTTTTTCAACACCCTTGCCGTTGGCGTCGGTGGTGTCGTTGTAGAGGCCCAGTCCCTGCAGGGGGCGCACCGCCGCATTGCGTGCGGTGATCACGGCGGCGATGTCGTCCAGTGTCTGCTGTTGCTCCGCCGCTTTGGACCACAGGCAGAGGGTAAAGGTCTTGACCTTGCTCTCGCTGCCGGAGGTCAGCGTGGCCTTGAGGGTGACAGTAGCCTTGCCGCCGGCAGGCGCGGTGATGGCGGCAGTCCCATCGTCCTTCACGGTCACCATGCCGTTGTCGCTTTTCCAGTCAATGGCAACAGTCGTTTCCGCGCCGTTCACCGTTACCTGTACGGTGGACGGCAGTATCAGGCTGGTGGTGCAGTCGCAAGGCACCTTTTCGTCGCTCTCCATATCGTCCAGCATGACTGTGACGGCCTCGATGCCCTTGATCTGGTAGACGCCGGTGGCATCGGCCTTCAGAAGGTCTGCATTCTCGGCATCGAGCCCCAGTTCCTTATAGAAATGCTTTTGCAGGGCGTTCAGGAAGTAGTCGTGCAGGTTCGCGACCGCAGCGCCGGGCGCTTCGATGCCGTATTCCTCACAGAGGTCGGCCTTATCGTTATCGTCCGTAAGGTCATAGAGTCCCAGCACATTCTTGGCGTACCAGTCGGCCTTGGCTTTCTTGGCGGCGTCGGCGGCGCTCATGCCCCGCAGGGACAGGCTCTGCTGGGCCTGGCTGACGGCCCGCAGGTCGTCGGCGGAGAGCACGGTGCCGCCCTGCCAGGGCAGAACGGGGAAACCGCCGTTGAGGGTGCCGTCATCCTGATTCATGCCCATGTCCACGGCGAACTCCGCGGAGCGCATATAGTCCGCGGTATGGGCAGTCATACCAGCCGTCACATTGCCCATAGCAGGTACATGAGCCACGGTATCCAGATAGACACAATTGGTGATACTCGTCCCGCTGTCAACCGTACCTACCACCGCGCCAATACCGCTTTCCGGGCCGGTAACAGTACCGATAACATAGCAGTTGATAAGAGAACCCCGCTTCTCGGAATTAGAAGAACCATTCACAGCGCCCGCAATGCCGCCAATCGCTTTGTTGGTGGCCTTTGCAGGGTCTGCATAGACCTTACCGGTGGAATAGCAGCTCTCCACCTTACCATAGGTATAACCCACGATACCGCCGACACTCAACGTCGAACTGTAAGAGCCCGTTGTATTCTTGATACTGCCGGTGTTCACGCAGTTCCGTACAACGCTGTTCTTCCCCTCGTTCTTACCCACGATGCCTCCGGTAGCCCCCCAGCTAGAGCTATTGGTAACAGAACCACTGAACAGGCAGTTTTCCACGGTACCGTCATTGAAATCCACGATGCCGCCCACAACACCATTGGCAGTAAGCACGGCATCCACACTGAGGTTTTTCACCTTGCCCGTGCTGTCCACATAATCAAACAGTCCCTTGGAGCCCTTCAGGCCACTGACGGTGTAGTGATGCGCTTCATCGCCGTCCAGGGTGCCGGCGAACTTATTGCTGCTGGTGCCGATGGCCGTCCAGGTCTTGCCGTTGAGGTTGATGTTGGCGGTGAGCTTGCCGCTGATGGTCGTGTCGCCCTTGTTGACCGCATCGGCAAACCATGCCAGTTCCGCGGCGGTGCCGATCTGATAGACACCGTTTTCTGTTTTGGGCGCGGTCTTGGTCGTGCCGTCCCAGCCCGCACCGGCATAGGTCAGTGTTACCTTGATGGTGTCGTTTTTGGCAGCGGTAAAGCTGCCGCTGACCGTGATATAGTTCGCCTTGGCGACGGTATAGGCATACGTCTCGCCGGCGTAGACGATGTATGCGCCGTTCTCGTCTGCTGTGATCGTGCCGCCCACGGGGTGGGTCAGCGTAACAGACGCATCCGCCGGATCAGCGACAAACTTCACCTGGTACGCCGTCAGGGCAGTGAGGGCCACATCCTTGGACACGTCCCCGCCTTCAACCTTGATGGTTCCTGTCTTAGTCTCATAGCCGTACTTGCTGACGGTATAGGTGTAGGTACCCGCAGCAACGGTGTATGCGCCGTTTTTGCCGGTGATCTCCGCGCCGCTACGGTCCTTCAGCACCACCGTTGCACCGTCGGGAGTTTTAAGGGTGAGGGTGTGGGCTGCGGCGGCGGCAAAATCCTTGAGCCGGACATAGTAACTGCTGCCACTTTCACTGAAAGACAAGGTGAGTTTTTCACCCGTGTTCAACACCGTGCTAAAGGTTTTCCAACCGTTCTCCTCATAGGCTGTCAGCAGAGTGCTTGTACCTTTTTTGACGCTAAAGGCAGAATCGCTCTCCCAGTAATCCTCGGCTTTATTTCCCTTTGCAAGATACCGGAAGGACACCAAGCGGGACTCTGTCGCCGTCAGGGTCAAGGAGGTCGTGCCGGAATAATTTCTATTACTCTCCAAATAGTTTCCGGCAGCGTCCTTGACGGGCTTAAACCCGCTGGTGCCATGGGTGGCGGTGATACCGTCCAGGCCGGCAAAGAAATCGTCAAAGGTCAGCGACTTGACGAACTCCAGGCCTATGGTCTTGGCAGCCTTGACCACAAAACTCCCAAGCAAGGTATCGCAGCCATCCAACTTGGCCGTGTAGGTATATTCCCCGGCGGGGAGAGTGCAGTTCGTGCCGTCGCCCGTGTAGGCGGTGATACTGCCGGAATTGACGGTGATGGTCGGTTCGGCGTTCACACCCTCCAGCTTGGTGATTTGGAAGGTCACAGAATACTTGGCCGCTTCTGTCAGGGTGACGGTCTTGTTCACATCGCCGGTCTCAACTTTGATCGTGCCGGTGGCCGTCTCATAGCCAAACTTGCTGACGGTGTAGGTGTAGGCCGTATTCTTGGCAGCGATATACTTGTACTCACCGCCGTTCTTGGCGTCATGAGATACCGTGCTGCCGTTTTTCGTCAGTTTTACCGTGGCATCCGCGGGAGACACGGTAAGGGTAATGACCGGCAGTTTGACAAGGGTAACATTGACCGTTTGATTTTCGGCGCTCATGGTCACCTTGCCGGTGGCGGGCTCGTAGCCCTTTTTGATGACGGTGTAGGTGTAGTCCGCTGCGGCTTTTACGGCGAATACGCCATTGCTGCCAGAGACGGTTTTGTCTTCCTTATCTTTCAGAGTGACCGTCGCGTCCGTCTGGTCCGGCGCTATGGTCAGCGTGTACAGCGGGGAAACGGTGAAGTTTTTCAACCAAACGCAATCACTGCCGGTATCCACAGAGTAGTCCTTCGCATATGTGATCGTAACTTCGTCGCCCGCTTTTACTTCTATCGTTTGATTCGTCCAGTCAACAGTCCCTCCTTTAGATAGCAGCTGTTCACTGTTCTTTTTTATCGTAACTCTATCTGAACTTTCGGAACTGATGCGATAGTCGAAAGTCAACTCCGATGTCTTTATATCTTCAAGAAATGTAATTGTAATAGTGACCGAAGCGTTTTTCGTTTTTTTGTTATTTGATACCAGCGTACCATCTTCATCCACAAACTCCTTGCCGTCCTCGCCCGTGTAGCTGGAATTGTGGCTGTACTCCACCGTGGCGTAGCCCTTCAAACTGTTGAACACGGTGCTGGGGAACAGCTTCTCGTTGATCTTGATGGTATAGGGGGCCGTCGCACCCCTATAAGTCACGGTCAGCGTCTGGCTCTCCATCGCATTGGTGGAATCAAACCCTGTAACAGTGAAGCCCTCGGTAATATCCCTGGTCGTACCATCGGTGTAGGTCACGGTGACGGTCAGACCGCTGGTGTCCAACTCGTCCCGCTGCTCGTATTCGGTCTTATAGCTACCCTTGAGCGTGATGCTCCGCACCTTTTTCAGCGCCACGGTTTGGGTGCTGTTCTCGGTGGGCGTCACGGTGCCGGCGGCGGGCTCATAGCCCTCCTCGGTCGTCTCGGCGGTGTAAGTATAGGCGTGACCCTTCAGCAGCTGATAGGTCGTTCCCTCGGTGGGCGCAACCTGCGTCTCGCCGTCCTTGAGGGTGAGCGCGGCATTCTCCGGGGTCACGGTGAAGGTCACGGTGACCCACTGTGCAGCATCCTCCGCCAGCGTAACAGTAACATTGGCAGGATCAGCCACGGGGTTGTCCTTGTTCGTCACGGTCACGCTGCCGGTCTGCTGCGTGTAGCCGGGGCAGGACACGGTATAGGAATACGGTGCATCGGCGGCAGGAAGCGCCACGGTGGTGGAACCGGTATAAGTGCCGCCGTTGATTTCGAGCGTGGCATTCGCGGGAGCAATGGTAAAGCGTACCGCCGCGGTGGGCGTCTCCCATTTCAGCGCGGGGTAGTCCCCGCTCTTGACCATGAAGCCATCCCCCAACAAAGCCGCAAACGCGGGGGACTTCATCTCGGTTTCAGTTTTGAAGCCGGAAGCTCTATCAACCGTAACATTATCAGCGGGTACTAACAAACTAGCAGAGCCCTTCAAAGCATAGCAATTCTTGACCTCAATCGGATTTCCTTGTTTGTAAGCAAAGGCAAGTATTGCATTTCCATTGCTGATATTCTCCAGATTGTAGCAATTCTCAATTAAAACTCCCTTGGCACCTCTTCCGAGAATACCGCCGATGTTGGAACCTGTTACCGCACCGGAATTATAACAGTTTTTGATAAAATGGGCGTTCTCCAAAGTGCCGCAGATGCCGCCCGAATTTCGTGCGCCGCTTATTGTTCCTGTATTCGCGCAGCCTGTGATCGTAACACTATGGGCACTGCCCGAACAATAGCCAAAAATGCCGCCTACACCATTACCACCTTGTACGGCAGCCGTGTTCTTGCAGTTTTCGATGGTCACATCGCCGCTATATGTGTTCGCAAACCCTGCGATACCACCCACATATTTCTCTGTACTGGAAATACTGCCTGCGGTGATCACATTCTTCACCACGGCGCCGCCCGCCAGTTTGCTGAACAGGCCGACATTAGCCGTGGAAGCGGTGATATCCAGCGTCACGGTGTGGCCGTTGCCGTCAAAGGTGCCGGAAAAGTCGTTGGCATACGGCTCGGTGACAATGATATCCTTCGTCAGCGTATAGCTGCCGCTGGCGTCCATCGCCGCAAACTCCTTCGCGGAGCTGACAGTTCCTTCCGCCAGCGCCGTGCCGCCGCTGCGGGCCATCTGGGACACAGGCACTTCCGCAGCAGGCTCCTGCTGCTCCTGCGTCTCCTCATCCTCGGCAGGGGCGGTGTTCTCCGTGTCCACCGGAGCTATCTGTTCCTGCTGGGTCTGCTGCTCCTGATCCGCGGCCAGCGTGTCGGCCAACACGGAGGTGGGCAGCATGCTGACGACCATCACGACGGTCAGCAGCCAGCTTATGACTCTCTTCCTCATATCTCTTTCTCCTTTATGTAAATTTTTTGTCGACGTGAGGGGGTGGGCGGGGATGCGGCAACATCCCCGCCCCACTTATGGAAAAGCACGCGGCCAATGGCCGCCTCAGCTTGACAAAGGGGATATTTTTCATGCAGGGCATGAAAAACGGGACAGAGTGCACTCTGTCCCGCGAAAATGAAACGCTGCCCGGCGCAAAGCCGGACAGCGAACGCAATACATACGACCCCTGCACCACGGAAAGACGTCGCCGCCCCCGCCGCCCGCCCAAAAGGGCCGGCCGCGAAAAAGGCGGTGCAAAAAACACCGACCTCCCGTTCAGGAGGTCAGCGTGGTACATCTACATGGTGGTACAAGATTCCCGCACACGGAGAGCGCGCCCGCTGCAACTTTGTCCTACACAATGCAATTCTCCTGGCTCGCGCCGCGGGGGGCAGACATCCCTCCTCGTTTGCAGCCTACCTTCTCATGGGCTTACCCACAATGGCGGACTTTCGTCCCGGCGGCTCTCGCCGCTTCGGTGCATCCTTGCGCTCACAGTACCGGTCGTGCGGGGTTTGGCTACCCCTTTCCTTCTATGCCGACGCCTGGCCCGTGGTGGGCTGTACGGCCGCCGGCGACATTGGATCAACAGACTGTTTATTTACTTGTCAGCGACATTATATTACAGGAATTGGCCGTTGTCAACCCTCCTCCCTACCCCAATGCCACGTCCAGGATCATCATTACGGTAAAGCCCGCGGCAAAAGCCAGCGCCCCCGGGCCGGAATCGCCGCGCGTGGGCAGCAGCTCGGCGGCCACCACATAGAGCATGGCCCCGGCGGCAAAGCCAAGCAGCCAGGGCAGCGCCGGAACGATGAGCGCCGCCGCCAGCACCGTAACACCGGCGGCCAGGGGCTCCACCGCGCCGGAGAGCACACCGCCCAGAAAGGCTCTCCCCTTTCCTGCGCCGGCGGTACGCAGGGGCAGGGCCACGATGGCACCCTCCGGCACATTCTGGATGGCGATGGCCAGCGCCAGCGTAAACGCCGCAGCGGGCGCGGCGGCTCCTGCCGCCACACATCCGGCATAGGCCGCGCCCACCGCCATCCCCTCCGGGATGTTGTGCAGCGTCACCGCCAGAAGGGTCATGGTGGTGGAACGGTCGGTAACAACCTCCGGCAGCAGGCGCTCCAGCAGCCGCAGGAACAGCACCCCCAGCCAGAAACCGCCCGCCGCCGGAAGGAAGGACCAGCGGCCCATGTCCGCCCAGTCGATAGCGGGCAGCAGCAGGCTCCACACCGAGGCGGCGGTCATCACCCCGGCGGCGAATCCCTCCAGCACGCGGCGCAGAACGGCGGAGGGCGCTCTTCGCAGGCAGAACACGCACGCCGCACCCAGCGACGTGCCCCAGAAGGGGAGCAATATCCCCTGAAGGACAGATGATTGCATAGACACTCCCTTTTCCGTATCCGTAGTATGCGGAGCCGGGCGACTCCGTACAGTCTATCCTACGCAGCGGGAAACGAAAGGTGAAAAGACAAGGGCCCCCGCCGAAGCGGGAGCCTTTGGGAAAATACAAAGTCATTCAAAATGCTAAGATAAGGCGGGAGCGCCCGAAGGGTGCTCCCACTGCGCGGCTTATTGCTTTATGTGAGATGCAGCTTCACTGTACCGGCAGCTCCACTGCAATAGTAGTGCCCTCATCTGAACTCTCCTCTACCCGGACGCAGCCGCCGTGGAGATCGGCGATCTCCCACACCAGCGAAAGCCCCAGTCCCACGCCGCCGTACTCCCGGCTGCGGGACTTGTCCACCCGGAAGAAGGGCTGGAAAATACTGCGCTGATACTCCTCCGGGATGCCGCAGCCGGTGTCGGAGACGCGGAGCAAGAGCTTTTCCGGCTCCTGTGTGACAGAAACCCGCACCGAGCCGCCCTGCCGGTTGTACTTGACGGCGTTC
>OIWU01002198.1_pt1 | contig 17135 bp, 8 predicted proteins | sample 1587711 | NCBI WGS metagenome assembly OIWU01 (sample SAMEA3888909, study PRJEB22519) | human gut metagenome | biome: human gut; feature: human-associated habitat; material: faeces | place: Denmark | collected 2010 | reverse complement strand
ACTTTAGTAAATTTCTTACCGACAAAAGAATCCGGGCATCCCGCACCCGGTAAAGTGATTTGAGAAAACAATGGTTTGAATTCTCCCAAAGAAACAGTTGCAGCAGAATAGCTAGATGTAGTAGCCGAAGCATAAGCAAAGCTATAATTACGATGCGGCATAAACTCTGATTCATAATACTCCTGCACAGCTAAGTTGGGCAAAGCGACAGCCTTATAATCTTGTGAAGCTGCGTTATAGGGCGTATAGGCATAAATAGTGTGATCGCCACCCTTAAATCCTGCAGCAAGTTCGGAAGAAGGATTCAGCGTAATATCTTCAGTCACACGACTATCACGATCATATACTATATACGTTTTACCATCCAATTCTGTAGTAGTAGCCACCGCTACTTCCGACGGAGCATACGGCAAGTTATCCTGCGGTTTGCCATCGGACAACACATATATTCCTATCTTGTCCGCTTCAATCCATCCCTGGCTTCCATGGGAATACACATTATAAGCACCGGAAACAGCAATTTTCCCCACTACGGGAATATCTGCATCTTCTTCTTCACCATCGTCACTGCTGCAACTTACTGAAGACAATACTAAAGCTACACAAGCAGCAAAATAAAACAGTCTATTTTTCATACTTTTCTCGTTTAAATGATTAATTATTTACTGATAGGTTATTTTCTTTTTCCAATTAATATTCTCCTTCATAGTTCGTGCACCATACCATGCCTTTCACATCGCCAAACCCGCTAAAAGTCTTCAATTCCAAATCGGGAGCAAAACCTTCGAAGAGACGTACCATCTGGCTCGTGTTTACATCGATGATGGCGATATCCCCATTTTCCTGCGAAAGTGCCAGCCGGAAATTCGGATCAGTGCTATTTCCCCCATAGCCATAAAACTCACAAACAACAGGACTTCCACTGATGCCGGTGATACGGCTGCCTGCTGTGTAAGCCAGCATATGGCTGCGCATCTGCATACTGTATATATAGAGATTCTTATCTCCATCGGTAAAGTAGAAATAAGGGTTCTTTTCAAAATTGGAGGACATCTTAATGACACTTTGCGGAGTCAATAAGGAGCTGCCGCTGAATCCGTATTGATCCGTACCGGTTATCAGGTGAGAGTTATTATCCATGTCTTTTACGGCAAACTCGTGCAAATCATAATTTCCGGTTCCCTGCACGTCAATCAGCGACACGTAGTTTGACCAAAATGTCAGCCCGCCGTTGGAGGCTACATCTTTCTTTTCGTAAGCCCCTATTGCCAGGCAGCGGGTTCCCGCTCCCATATTGTTCACCCGCAACACACCGGAGGGAACTTCCAAATCCTGATCGTATGTTTTGAAGTAGACGATGGCAGGAGTATAAACTGCTCCCCACTGCGGATAATGTGTAATGCCGATAAAACGGGCATTTTGCTCATCATACAAGATACAACGTTCTTCGTCGGCACACCAATAAGTGACGTTGTGGAACGGTGCGAAACAGGTGATACGGCTACCTCCCTCAAACTCATACGGCATGGCGCCGTACTTCCCGTAATAAGGAATCGCTTTATTGTCAGTGCCTACGGCACGGATATACACTTCCCCCTGTTCGGAGCAAATCACGTAATATTCTTCCTTGAATGCGAAGTCCATTATCTTCAAGCCTTCCGGCTCTTTACGGTTTTCAAATTCGTGGGCAAGCCACATGTCTTTTTGCAACGAATTGCCATCTAGCGTGACACTTCCACTACCCTGATTTATCAGGATTTTCGGCAAACCTGACACGTAGGAACCGGAGATAGAGCCTAATACATAATAGTAATAGATCCCGAGCGGGTCTGTACCCAGACCATCTTCGATGATGTTTTCTACATCGTGCGTAGCCCGGAGGCCGGGATTGATGAAAGATAAAGAAGATTTTCCGTCTCCTTTGTTGGAGAGAATCATCCAGCCCCAGTCGAAACTGTTCTTTCCCGTCAAGGTATATTTATTGCTGATGTATGTTTCATTCGTTTCCTTATTGATGACTTTCAGTATCAGTTCGTACGTTCCGCCTTTTTCGAACTGATACTTCAGATGATAACCTGTGTAGATCAGTTCACGGTTCAGATACCATTGAACGGTGAAAAGTTCATCAACATTCCCGATGTCCGTTGAGAAGTTGATGGGCGCATCCATCTCGAAAAGGTTGCCTACCATAAACGTGTAGTCCGATGAAGCGGAGTTCACAAAAGAAACTTTGGTAGAGTTTGTATAGTCATAGTTTCCCAAATCGTCATAACAGCCGGTTATCACGAGAAGCTGCAGGATTGAAATGAATAGTATTGTTTTTCGCTTCATAATTTATTATCAGTTATCGAGAATGGTTTCATACAGCGGTGTCACTCCGTCTGTATCATAATATTGGTAATTGCCTTGCTGCCACTGGTCTTTCCACCAGGCCTTGAAGTCGGCTATCAGGTTGACAAACTCAATACCGGTGTATTTATCCAATGATTCGAGTATCTCACCATCCATGAAAATGATAAAAACACGGTATTTCATATCCGAATAAGTACCCAGATTGGCTGCCGAACTCTGGTTCCACCAAACAGGTTGGGAAATCCGGTCGGTCACTTGAATCGTGACGTGTTTGTATTCTGCCGGACCCACCAGACAGTTTTCCACTGCATCCAGTGAAAGGGTAAGGGTGTAGTCTGTGTTGAGCAGGTCTTCATTGCGATAGACGGTGACTTCGTAGGTGTCTTCCGCCAGTCCGCTATGGAAGATGCCGGAGGTCAAAGGGGCATAGTCGATGCCGGAACGGGCGGTGCTTTTCTCTCCCACTGCGGAAATATCACAGGTGGCATTTTCTTCGAGCAGGTAGCCAAGAAGTGTCATTTTCACTTTCACGGTTCCTTCTCGAAGCAAGGGTGCATCTGTAGCAAAGTTGAATGTTATTTTCTGTGGAGACTTATCGCTCATGTAAGTAAAATAGACGTAATTGTCTCCATTATAAACGTCCAGCTGCTCTTCACTGCAAGAGGTGAGAACGAACAGCAGGCAGAAGATGGTATATGTCAATATTCGTTTCATCTTATCCGGGCATTAGTTGGTTGTTTCACTGGTAGGCAATGGAAGTACATAAGAACCTGTCATGTTGATTTCTCCTTCCTCGTCGGAATCGGGCACGGTGGAGAGGTTCATCCGTTTGTAGGTGTAGAAGGTTCCACCTTCGCCTATCATTTCTTTCCGTATATCGAGCAGTATTTCGGCATCCAGTTGTTCACGGGTGCTGACTGTCAGACTAAGGGTACGTTCAGCTCCACGGGCTTTTCGAACTGTTTCGAGGTAGTTGATTCCTTCGGTTATCTTGCCATTATAGCTACTGATCTCCGCCAGGATATGACAGATTTCACTGAACCGGATCACTGGTATCATCGGATTCTCCATTGCTTCTACTACTGATTCTACGGAAGGGTTATACTTCAGTGTGTAATACTTCGACTGGGTTTCATTGGTAGTCCCGATCAGGTAGGTGAGCCGATAGTCGGTATATACGCCCGTATTGTCCGAAGCAAACAGGGAAGGGATATTTGCCAACGGCAAACGGGTGGTTGACGAAGAAGAGGAAGAGCCCCATACGGCCTGTTCATAATCCGTAGCCAGCTGTTTCTTGTACAAGCCGAACAATATGTCGTGGGAGACTTTTGTATATCGGGAATTGAGATTGCAGGTAATGTTCTCTCCTTCTGTAAAGCCTATCCACCGTTTCTGCTGATAATAGGTGTTGTAAAGTTCTTTGGCGGCTGTCTCGGCATTCTTGTAATAGGCAGGACCGGCATAGATGCAGACACGGGCTTTCAACCCCAGCAATGCCAGATAGTTGAAGCGGATGCCACGATACCAGAAGAATGCTCCCATATCGTCTATATAGGAACCGGAGTTGAAGCGGTAGCGGGCATTCCATTCGGGAGTAGGTTCGTACATTTGTGAAGCGTACATCGCTTCGGGATGGTATTCGGTGTCAAACTTACGCAGAATGTCTTCCGCTTCGAGCAGGTCTTTCAGGACTTTCTCGATAAAATCGGTAACGGTACATTTTTCTACCACTGCGGCTTCGTATTTATCGCGGTAAGGAAGATAGGCGCCCGAAGGATTGGTTGCCGTTGCAGGAGCAAACAAGCGAAGCAGGTCAAAATGCATCATGGCTCTTAATGACAAGGCTTCGGCGTAAATGAGGTTTTTCTCTTCTTCTCCGTATTCGAACAAAGAGATGTCCGTGGGCCGGATGTTCTCGATGAGCTTGTTCAGGTTGGCTATCACTTTATAGCCTTTTTCCCAGATAGCTGTCACGACGGGTTCGGTGTCGACCGTGTTATAGATAAGTTCGGAAGCGTCGGCATACATCGGAGAGATGGTTCCCGCCTTTTGATTGTATTGCTGGGAGATGGCACTAAGGAATCCCCAGCTTAGTTGCTTACCGTAAAGTTCGTCGGACGCCAGATTGGTGTAGATACCATTCAGGGCATTCCGGTAGCCGAAACCGGTGGAAAACAGATCGTCGTCGGCTATCGCATTTTCTGGTGTTACGTCCAGCCAGGCATTGCAGGAAACGGCTAACATTCCTGTCAGGGCTATTAGTATATGGCTGATTAGTTTCTTCATTTGTATGGTTAGAATATGATGTTAGTAGTCAGATTGAATGAACGCGAATAAGGATAATCCAGTCCCCGTTCCTGACGGATGGTAGACCAATAGAACAGGTCGTTCATCGTGAACGAAAGACGCAGGCCGGATAGATGGAGTTTCTTTAATTGTTCGGGACGGAAATTGTAGCTCATTGTCAATGAACTCCATTGCAGGGTATTGTTTTTCTGTACAAAACGCGAAGATGCGCCGGTGGTGACATTACGGTCACGAATATCTTTCATGGTGGTTATGTCTCCCGGTTTCTGCCAACGGTCGAGCAATACCCGCTTATCTACATTGTCATTTTTAATGTCGGCATTCTCTACATAGGAGACGAGGGTATTGTTGTAAGCATCTCCACCAAAAGTATAGAGGAAAGAAGCAAACATGGATAACTGTTTATAGGACAGGGTATAACCGAATGAGCCTTGTCCCTTGGGAGCTGTATCGCCAATAATGGTCCATTCGTCGGCAGACCATACATCGGTAACGTCACCATTCCGGCGAAGGTAGATTTCTTTGCCGTTTGTGGGGCTGATTCCCAATGACTTCATCCCGTAAATAGAGGTCAGAGAGGCTCCTTCGTAATATTTCAGGTATGTTTTAGCATATTTTGAATCGGAGCTGCTTTCGGGGTTATATCCGCTGAACAGTTCTTCCACTCTTTTATTATAGTCGCGCATTGCCTGGGAGATTTCAATAATCGTGTTTTTGTTTCTTGCAAAGCTGCCGTAGAGCTGGAAGAGCCAGTTTCTGTCACTGTAAAGTCGTGCCCGCAGTTCCAGTTCGACGCCGGTGTTTTTCACCTTTCCCATGTTTTCTTTGTAGGAGGTGAATCCGGTAGAGGAAGGGATGGTATAATCGGTTATCAGGTCGATGGTACGCTCGTCGTAGGCAGAGGCTTTCAGATAGATTTTATCGTGCCACAGTCCGATTTCAACTCCATAGTCGAGGGTGTATTTACGTTCCCATTTCAGGTTCGGATTTCCCATCTGATAGAGGAATACACCGTAGCCTGTGGGATACCAGCTGTCTGTTTGCAGCTGATACATATCTTTGGCCGAATAGAGGGAGAAGTTGGTCTTTCCGGTCAGTCCGTAGGAGGCACGGAACTTCAACATGGAGAAGAGTTCGTTCGACTTCATAAAATCATAATTATGAATGTTGATTCCTGCTCCTGTTGACCAGAACATGGACCATCTTTTATCGGAACCAAATTCGGAAGAACCGTCGATACGTCCTGTAAGGTCGGCGAGATAGATATTGTTATAGGTGTAGTTGGAAGTAAGCAAGGCTCCTACCAAGCGGGTGGTATTGTCGGAGCTGCTGGGCTTTCCGTATACTTCTGCCGCATAGTTTGAAGAGACAAGGTCGCCACCAGGGAATCCCCGGTAACGTGTTTCGGAAGCAGTGCTCTGCGTTTGTCTCATGTTGGAGGACAAGCAGATATTGAGATTGTGTCCCTTGAAGGTATTGTTGTACATGAGTGACAGGCTTCCGTCTATCACTGTTCTCTTTTGTGTGGATTCTGTTTTTTCACCATTGATGTTGCCTGTACTGGCTGAATAACTGGCCGATGCGGGATCTTTGTACAGATCACCGGTAGAATTTCTCATCAGGACGGAAAACTGACCGCGCAGACGCAGACCGTCGGTGATACGCCAATTCAGACTAAGATCATCGGTTACTTCATCATAACCGGAATGGTCGAAGCTGTTGTAGAAGTTGATTTCGTACAGTGGATTTACTTGTGTGCCGCTAGCCCCGTCGAACTTTTCGAGACGGCGCACATAATCGCCATTTTCATCATACAGACGCATATAAGGAAGTAAATGGGAGTAATCGCTGAATGAATTGAAGGGGACATCTGTGCTTTTGTTATAAGTGTAGGTCACTTTGTTCTTTATTTGTAGTCCGCCAATGCGGTAGTCTACATAAAAAGCGGCATTGGCATTCTTACGGGAAGAGTGTTTCATCACTCCTTCCGTTCCTCTGAATCCCAGTTCCACTCCCCAGCGCACGTCGTTTTCTCCACCGTCTATGAAAACGGAGTGTTTATGGTTCAGAGCCGTGCGCAGTCCTTGAGAAAGCCAATAGGTATCGACACCTGTCAGTACATTATTGAGTCGTTGGTAGTAACCGTTGGTATAGGGGTCTATTTCCGGGGTGTTGCTGTCATATAGTCCTGCCAGGCGTTCGGTTTCCAGCTTCTCACGGGCGTTCATCAGATTGTAGGAGGATAAATCCGGCAGTTCGGCAGAAAGTACTCCGGAATACTGTACACGGAACTTTCCGGCTTCGGGCGCACGCCGTTCAATGACAATTACTCCGTTGGCCGCACGTGAACCGTAGATCGCAGCGGAAGCGGCATCTTTCAATACGGTTATACTTTCAATATCCGCAGGATTTAATGTCTCGATCAAACCAAGTCCTCCCGCACTGGCATTGGCACTTAGACCACTCATATCCCTAGACGCTACCGGCACGCCGTCCAATACATAAAGAGGTTCTGTAGAAGCATTCATAGAAGCAATTCCACGCACCCGCACTGTAGCTTTAGAACCCGGTTGGGAAGAACTGGCCACTGAACTTAACCCCGGAATATTAGCCTCCATCATCTGTGCTACAGACACAACAGGCAATGACTCCAATTTATCCGTATTCAAAACAGAAGCAGACCCCGTATAAGTAGCCTTCTTAAAATCACCATAACCGGTCACTACCACTTCATCCATCAACTGCGAATCCTCTTTCAGCATCACTCTTATTTGCCCGTTAGCAGGCACTTTCACCTCCGCCGATTTCATACCGATGTAACTGATTACGATAATATCACCCTGTTTAGCATCAAGAGCGAAATTACCTTCAATATCGGTAATCATACCGGTATTGGTTCCCTTGATGATTACGGACGCCCCGATTAAAGGCATTCCGTTAGCATCCTGCACATTACCTGAAACATGTTTTTTCTGCTGTACGCTTTCCACACGATCTGAAACCGGAGAAGATAGTGCATGGTTTTCCACTGCGAGCACGGAGCTCAATCCTGTAATAGACATTGCCGAATAGGCAACTACAAACAAACATCTGCATTTGTCTGTAATTCGAGAGTGTGTGTCTTTATTCCTCATAAAATTGAGTATATTTATAAATACCATATATGAGTTCAGCTTATTCATACATATTCCAATCGTCATTCTGTCACTGAATAAGCCTAATCTTTCTCCGTATTACATTAAGGTTGTGACAAATATATAAATTAAAATCTATAAAAGAAACAAAATGAATATTTTTTTCTCCTCATATCGATAAATAAAAATACAACATTCATCCAAATAAAAAATGTGCCAAAAGTATTTACTACCTTTGGCACATACCCACCCGGCTGTTTGATATATCAATAAACCGCCGAAGCGATCACTTGTATAAACAAAATAAGGAACACCATTGCAATCGGATACACCGTAGCATATGCAACACTCGGAATATTACTATCTACCATGGAATCGGCTGCCGCAAGACCGGGCGTACTGGTCATACCACCAGTGATGGTGCCCAGCAAATCCAACAAACTGATTTTAAAGACCAACCTGCCAACCACAACGGCAACCAGCATAGGCACGACAGTAATGGTCGCCCCCACTCCGAACAATAACAATCCGCTCTCCTGAAAAGTAGCCACCAGATTCTTACCGGCAGAAGTACCGACCTCAGCCAAAAACAGCAATAAGCCCAACTGGCGTAACAACTGATTGGCAGGACCGGACATAGACCACAATATGGGTCCTGTCTTTCCCACGGCACTCAGCAGCAATGCCACCATCAGCACTCCTCCGGTCAATCCGGGTGAAAAGGAAACACTGTCTGAAAATGAAATATTTATTTTGCCGAACAATACACCTAATACAATCCCCATAGCTATCGGGAAGAAATCAGTATCAGACAACTGTTTGGCATTATTCCCCAACAAACGGGCAACGCCTCTGAGTCCTTCCCGTTCACCGACCACCATCAGCTTATCACCGAATTTCAAGGCCAAATCCGGAGAAGGTGACAAGTCTATGCCGCTTCGACGGATACGGGTTACCGTACAACCAAAGTTACGTTGTAAATTCAGATCCCCCAATTGCTTGTTTATCATATCTTTCTTTGTCAGCAATAAAGATTCAATCTCCTGCGTCTGATCCAGAGGCAATTCACCTTCCTCTCGTTCTCCAACCAATACAGCAAACTGATTCAGCGCTTCCTCACTTCCCACCGCCTGCACATAGTCCCCTTCCAGCAACATGGTATTCGCTTTAGGCATCAATATAGAATCCTCATGCTTTACCCGTGAAATGACGGCTCCCGTCATGGCACGTGCATTTATTTGCGCCAAAGTACGTCCGAATACCGCTTGATTGGTCACTCTGAAAATGCAAGTTGTCAGTTCCGGAAAACCGCTGCGCCGTTCCAGTTCCAACCTGCGCGCTTCTTTATCCAGATCCACCCGCATAATCTTGGGTAACAGCTTCACAAACAAAATCACCCCTATCACTCCAAACGGGTAAGCAATACCGTATGCAATGGAAGCCAACGGTGAATTTGTACTGTCTATAGCTACCGCCAGACCGGGCGTACTGGTCAATGCCCCTGCTATCAATCCCACCACACTGGGCGTATCAATGTCAAAAGCATACTTCAGTCCTACCGCCGTCAGACAGGCAGAGCAAATAATAAGCATAGTGATAAGAATCAGTGTCTTTCCTTTACTTCTGAAAGAATCGAAAAATCCGGGACCGGCCTGAATACCGATGGTAAAGATAAAAAGCACCAGACCGAAGTTCCCCAATTCTTTAGGAATGATCACACCGAAATGTCCGAAAAGCAAGGCAATGAAGATAACGGCCGACACATCCAGCGACAAGCCCTTTATCTTAATCCTCCCTAGCATAAAGCCCAACGCTACAATAAGGAAGAGCGAGAAATAAGAAGAATGCAGTAAATCAATTAACATATTTTTAAGAGGTTAGTTTCAGAGCACAAAGATATGTAAAAATGCCAAATGCTGAAACTTTCCCCTTACTATTTGCAGAAACCATTCCTCCTATTGCACATCCAGCGCATCCAGTGCCAGCCCCTCCATATCCGGAGCGGAAAGCACCACCTTATAATAGCCTGCATTGATATACGTACCCGTCGTTGTACTCAGCATACGCCACTTTCCGGGAGTTTCGGCAAAAGTCAGATGATCCTCCTTCAGTACCACCCCTTTGGAGTCGATGAACTGCATACGCACCTTCATAGGCTTCCCCGTAGCGTTCATGTATTTAAAACGAAGGGCATAGACCTGTGCCAGACCGGTAGAGATATTCCAGGTAATACTGCTTTTCTCACCTTTACCAAAGAAGACACCGGTTTGTTTCTTGACCTCTTTCTTTATAAACTTGCCTTTCAACATAGCGTCCTCGGCTTGATAAGTCACATTGGCACGGGCATTTTTATCTTCAGGCAACAGTTCCTTGGGAGTCTTTTCCATCACATCCTTGTCTTGTGCAGCCCAACTGAAGCGATGGGCAGATGCATTCACATTCTTCACTCTGTTTTGTATGGCAGAAGAAGAGTGAGCGGAATCCAAGCCGCCTTTACAAGCTATCGCAATGCCACAAATCAGAGCTTGCCCCGCTTTCACCTCCGGAAAATCAATCTTCAAGACTCCACCTTTCACAACAGCATTCACCACCTTTTTGCAAGCGCCGTCATGCCCCGCTTCAGCCCATACATCCAAGTCATCCAGAAGCACTTTATCATTTACCGCTACATCAAAAATACGCAAGCCTTCACAATCCGTCCGTACGCCGCCTCCTGTACCATGCCAGGGTTCTGTAAAATAAAGTTCCACACGATACTCGCCATCCGGAACGGGAAAGCGGAAATTCAGTTTATGGCGTCCGAAACGGAAAGTCTGGAACAGCTCCCAATCCCTAGTGCCATGAATGGGATCATTCGTGGTACGCTGGCTCGCCTGATAAGGGCTCAATAACTGCACACTGTCCGACGGATAGATAAACGATTCCGCCCACGAATGAGAATAACGGCTGTTATCCTGCGCCCAGACCTGACCATACGTATCCGTATAAGCATCTCCTCCGCAATTCAAACGATAAAGATACGTATATCCCTCAGCTCCTTTCAACAAATCTGTTCCGTTCAACCGGTCGGCAGCAACAGGCACTATAACAGAGCCACGGTAAAGAGCCTCAAAATGAGGAGCTTTCTCCAAACCGTCCAGCACCAGCACATCTTCCGCTGCCGGTTTTCCTTTAAAGTATCCCACGGCACGAAGCACATTATAACGGATATCACGGTTCTCCCACATAAAATGAGTACCTACCCCATGATTCAGTTTCCGTCCCAAGTATTCAGCATCCACCGCATCATTGTACAGCAACACACTGTCACAATTGCTGTACGCCTCAATGGTAGCCCGTCTGCGGCCTGTTGCAAAACGGTCTTCCCACGTGTGGGATGCCAGATAGACCATCGGATCTTCGGAAGCCGGCACATAGTTGGCCCGATACATATAATATACATCCAGCGGTTCTTCCCACGGAGTAACCAGTCCTTTATAATTAAACGGTCCCACCTTATCTATCCGGCGATACGCTTCATCCGGCTGGCGGCGTCCCGGATTATCATGACTGCTGAATATCCATTGGAATTGTCCGCACACACTGTCCTTTGCCTGTTCCGCCAATCGGATCTTGGTTTCCATCAGCCGGCACATACGTTCCTCGCTCCATACGCCGTTCGCGTCAAAGGCAGCCGGTTCGGTATGCAACCCGATGCTGCGCCATGCGCCATACTCACCATTCAGCAGTTGGTTCTTCTGTGACAATTCACGGCCATACTTATTCACATCACCACCATAGGTTCCACTCCAGTTCTGAATAACATTCCAATCTGTTCCATCACCACCGTTACACGTGGTAATCACACGCATGGTACGCGCCGTAGGATCCATTTCACGGATAATCTCACTACACTCCTCGGCAAACTCCTTAGGCAGCGTGCTTTCGTTCTGCAATCCCCACATCACCACACTGGGCGAGTTGCGGCGTTCCTTCACCCACTGGCGGAGCAGTTTCTTGAAATTCTCACGAAACTCCGGAGTGTCATACCATACATGGGCCGAGAACTGAGTCCACCACAAGACCCCTTCCTTATCCCAATATTTCTGATAATCCAGGTGATGGGGCTGGTGAGCGTCACGGAAAGCGTTGAAGCCCGCCGCACGGATCTGTTTCACACGGGCTGCCACCTGTTCACGGCTGAAAGCATGGCTTTGTCCGAACTGGTGTTCATATTCACATACCCCATTGATAAAGACAGGCTGTCCATTCAGATAGAACCGTCCGTCACCGTCCTTCTGTTTCACCGGCCAACTGACGGTACGGATACCAAAGGGCGTACTAATCTCATCCGTAGTACTCTTGCCACGCTTTATCATACTGGCCAGTTTATACAAATAAGGATTCTCCGTACTCCATAAGACAGGATTCTGCACCGGTGATTGTTGCTTCACCACCTTCCTTTCACCCGGCTGCAAAGTCACCTTCTCCGTCAGGCGGAACACCTGCTTACCATCCGCATTACTGAATTTATTAACCACTTCCACCGTTTCGGCAGTCTTCCCGTAATTTTTCACCTCCGTTTCTACAAAGACAGTTCCCGCCTTATCATCATTCCAGATATGCACTCCGAAAGGTTCGATGCGTATTGCATCCGTAGCCTCCAGCACCACGGGACGGAAAATGCCCAAAGGCTGGGAACCTTCACTGAATCCCCATTCCGAAGAACAACCACCGCATACCCAAGGCATATCGGCTATCATTTCAGGATGCTCCGCTTTCACCACCAGTCTGTTCTCTCCCGGCTTCAACGCCTCCGTCACATCCAGTGTCAACGTAGTACGCCCTACGGGATGACGGCCGAAGTCCTTTCCATTCAATGTAACAGTGGCATACGTTCCCACTCCCTCAAAACGAAGGAAATAACGTTTTCCGAATGAAGAATCGGAAATTGGAAATTGAGAATTATCCAGCATGAATATCTTTTCGTACATGGCAGTACCGTGAAGATTGCCATGAGTCAGTTGGCGGTAACCGTAATAATCGTCCCAGTTATGAGGAATATCCACCACTGTAGGGGCATTGTCCGCCTGCCCGTATGCACTTTTATCACAAAGCCATGTTTTCCATCCTTTATCCAGTTCCATCACCATCCGGCGGTTCTTCACCTCCCGTTCCGGGAAATGCACTTGCGAACGTCCCATCGGCTTGCTGGTCGCAATGGCTATACCACGTTGTTCCGCGTCATTCACGGCACAATAAAAATGATACACCACCCCATTGTGTTTCACCACATAACTTTTATGAGCGAACAATTCATCATAGTCTTTGGAAGGGATAATCAAGTCCGCTCCTTTCCAATCGGTCCAGTGCACCAGGTCATAACTGGCAGCAAAGGTATTGAATGCCTTGTATTTGCGGCTCGGTTCAAAAGCCGAGAAGTAGAACATGACATACACGTCGCCCATTTTCTGGATATGCGCATCCCCCGTGATGGTTCCGTCCGCCTCGTGTGCAAAGACCGGATTGCCCGGATATCGTTTCCACTTCTTCATATCCTTTGACAAGGCGATACCCACCCGTTCCGCTTTCAAATCCGTTTCCGGATGCCGTCCTGCCGCGTTATAGAACATGACGAAAGGAGCGCCCAGTGTTTTCTCCTTATCCCAATAGACCACACTTTTGTACTGGGTCAGCTTTTCCCACCATTGCGCGTCTTTATCATGGATACTCATCACAGGCTTGTCCTGTGCCTGCCACTCATGGGCGGAACCCAAAGGCCGGTCTGTCCAGGCCAAACCGATATACAGCGGCTTGTTCACCGATTCATATCCGGTCCCTTCCCCACCCAGATAAGTCATCCAATGCTTGCCTTTATACGTCTGCAGGGCATAGCTTCCTCCCCACTCCATATCCGGCAATGCAGGGAAACCACCACGCTGGTTGCAATCCCAGAATCCGTCACGATAAGACAAGACACGTCCCAATGTATGCCATTCCAACAGATTATCACTTTCGGCTATCCATGTCTCGTATCCACGCCCGTCCAGTCCGCTCTTACCATTATAAACCACGTAGGTCATATACCACTTATCCCCTTCGCGGAACACGGTAGGGCAGTCTATTTTATGCTTGTTGTCGGCAGGAGCTACAGCCAGCCCATATTTATAAGGAGTCTTGGCTTCCTCATAAATCTGCTCCATGCGCGATTGCGGAACTTCACGTTGGGCGTATGTTCCCAATGACAACAGTAAAAATGCCAATATCAATATCTTCTTCATAATTATCTTTTTTATCTATTGGCAAGACGGATAAAAGAAGAAAATGTACCCATTCAGAGAACTTTTATCTCATTCTCTATTCTTACCATCACATAGCAGGGGTCAGCTCAACATTCAATCCCAAAGCAGAAGCAATACGATAAAAGGTAGAAACCTTAGGCTCTGTTTTTCCTGTTTCCACACGGGAAATATAAGACTTATTAGTCCCTATCTTTTCGGCAAGTTCCGCCTGTGTCATATTTGCTTTCTTCCTTGCCTCTTCAATTATTTGCCCGGTAAAGAAAGCATTAGCCCTGTCTTCGGCAGCCTTACGCTCCGGAGTCCCTTCTTTGCCAAACACAGCATCCAACTGTGCATCGACATCAAACATCTTTAGTTCTTTTTCGCTCATAATATTCTTTCTTTAGTTTTAATGCTTTATCAATTTCTCTATCTGGTGTTTTCTGCGTCTTCTTTTGAAAGCCATTGAACAATATAACAATATGCCCTTCATCATAACAGAAGAAAATCCTATAGATATTACCTTGCCACTCTATTCTTAACTCATACAGACCCTCTTTAAGAAACTTCACATACTTTGCCGGTAGTCTATCTTGAGTCTTCAATAAGAGTAATCCATATAGGACTTTTTCTTGCGTACCTTTATCCAGAGTATCAAAAAAATCTTTATAGTAGTTTTCGTATGCTATTATCTTTCTGCTCATACGACAAAAATAGAAAAAGTTTATCAGTTAAGCAACTTTTCCTTATAAAAATCTTAGAACTATGTACAAAAATGGCGTAAAATTCTCAAGATATACTTGAAAATTTTACGCCATACTGCGATTCCGGCCTCTGGAATTAAGGCTACTAATAGAACATCCAGTCCATCGTTTCCTCCGCACCTGCCAGTCCCGCATTACGCGGAGTTACCTGCGCGTCTGTAAATCCCAGCACCATCGTATATCCTTTCGGCAGCAACAAGGTATGCTTTCCAGCCTCAAAATGATAAGCGTGTACATTCGCCAGCGGCATCCCCGCTATGCGTATGGCATTGGTCAGTTTCGGTTCCGCCTGACCGTAATCATTGGCAGAAGCGTCCGTTTCCAGTTTCGGGGCTTTCGCATACTTCTTCTGGTCATCACGGAAATAACCTACCAACAAACTCACCGGAGCAGCCGCTTCAAACTCTATTGTCGTACCTTCCTTGCGCTGCACCTCCCCGTTCATTCTATAAGCAGTCAGCCCTTCCAGCTCGGCAGCCAGTGCATCCACCTTGCCCGGTACATTGGAGAACAGGTTTGCCCCCGTCGCCAGTTTCACCGGAGCCAGTCCGTTCAGGATCTTCACATTTGCGGCGGACAAAGGTTTTATCTCAGCTGCACTTTCCGTCACCTTACCTGCCGCCCTATCTTTCAGCAACTGCAAGTTCGCCTTGAAATTAGCCAGCTCATTTTCATAATGCACCAGCATCTCTTTCCAGGTCTTGTTCTTGCCACCGTCACCACCGATAGGAATACGGCGTTGCGCGGTCTGCATACTGTTGGCATAATAATAAGTACTATCCGTCAATGCCACCAGCTTGCGGTAATGATCCAGACTTTGTTCCATCAATGGAATAGCGGCATCCAGTTCATTCAGATCCTTTCCCCACTGATAGTTCAAGACACGCTGAGCAGCTTTCACTTTCAGGTTAAAGGCATAAGCAAATTCACGATAGCAATGCATGTCATTCTGCAAACGTCCGAACTCCTCTTTATTACGAGTCACCGCTGCGGCAGCCTTGTCAATGGCCGCCACCGCCTTGTCACCGTGTTCCACCACCTGCGCCACAATATCCAGCGGCAATTCGCCCACATGCGGCTGTTTCTTCCATTCCTTCTCCACATATTCTATCAGCTTCTCACCCTCCGGCCCGCAACTCTCATAAAATCCCGGATAAATGGTATATTTATAAGGATTCACCAACTGACTCATAAACATCCCCAGCAACAAAGTCTGCCGGTTCCCTTCCGTGATGCCGAAACGGCGGAGCAACTTCGGAGCAATCTCTCCACTCTGCTCGTATGCCTCCAGAATATCTCCGGCTTCGGCAGGAGTCGTACCATAAAAATCGCCCAACTGCTTGTCCCAATATTCCACTTCGGATGAACGGTCCCGATGACAGTTCCATGCATAGCGTCCCCAGGTTTTGTACCATATCCAGTCACGGTCCAACTGATACTCCCGTTTGCCATCCGGCAACTTATCAGCCGTGTACGGCCAGTCCCAATAAGAAGCCTGCGGATACAGATGCAGGGCATTGGCTCCATGTACATTGTGCATGGCATTCACCGCCTTCTGTACAAAGTCGGGAGATCCCCAACGCCACGGTTCCAAGTTTGCCAGAATATGCACATTACTGATATGAATACTTCCCAAGTCACTCAAGTCCGAGTGTATCTTGGACCAAGGTCCGCGCGGTTCGTAAGTAGTCAGTGACTCACCATTGTATTTATGCATGGTATAGAGGTTCTTGTATAACGGCAGTGCCGCATCCATCACCATCTTGCAGTCCGTATCGTGCGCACGCAGCAAAATGGGCGGTTCGTCCGTACGCCCCAGTGCCTTCAGTCCGTCCTTCACTCCCGGAATAATGGTTTTGGTAAACCACTCCACATCATCCTCGTAGGTATCCATCGCTTCCCCCAAGCATACCAGCAGACCCACATTGGGATATTTTTCTATAAACGCGGCCACCGACTTACGTGTATAATCACTGACCAGCGGAGTAATAGGACGGTTACGATCCTGTGTTTTCAACCCGTAATGCTCGGCAAAAGGCTTGCTTAACAATATATTATAAAACATCTGGATCACAAAGATACCGCGTTTGTCCGCTTCGGCAGTCAGGAACGAGAACATTTCCTCATTTTTCTTGAAAGTTTCCTCATCCACTTCTACGGCAAAAGGGTACTCTTCCAGCTTCACCAAGGAAGCAAACGGATGCCCGTTCCACAGATACAAGGAATTCATGCGGTTTTCCACCAGCATATCCAGATATTTTATCCATTGTTCCTTATCATAAAACCAAGGGAAGCTCTCCGGCGTATAGGGATACTCA
>OIWU01002197.1_pt1 | contig 17137 bp, 16 predicted proteins | sample 1587711 | NCBI WGS metagenome assembly OIWU01 (sample SAMEA3888909, study PRJEB22519) | human gut metagenome | biome: human gut; feature: human-associated habitat; material: faeces | place: Denmark | collected 2010 | reverse complement strand
CAATTATTTTAGGCGAAGATTTACTTGAAGTTCCCTACACGACGAATGTAAAACCATTCCGACTTGCAATGTACGAAACAAGTTACAACACCTGGTATGAAGTTTTAATATGGGCAAAAAACAACGGCTACAAGATTGTAAATAAAGGCGTTGAAGGAGTTTTTGGCGAAGTTGGAAAAGAAAATAATATGTCAGGACCAGGAGAAGAGCCAAAACTTGTTGAAATGCCTGTTTGCCGTCTTACTTGGCGCGATGTAATGGTATGGTGCAATGCATTAAGCGAAATGAAAGGTCTTGAACCAGTTTACTGCACAGACAAAGATTTTAAAACACCTTTAAGAGATTCAACTGGAGTTGCTCAAAATGATTTAGAAAATTATGCGATAGAACCGGGAGAAGTTGACAATCCGTATGTAAACACAAATGCAAACGGCTTCAGGCTTCCTTATGTAAAAGAATGGGAATATGCTGCACGAAAGCGCCTTGATGGAACTGCAATTTCTGGAAGAAATGTTTCTGGAGATGAAGCTGGTTCTGCAATTAAAACAACAGCCACAGAAAAAATGAACGGAATATCGTTTACTCTTTCTACAAAACAAAACGAATATTGCTGGCAAAGGCAAAACAGCGCTTCAAACGGACCTTCAGAAACTTACACAGGACAAGATGATACAAACACAACGCTTTCAGCAAAAACAGGAAAATCCATCTCTGGAAGAAGAATGCATCTTTCAGGTGGAAAACTTCCAAATCATTTAGGATTTTTCGACATGAGCGGAAATGTTCCTGAATGGTGTTTTGACTACAATGTTTCTTACGGTTCAGTTTATAAATTTTCTACAGCACGAGGACTTAGAGGCGGAGACTATTTAAATGAAATCGTAGGTTCACGATGTTCCGGATACAAAGGCGGCGCTTTAGTTGGGCTTACAAACGGTTTCCGTATTGCACAGAATCATTAAATGAAAAAACTGGTTACAAAGCATAAAATGTTTTTGATAAGGAAATTGTATGTAGTAATGATATCTTACGGTTCATCAGACATCTGATAAATAATCAGCTATTAATATTGAGATTAATAGTGCAATAGATATTAATCGTAATTGAATATAATTTCTAATCTTCCCCATTTTCAACAAGCAAAATAGCTAATTTTGTATTTTCTTCAGATTCTCCTTTTTTAAATGGGTTTCTACTCAAAGATTTTGCCATTACACCTATATTTTTTGCTTCATTAATCATCTTGGCAATTTTTCTCCATTTATCATCTTCGAGAATTGAGATACATCCAATGGTAGTTCCAGAACCTCTTTCATGTAAACGTAATTGGGATTTTTTAGTATTAGAGACTTTATCATCTCCGTAACAATCATCTCTTGCTTCAAGGCGAAAATGCCCATCTGAATTTGGCAATAAGACATCATAAACACCAAAAGGAATTCCTTCAAAGAATGGAACAGATTTTCCTTTTATTTGTCCACCAGACATAAAAGTTGTTTCTATTTTTTCATTTGTTTAATAGCTAAAAAATAATCTTGACCTTTTAGCTTTATATGCTTAGAATTTATGCATGGTGCTTGGAGCATTCGTGTTTTAAATATCAGTTTGAGTTTATGTCCTGCGCGCTCAATTCCAAACCTAACTAGACTTCAAAAAAAATCAAATTAGATTCACAAAGCAATATGACTAGATTATGGTGCTTAACACTGTAGTAATTGTATATGATTTCTAAAGGTACAGGCTACTATGCCTTACGCTACAGTTTGTCTGGGCTTGTTATACAGCTTGTCTGGGGTGGCTATACAGTCTGTCTGGGGCATAAGCACAATCATGCTGGGGCGGCTATACAGTCTGTCTGGGGCGTAAGCACAATCAAACTGGGGCGGTTGTACAGTCTGTCTGTGCTTGCTGTACAGTTTGACTGTAATTACAATACAAAGAAAATGGCATACATGAATCAAACGCTTAAAAACAAAAAGTCCGCTTCCAGAAAACCAGAAACGGACTAGTGACGCTTGGCGGGCTCGAACCGTCGACCCTCTGCTTAGAAGGCAGATGCTCTAATCCAGCTGAGCTAAAGCGCCGAATGGAGAATAGTCTATATTATTTTGCAAGTTTCTTCAAGTGAAAAAAGCGATTTTTTGCAAATAAAAAACAAATGATGCAGAAAGTTTTATCAACCAAATTATTATTGCTCTTTTATATCTTCCTTTGTGCAACCAGCGCAATCTATATATCCGCCAGAAGTTCCAGTTCCGCTTATAGTAAGGTCGCTGAATTTTATATTTTTAAGCTCTGTAACATTGCTGATTGCAAAATTGGATAAACTTACTGTTACAACTCTATTGTGGGCAAACATCTTTCCTTTTTGTTGCTCATCATGATTCGGCATTACAAAGTTTGCGCCGCAGTCCGCAATTGCAATCTCTTTTGGCTTTATGGCAACAAACCTGCGAGGTCCGTAGAATTTATTGCCGCTTTCAGAAAGCGACGGAATGTAAGCTGTTAAAGGCTGCAAATCAGTTCCACTATACGTTGCATCTCCAACAGAAGCTATTGACCTCCAAGAATCTGTCCAGCCCAAGGTCTCAACAACTTCAAATCCTGAATCTGTGCTCTGTATTTTTAGGAGCGCGCCGCGGCTGTACATTGTGTTGCTTTGGTTATAGTTATATATAAACGAGTCCCCCGAATCGCCCTCCGAATTGCCCACATTCGAAACAAGAACATAAACTGTTCCGTCATAAAGAATTGCAATATCAGTAATCGCGCCGGAAACGACGCCTAGGTCAGAAACAGATTTTGCCGAGCCAACCTTAGAAACCGCAAATGTGCCGTCTGCGTTTTCTGTTATTGAGGCACGCTGGAGATAATATATTTCTTTTTGTTTATATGAAAGATAAAGAACGCTGCCTTGAATTGCAAAAGAACAAAAATCACTATCATCAAAAGGAATACTAAAATCTGAATCTTTTGGTGTTCTGCCATTGCTATCCAATTCTTTTATCTTTGAAAAACAAATTGTATTAGTATCCTTATTCTCATCATAAGAATACAATCCAGCCCATAAAACAGCTGCGGAATCATCATAATAAAGAGAATCTTGGAAAGGAAATAAGTTTATATCTGTTGAAATTTCTGAAGTAATGTTGCTAGTAGATTTTATATAATAATGATTATCATCATAATTTAATATCATTACATATTTATTACCATCCGTATCTTCTGCAAAAGATGTAGAATTGTCAGAAATCGATGTACTTGTTACATCAGTATTTTCAGATATACTAGAAAAGCCTTCAAAATAATTTGTATAATCTGTATAACTATAATTCCACAAGATATAATTTGAATCCAGAATACTGCTTGCAAAAAGCTTAAGGGCAATTGAGCATTCCGCGGTTTCTCCGGCGGTAACTTTTATAGTCTCGCTTTTTCTTGCAAGAAGAACATCAGTTGTGTCATAGGCTTCCACCTGGACTGTGTAAGTGGCAGGCTCAAGCTCGTCAAATACTATGTCCGCCCCCCCCGTCTCGGAAGTTTGAGTTTTTAAGTTTTCGCCGTCCAATAAAAGGGCTACTTTATATGTCTTTGCCTTTTCCTTGCTAAGAGTGTATGCGCCGCGCGAACCGCTTCCCGGAAGAGCAACACGGATTGCGCCGTCTTCTCCAGAAGAGCCTCCCATATTCATGCAAGAAGCAAGCAAAAACAAAAAAGAAACCAGCGCAGTAAAACCAAATTTTCTCATAAAAAACCTCCAGTGCTTATAAAGCATTATAGCTCTGAAAAATCATCATTCTTGAGTTTTTTCAATATAGATTTTGCAAGATATTCGTTTATCTCAGAATGTCTAGGAACAGGCTGTGAAACATTTGTTTTATGTCATCGTAAAGGCTTTTAAGATTTTTCTCAAGCTCGCTTACAGAATATGCCTGTGTCTTGTAGTCCGGAAAATCATTCAAATATCCAATGTAAAAATCTTTATCTTTCCAATAAGTGTATTCCATTGACATTATAAAAACCTCCAGCTCATAAAGATATTATGATTCAAATTCGGACGGAATTCAAGTTTTTTGATTTAAATTACAAAAAAAAATGGCCGCACAAAATGCAGCCACTGTCTAATAGAAAGTTTTTTATAAAATGCAGTTAAGGAATTTCTTTAATCTCTCGGACTTTGGAGAGTCAAAAATCTGCGACGGAGTTCCTTCTTCCGCAACGATTCCGTCTTCCATAAAAACAACTCGGTCAGCAACTTCACGGGCGAATCCCATTTCATGCGTTACAACAACCATTGTCATTCCGCCTTTTGCAAGCTCCTTCATAACGGAAAGAACTTCGCCGACCATTTCCGGGTCAAGCGCGCTGGTAGGCTCGTCAAACAGCATGACCTTTGGCGACATCGCAAGGGAGCGCACAATCGCAATTCTCTGCTTCTGACCGCCGCTTAAAGTTGAAGGATAAACGTCCGCTTTGTCCGCAAGCCCAATCCGCTCCAAAAGTTCCATCGCTTTTTCATCCGCCTGATTTTGAGAAAGAAGCTTGAGCTTAACCGGCGCAAGAGTGATATTTTTTAGAACCGTAAGATGCGGAAAAAGATTAAAATGCTGAAAAACCATTCCCATCTGGCGGCGCACAAGATTTATATCAGCATTTTTGCTTGTGATGTCGTTTCCTTCAAAAAGAATAGAGCCGGAATCTGGAGTTTCAAGAAGATTAAGACAGCGCAGAAAAGTGGATTTTCCAGAGCCGGAAGGCCCTATTATTACAACTTTTTCGCCCTGTTTTATTGTCTGCGTTATGCCTTTTAGAACTTTCAGCTCTCCAAAGCTTATTTTCAAGTCTTTAGTCTCTATCACTTTTTGCCATCCTTTTTTCAAGAATCGAAAACAGCTTTGTAAGCCCAAGCGTAAGGCAAAGATATATAAGGGCGCACGAAAGAAGCGGAATCCAGGCGTTGTAAGTGGCGTTGCGGATCATGTCTCCGGCTTTTGTAAGATCCATAACTGCAATAAAGCTTGCCACGGAAGTTTCTTTTATAAGAACTATGAATTCGCTTGTGTAAGTAGGAAGAACAGCTTTTGCTGCCTGCGGAAAAATTATCATTGTAAGAGTCTGCCAGTAGTTCAGCCCCAAAGAACGTCCTGCCTCCATCTGCCCTGAATCCACGCCTTGTATTCCTGCGCGGAAAATCTCTGTGCAGTAAGCCCCGGAATTTATTCCATAGGCAAGAGTCGCAACCAGCACACGGTCAAGCCCAAGAGGAGCAAAAACAACAAAGTAGAAAATCATGAGCTGGGTTGCCAAAGGAATTCCGCGGATAACGGTTGTGTAGATTTCCGCAACTATCCTCAAAACAGGATTCTTTGAAATCTTGAACAGCGCGAACACTGCTCCCAAAATCGTTCCGAGGATAATCGCGACAATAGCGATATAAATTGTAACTCCCAGTCCCTGCAGAAGCAAAAGCCACCGCTGCCCGGAAATAAGCGTATCGTAAATTGAATCAAACACAGCCGTCTCCAAAAACTACTTGCGGACTATAATAACCTGATTTGAAGTAAAATACGGCTCAGAAAAATCCACGTTCTTTTTGCGCTCTTCTGTAACGCTCATTCCGGCAGCAATAAAGTCAATTGCTCCGCTAGAAAGAGCCGGAATCAGGCTGTCAAAAGACATATCAACAACTTCAAGAGACTGTCCCAAGTCCTTGGCAATTTTCTGTCCCATTGTAATGTCAAAGCCAACAATTTTTGTTCCCTCAACATATTCAAATGGAGGAAATGCGGCGTTTGTTCCAAGCTTTACAACTTTTCCAGAAAGAACCTCATCGCCAGGAATTTTTACAACTCCGTCAGCAGGCATAAATGCGTTAACAAGCTCTTCGTATCCGCCGTTAGCCTTAAGAGAAGCAATTGTCTTGTTGATTGATTCCAAAAGGGAAGAGTTGCCTTTTTTTACAGCGATTGAATATTCTTCCTGTGCAAATTTTGAATCCACAATCTTGAGCTTTTTGCTGTTGCGGGAAACAATCTGCTTTGCCGGAAGCTCGTCAAGAACAATAGCGTCAATCTGGCCGTTCATAAGGTCAAGAGCAGCATCCATTCCAGACTTAAAAGAAGAAAGTTTTGCATTCTTCAAATTTTCCTGAACATAAGTTTCGCCGGTTGTGCCGCCCTGAACTCCGATGCGTTTTCCGTCAAGATCTTCTATTCCTTTGATTTGAACAGACTTTTTCTTTGCGCTTACAGGAAGAACCATGCAAGCTGCCAATGCAAATGCCAAAACAACAGTTTTTTTCATAAAATGCCTCTATTTAAATTAAAGATTATGTTTCCATATCAAATCTGAAAACTCACATATTCTAGCAGTTTTTCAGTTGATTTTCAATTAAGAGCCGATTTTCTAGTGAACAAGGTTGCCCTTAAATGTGTTTCCGTTCAGACTGTCTATATGCACTTGCACAAATTTTCCGATTAGAGAAACCGGAGCTTCAAATGCAATGCGCTCGTTCTGCTCTGTCTTGCCCAAAAGCTCATTGGCGTTGTCGCGGCTTATAATGTCGGCAAGAACCTTTATGTTTTTTCCAACCTGCTTTTCCATCACTTTTCTTGTAATTCCAAGCTGAATGTCTATGATTTTCTGAAGACGCTCTTTTTTTACTTCAAGCGGAATCTGGTTCTGCATTTTTGCGGCGGGAGTTCCTTCACGCGGATTATAATAGTACATAAACGCGCTTTCAAATTCCACTTCCTTCATAAGAGAAGCCGCCTGCTCAAAGTCTTCTTCAGTTTCTCCAGGGAAGCCAAGCATGATGTCCGTTGTAAGCTGAATTTCCGGAATACGCTCTCGCAGTTTTTGAACAAGCAAAAGATATTGTTCGCGTGTATATTTGCGGTTCATGGCTTTTAAAATTGAATTCGAGCCGTGCTGAACCGCAATGTGAAGTCCACGGCAAATGCGCTTTTCTTCCGCAATCACATCTATAAGCTCGTCAGAAAAATCCTTGGGATTGCTTGATTCAAACCGAATCCATTCAATAGGAGAATTTGTTTGCTCCAAATGGCGGCAGATTGTTTTTAAAAGGTTCGGAAAATTCATTCCGTCTGCGCCCTTGTAAGAATTCACGTTCTGCCCCAAAAGCGTTATTTCCTTTACACCGCGGCGGGCAAGCACATCAAGCTCATGCAGAATCTGTTCCACAGGACGGCTCACTTCCCTGCCGCGCACATAAGGAACAATGCAGTACGAGCAGAAATTGTTGCAGCCGTGCATAATGGGAACAAAGGTTGAAAACGCGCCTTCCTCATACGAAGTTTCCGCAAAAACGTAGACAGGCTCTTCGTCAGTCTGTATATATTTCTGGCCTTCCTCAACCGCCTGGATTATCTCTCCGAATTTATTTTTTGCAAATGTGCCCACAACATAGTCAACGCAAGGCCATTGCTTTTGAAGCGACTTTAAAAGACGTTCAGCCATGCAGCCCATTACAATCAAAGTAAGAGGAACCGCTCCGTTTTTCTGCACATATTCCGCGGCAATTTCCATGTTTCTTTTTTTTGCGTCGGGAGCGCACGAACGCACTTTCTTCAGCCCTGAAAAAAATCCTAGCCGCCCGAATATTCTTTCTTCTGCGGAACCGCGCACAGAGCAAGTGTTTATTACAACAAGGTCGGCAAGCTGAGCGTTTTCAGCCTTTTTCCAGCCGCGTGAAATTAAAATCTGTTCAACGGAAGCGCTTTCGGCAATGTTCATCTCACAGCCGTAAGTTTCAAAAAAATAAGTCATCTGCTCATTATAAAGAATAAACTGTCATTGCACAATTGAAAAATATTGCGTTTCTACCAAAGCAAAAATATATCAAAAGTATGATTTTTAAGTATAAAAGGTATTCAACAAAACGGTTTTCGTAATATTTTTACAAATTGTTTGACACAGGCTTTTTGTCATTATATAATTCAGAGCATAGATTGAAAATAAGGAGGAAATTTCAATTGAAAAAAATCTTAGTAATGGCAGCCGCAATGGCAATGTTTTCTGCGGCAGTTTTCGCTGATGTGGCTTGCAAAAAGCTCGACAATGGAAAAGTAGAAGTTACATTCTCATATTCACACCCGAGCGCAAAAAATGTTCTTCTTGCAGGCGACTTTACAAACTGGCAGTCTGGCGCAAAGACAATGAAAAAAGAAGGCGACACTTTTGTATACAGAAAAGTTGTTTCAGAAAAAAGCGTCCTTACTTACAAGTTCATCATAAACGGAAACTGGATGACAGACAAAAACGCTCCGGCGACAACAGATGACGGATTCGGCGGAAAAAACGGTGTTGTAGACGTAAAGACGCTCATAAACTAAAAGCCTAAAACATTGAAATGATTATCAAACGGGTTTCTTTCAGAAACATCGCAGGGTCAAGCCCGATAATGACAATGTTTTAAGCTTTCCCATAATAACATTAAAACAAAAAGCCCTTGTGCCGGAGCTGCGACAATGCAGTTCCGGCATTTTTTATGCTTCACTAAATTCCGTGTAAGCGTAGGCATTGTGATTGTGAATGCTTTCAAAATTCTTGCATTCCACGCTGAACCAGCTGAAAGGCTTTTCGCTTTTTGAGAAATTCTTAAGCGCAATAAAAACTTCGCGGACAACATCTTCCACAAAACGAGGATTTTCATAAGCGTGCTCGGTAACAAACTTTTCGTCCGGGCGTTTTAAAATGCTGTAAAGTCCGCCGCTTGCACTTTTTTCAACTTCCTCAATCACGTCTTCAATCCAAAACAGGCTTGAATTTTTTAGCTTTACAGTAACAATTCCGCGCTGGTTATGCGCACCGTACTGGCTGATTGCCTTTGAGCAAGGACACAATGTTGTAACAGGAATTTTAATTTTTATAAAGAAACTGCTAGAAGCAGAACTAACCTCTCCCTCGTAAGTGCATTCATAGCACATTATGCTTTCCGCATGGGAAACTGGCGCCTGTTTTTTCATAAAGAAAGGAAATTCCATTGAGCCGAACGCGCGCTCCGCATCGAGGCTTTTTCTGATTTCCTCAAGCATAAAAAGAAACTGCTTCATTCCAAGATTTTCCCGGTGGCGGTGGAAAATTTCTATAAAACGCGACATATGTGTTCCCTTGTAATTGTGCGGCAGATTCACAAAAAGATTCACTTTTGCGCACGTTTTCTGAGAGCCTTCCGCCTTGTCCAAAACCTGAACAGGATAGCTCAAGTCCGTAACGCCAACTTTCTGCAAGGGAATTTCGCGTGTGTCTTTTGAATTCTGAATGTCAATCATTTTGAGCCTTAAAATTTTCCGCGCTTTCCAAAGTATTGAAAATGAGCATTGCGATTGTCATAGGACCAACTCCGCCCGGAACTGGAGTTATAAAGCCCGCGACTTCTTTTGCGCCTTCAAAGTCAACATCGCCGCAAAGCCTGAATCCGCTTTTCTTTGTGGAATCGGGAATACGGTTTACGCCCACGTCAATTACAGCCGCGCCTTCTTTTATCATGTCAGCGGTAACTGTGTTAGGACGGCCGGAAGCCACAATCAGAATGTCAGCCTTTTTTGTATAGTCCGAAAGATTTTTTGTTCCTGTGTGGCAGATTGTAACAGTTGAATTGAATTCTTTTCTAAGCATCAAAAGAGCCATAGGCTTTCCAACAATGTTGCTGCGTCCGACAACAACGACATTTTTTCCGCTTGTCTCAATGTTCATTTTCTTCAATAAAACGGTAATTCCGTTTGGAGTGCAAGGAAGAAATCCTTTTTCGCCGGTAACAAGCCTGCCCACATTCACTGGATGAAAACCGTCAACGTCTTTTTCTGGACTGATTGAATTTGTAACTTTCTTTTCGTCAATATGCGAAGGAAGCGGAAGCTGAACAAGAATTCCATGAACTGTTTTGTCTTCGTTCAGTTTTTGAATCAAGGACAAAATCTCCTGCTCTGTGGTTGACTCTGGAAGCTCTATGCTTCTATCTTCCATTCCGGCTTCGGCAAGGGCCTTTCTCTTCCCTGAAACATAGCTTACGCTCGCAGGATTTTTTCCCACAAGAATAACAGCAAGGCAAGGCGTAACTCCGCTTTTCTTAAGCTCCGAAACTTTTTTTGCAACATCGGCTTTTACTTCCGCGGCAATTGATTTTCCGTCTATAATTTTTGCGCTCATCTGTAACCTTCCATTTTTTGTTTTCTTTTTTTATAAAGCATATGCAGAAATCCAAATGTCGCTAGATTGATAAAATCCTTGAAACCAAGTATAATTGCTTGGCGATATTCAAGGAAAAATCCATTTGAAAACTGCCTAAGCATAATATAAAAAAACAGAACAAATTACCATAGAAGAATTTGCTTTTATGTTAAAGGAAAAATTATGAAACGTTTAATTACGCTTTTGAGCGTAGGGATTATAGGAATTTACATTTCATCGGCACAGGCTGCGCTTCCAAAGACAACTTTTATGCAAAGCTCTCAGGATGAAAATTCAGGCGATGACAGTGATGACGGAGACGAATACACGGAAGACGACATCAGCTTTGATCTTGGAATGAATCTTCCGGGAGACCAATACATAAAAATTGCGCTTGGTCTTTGCCTTCCGTTGAATTTTCCAGACTTTGAAAGCACCATAAAAGGAGATTCGCAGCTAAAGCTCGGCGGAATTGGTTCTTTAGGCTACCACTACTTTTTAACTTCAAAAATAGCAATCGGATTCGATGTAAGCTTTGGATTCAATGTTTCGATTGGAAGCCACGTTTTCAACTATGTTCCATTTATTGCAGCGTTCACCTACCAGCCGGTTGCAGGAAGATTTGAATTTCCACTCACAATCGGACTTGGATTTGCATGGGAATCTTTCGGCGGAAAAAATTACTTTCCGGGGCTTGTTGTAAAACCGGAAGCAGGAGCAATGTTCCGCCTTACAGAAAGTTGGTCGCTCGGACTTGAAGCCTCGTATCTTCTTATGCCGCAGTTTTCTTCCTGGTACAATGACAATGCAGAAAACTTTGCAGGACAGTTTCTTACATTCAGCGTAACGGCAAGATACCATTTCTAATTTTTACAAAAGGAAAACAAATGAAAAAGTCAATTATAAACAGCATTTTTCTTTGCGCAGCTTTTGCCAGTCTTGTAGGATTTTCTTCCTGCCACGACGACATTTACGGCGCAATCAACAACGAAATAAAACTGAACTCAAGCGGCTTGAAAGGCGATATGCATTCAATCGTTCACTACAAAAACTACATCTTAACTTGCAACGGAGAATTTTTTTACAAGACAAATAAGCCATCCAGCGAGACCAAAGAATACAACGGAGGATGGACCAAAGCGGCATCCCCTACTTCAGAAAAAGGCGACAACGGAATTCCTGCCACAACATATTTTCTTGCAACCGACAGTGAATATCTTTACGCGCTGACTTACATCTGGGGTGAAAATTACGACGGAGAAAACGAGCCAAAGACAGCGACAATTTACGCGACAAATTCAGATCCTGCAAGACTTGTCTGGACAAAAGTTGCAAACATCAGCGGCGGAAACTATTCTTTTGAAAACGCAAAAGTAATATTCGACAATAAATATTTTTCTGTAGCTGAAGACAATTCAGTTTCAATTGCAAATAGAGAAGCCTATGCAAGAATCAGAGCATCATCCCAAGACACTTACAAGCTTTACAAATTGAACGGAAGCAACGCGCCCGAAGAAGTTTCTAATCCAACTTTTATCGGCGAATCTAATGCAACGAACGCAATTTCAGCATGTTACTTTAATGGCAGCACTTATTTTTCAAAATACTATGGAATGTCTTCCAACGCAAACTGTCTTTATTACACAAAGACTTATACAAGAAGCAACAACGTAAGCACAAACTCAAGTCTTTACTATATAACAGCCTCAGATGCTACAGAGCAGTCTGTTGACCTTGATGCCGGCGGACTTCTTTCTATTGCCGCTGCAAAAGACTATATTCTTCTTGGAACATCAAGCGGACTTTCAAGGGTTAAAATTAATGAAACAGGCATTCCAGATGGCGACCCTTCAGGCATGAGAAGCAACGGAAATTCTGTAATTTCTGAATATGTGTTCATGGTTTTTGTTCTTAATCCGAATAAATGTGAAGGTTCTAACGACACAACTTTAGGAACAGATGAGTACGCGGCTTCGACTATTTACGGCTCAATACGCTCAAGTTCAGACTCCTGGGATGATGCCGGGCTTTACGCTTGGTATCCTGCAAAAGATCAATGGAACCGCGACGGAGACTAGCCTGAAAAAATGGATGAGCTTTTTTCCAACTTAAAAGATTCCCACGAGCCTCTTGCTGCCAGAATGAGGCCCAGAACTCTTGACGAGTACATAGGGCAAGAGCACATCGTAGGCAAAGGAAGACTTTTAAGAAGGGCGATTGCAGCAGACCAGCTTACATCTGTTATTTTCTACGGGCCTCCAGGAACAGGCAAAACAACACTTGCGCGCGTAATTGCAAACCACACAAGTTCAAATTTCATTACGTTGAATGCAGTTCTCACGGGCGTTGCAGATATTAGAAAAGCAATTTCCGATGCAGAAACTCAAAAAAATCTTTATAAAAGAAAAACAATTTTATTTGTAGACGAAGTTCACCGCTGGAACAAAAGCCAGCAAGACGCTCTTCTTCCCTGGGTAGAAAACGGAACTATAATTTTAATAGGCGCGACAACAGAAAATCCTTTTTTTGAAGTGAACAAAGCTTTGGTTTCAAGAAGCAGAGTTTTTCAACTCAAGCCGCTTACAAAAACAGATTTGCTCAACGCCGCAAAACAAACTTTGTCCGACACTGAACGCGGCTATGGAAAATGGAATGTTGAATTTGAAAAAGGCGCACTGGAACATTTAATCGAAACTGCAAACGGAGACGCAAGAAGCCTTTTAAATGCGCTGGAGCTTGCAGTTGAAACAACTCCAGAAAAATGGCCGCCAAGCTTTGGAAGCACAATCTACATTTCAAAAGAAGCCTGCGAAGAATCAATTCAAAAAAAAGTTGTTCTTTACGACCGCGACGGAGATTACCATTACGACATAATTTCCGCATTTATAAAAAGCCTAAGAGGTCGAGATCCAGATGCCGCCTGCTACTGGCTTGCAAGAATGGTAAAAGCTGGAGAAGATCCGCATTTTATTTTTCGCCGTATGCTTATTTCAGCTTGCGAAGATACAGGGCTTGCAGATCCAAATGCAATTTCAATTGTTGAAAGCTGCGCCGCTGCCTTTGACAGAGTAGGACTTCCTGAAGGCAGATATTTTTTAACACATGCGGCTTTATATCTTGCAACTGCGCCAAAGTCAAATTCCTCAATGGCATTTTTCGACGCCTTGTCTTCTGTTGAAAAAGAAGATGCTGATGTTCCAAATCATTTGCGGGACGCTTCAAGAGATGCGGAAGGATTCGGACACGGAGCTGGCTACCTTTATCCGCACGCTTACAAAGACCACTGGGTTGCCCAGCAATATTTGCCGGACACTCTTGTTGGAAAAGTTTTCTACACGCCTTCAACTCAAGGCTACGAAGCAAAAATCAGAGAAGATATTCTTTCACGTAGGGAAGCACAAATCGCGTCAATTCTTGAAGATAGCGAAGAAAAAGATTCAGAGCAAATAAACGCAGTTTCTGACTGGTGGAAAGAAGCAGGACATTTTCACGGCTTAAAAAAAACTGGAGAAAATCTTACATACACCGCGGAAAATCCAAGAAAAAATTCTGCTCTTGAAAAAAGCGAATCTCTTTGGCGGGCAAGACTTGAAACAAACAAGGCGCAGACTTTGCTTGGAATACGGAACGCAATGACAGAAGCCGCTAGCATTTTAAGATTCCACAGATGCCTTGTTGCAAACGCAGATGATGCGCTTCTTTTATTCGACCTTATACGAAAAACTCCAGAGGGCTTAGTATGCGGAATATGCAGAACTCCAAACGGAATGCAATCCTTGGCACGATACGCTTCAACGCTAGAAGAACTAGATCAGCCAAAACTCTGCATAAAAAAAGACACGCTAAGAAATTCTATTGCTGTCTTTGGTGATATAGAATTTGACAGATTTTTTGCCCGTGATATTTTTTCTACAAAAGATGACATCGAAGAGTTTTGCGCTTCTTTAAGCGACGGATTTTTTGGAACAGAAAAAATAAAGCGCGACATTTCCTTCAGCACAGAAGAAGTTCAAAACGGAACAAAAGAGCTTTTTCCATTCTTTGAAAAAAATGCACAGGTTATAACTTCACAAAGAATTCCTTGTTCAGGTCAGCATTTGACAAAGCTAATTGAAGAAACACTTTTTAAGGATAAAATTGCAACTAAAGAAATAAAAAAACTTTTGCAAGAATCTGAACAAACGGAAAAAGATTTTTTTGAAAATATTGCGAACCCTATTTTTTCATGGAACGAAGAAACTGTAAAAAATATTTTTGAGCAAAACAATTTTTCTTGTCTTTACAAATCCGCATTTATTTTGGAAAAGCGAAAAATCAGTGTATCAGAAACCGAACGTTGGTTTAACGCAGAAAATTCTTCTTACGGCAAATTTATAAAAGACAAGCTGGGCAAGGAAAAATTCGAAAAACTCAAAGAACTTTTTATTCAGGCTGCGGAAAAAAATATTTTCAATTGGAAAACCAAAAACACAATTTTCATAATTTCTGCAAAACAAAAAAAATGAATCTTAAAGCTGGCGAAACAATAGAAAATCTCCATATAAAAACTCTTAGACTTATTCAAGGAAAAAAAGAATTTCGGTTTGGAATTGATGCAGTTCTTTTATCCGACTTTGCGCGCACAAAAGGAAAATGCAAAGCTTGCGACTTGGGAACAGGAACTGGAATAATTCCGCTTTTAATGTCTGAAAAAAATCCAGAGGCAAATTTTGAGTGCATAGAAATTCAAGAAGAATCAGCAGACATGGCAAGACGAAACATAGAGCTAAACAACCTGCAAGAAAAAATCAAAATATTCTGCGCAGACATAAAAGAGCCGTTTAAGGTTTTACAAAAAAATTCTTTTGACGCTGTTGTTTCAAATCCGCCTTACATAGAAATTTCAAACGGAAATACAAACAAGACAAAGCCCCTTTCTGTTGCGCGCCATGAAGTTTTCTGTACGCTCGAAGACGTAATAAAAACTGCCTCTGCACTTTTGAAATCCCACGGAAAATTTTTTATTATTCACAAGCCTTTCCGCCTGCCGCAAATTTTTTCTTTGCTTGAAAAATACAAACTTGCTCCCAAAAGAATTAAACTTGTTTTTCCAAACAAAGAAAAAGAAGCTTCAATGGTGATGATTGAATCTGAAAAATGTGCAAAGCCTTATTTAAAAGTTGAAAGTCCAATAATCGTTTACGGCGACGATGGAAAATATACAAGGCAAATTGAAAAAATTTACGGACGAAACTAAAAATCAAAATGAGCTACAGAACTCTCAATTCATATTTAAAAGAAAAATTCGGCTGCAAAGTTTACAAGATTTCACTTTCAACTGGCTGCACCTGCCCAAACCGCGATGGAACAAAAGGAACTGGAGGTTGCACATTCTGTTCACAAGGAGGTTCTGGAGACTTTGCGGCAAAACCAGCCCCAATAAAAATTCAAATTGAAGAAGCGAAAAAAAGAGTTGACTCAAAGTTTCCAAAAAGCATTCCGCCTGAAAAAAGAAAATACATCGCGTATTTTCAATCATACACCAATACTTACACAGACAAAAATATTACAATAGAAAAACTCAGAGAAATTTTCTTTGGCGCAATCAGCCGGCCGGAAATTGTCGCGATTTCAATTGGAACTCGCCCGGATTGCATTCCAGATGAAATTCTTGAACTCCTATGCAAACTGAACAAAATAAAACCAGTCTGGATTGAACTTGGACTTCAGACAATCCATGAGCAAACCGCAAAAAAAATAAACAGAGGCTACACTTTAAAAGAATTCGAAAACTGTTTTTACAAATTAAAATCAGCAGGAATCGAAGTCATTGTGCATATAATCCTTGGGCTTCCTGGCGAATCAAAAGAGCTTATGCTTCAGACTGTAAAATATCTTTCCAAACTGAATCCAAAGCCCAACGGAATAAAAATTCAGCTTCTGCATATTCTTGAAGGAACAAAAATGGCGCAGGAATACAAGGAAAATCATTTTAAACTTTTTGAACTTGAAGAATACTGCGAATTTGTCTGCGAGTGCTTAAAAATTCTTCCGCCTGAAATTGTAGTCCACAGAATAACTGGCGACGGTCCAAAAAAAATTCTGATTGCTCCGCTTTGGTCCGCGGATAAAAAAAATGTTTTAAATACATTGAAGAATAACATAGAACGGTTTATTGACAATAAATTGCAATAGGAATAAAATAGTTCCCATAGAATAATTTATTCAAGGAGTTAACTTACCATGGTTAAAGTTGCAATTAACGGTTTCGGCCGCATTGGTCGCCTTGCATTCCGCCAGATGTTTGAAGCTGACGGATATGAAGTAGTTGCTATCAACGATCTTACAAGCCCAAAAATGCTTGCTCACCTTCTTAAATATGATACAGCACAGGGTGGATTCATGGGAAAAATTGGTGAAGGAAAACACACAGTTTCTCACATTGATGACGTTCTTGCTGAAGACGGAAAAACTGTAAAAGAACCAGGTGCTATCGTTGTAGATGGAAAGAAAATCACAATCTACAAGGAAGCTAACGCTGCAAATCTCCCTTGGGGAAAAATCGGTGTTGATGTAGTTCTTGAATGTACAGGTTTCTATGTATCAAAGGCTAAATCACAGGCTCACATTGATGCTGGTGCTAAGAAAGTTGTAATTTCAGCTCCTGCTGGAAACGACCTTCCAACAATCGTTTTCAATGTAAACCACAAAACTCTTACAAAGAACGACAATATCATTTCCGCAGCTTCTTGTACAACAAACTGCTTGGCTCCAATGGCTAAAGCTCTTAACGACTATGCTCCAATCCAGAGCGGAATTATGTCTACAATCCACGCTTACACTGGTGATCAGATGATTCTTGACGGTCCACAGCGCAAAGGTGACCTTCGCCGTTCACGTGCAGGTGCTCAGAACATCGTTCCTAACTCAACAGGTGCTGCAAAGGCTATCGGTCTTGTAATTCCTG
>OIWU01002196.1_pt1 | contig 17156 bp, 16 predicted proteins | sample 1587711 | NCBI WGS metagenome assembly OIWU01 (sample SAMEA3888909, study PRJEB22519) | human gut metagenome | biome: human gut; feature: human-associated habitat; material: faeces | place: Denmark | collected 2010 | reverse complement strand
TCCATTATTGTGGGTGCCTAAAATCCTCCGTGTCCACAGTTATGGGTACAGTATAATAACGGAATCCGGCTTTCGATTATAAATGAATTTTTTAAATAAAATCGATTGCCATATGCGACGATCACAGCAAAATGCCACTTCGCCGAAAATGGGGATATTCAGGAAACAGGGGATATCGTCCACCGATGAAAAAGCCAAAGAACAAATAGCAAGAGAGTTGATTTCTTCCAGTGATTGTTTTTCGTTTATTAACTTCTGGTCGAATTTCAGGTAATACGCTTTATCCAGGGATAACCGATCTAATCGCGACAAAACTTGTTCTTCGTGGCGTTTCTGTTCGGCAATCCAATTTTTTAAGCGCTCTTGTTTATCCTGCTCTTGCTTTTGCTTTTTTTGATATTCCATTTCCAAGCGACGATTCCTTTCCAAAAGAGCCTTTTCACCGTCACTCTCTTTTCGATGGTAGATCCATTTTTTATGTTCAACGGATTCTATCAAAGCTTGTCGAAGATGCTCTTTCGAAAAGCTTTCAGCGTTTTTTAAAAAGTCAGAAATGTCGATTTCTATTGTAGGTAAGTTTGCTTGCTTGATTCGGTCATATTTTTTCTTGTCGGTATAATGCGTAACGGCAATCTCTATTAAAAATCTATCTTTTTTAGTATAAATACAGATATCGGGGATGAACCCCTGAAAAGGAACCTCTGTTTCTGCCCTTGAAAAAGGAAGCTGGGTTTTGGGCAGAAAAATTAAATCTTTACATTGCGCGGGATCGTCTTCATTTCGATTAGAATCTCGGCGAGAGCTGATTTTAATTGCGGGTAAATTGATATAACCGCTTTGACAAATCAATTCTTTTGCCATTTTATGTAAACCGCTTTCGTTTGCCTTTTGTGCAGAGCAATCTAAAATCGGAACGCCCTCTGACTTGTGAGCAAAATGGCGTATACGCTTGCCTCTTCCAAGTTTTGCAATAAGAGGGCGGCGGCAAGAAGCACAGATACAGTTGCAGGCCATACCTCTATCTTTTTCGAGCATTTGCGATATGTGTACAGGTTCCTGAGTGTCTTTGCGTATGGCAAAATAAAAATTTTCTGTTACTATACAAGACATCGACAGCAGGCTCCTTTCTGTGATCGCAGTTTGGAAAAACAGTCAGTGCTTTCGGATTTTGTATGCGCACGGGCATTGACAAAGGGCGGAAAAGGCCAGTTAGAAATCGCCGAATTTCTTTTTGAGCGCCTTTTCGGTGAAAAAGATCGAAAGCACCAGCAGCGCAGATTGCACCAACACTGCCGCAGCGGAAAAAGCACCAAGCGTATCCGGGCTGCTATGCAAAAACAGCAGCTGCGCACAGCCTGTCACAGCGGCGGTTGGCCAGCCCATTTTTCGGCACAGCCGCCCGTAGTAGGCCTGGGCAAACCTCCAGGTGTCCGGGTTTTGCATGGAGCGCCTTGTGCGATAACCGAAAAAGCGATTGATCCTGCGGGGGCTGCGGCGGCACATGACCGCCCCGGCAAGGATCATAGTAAGGGGGATCAGCAGATCACACAGCAGCATAAAACACCAAAAAGCCATAAACTCGCCTCGTTTCATAGTGTAAAAAGGGCCGTTGCTTCTGCTGCCATTATAGCCGCTTTGAGCGGAAAATTCAATTTTGCACACGCAGGGCAGCGGCAGAGCCGTATGGGCGAGGCACTATAGGGTAATATATATACATCTATAATCAGCCCCAAAACGGCGGCGCAAAAGCGGGGCGGGGGGCAAATTCAAACAAATTGTGCCCGGATTGTGACCAAAATGTTAAACTTCAAATTTTTTTGGAAAATCTATTGACACCAGCCGGGATTGTGATATTATATCTTTAGCACTCAGAGATAAAGAGTGCTAAACAAAACGAAAGGGAGCCGGATACAATGACTGTGGATGATCGAAAGCGCCGCGTGCTGGAAGCAATCGTGGCGCTGTACGGAATGGATGGCGAGCCGGTTGGCAGCAGCCTTCTCAGCGAGTATCTGGACATGGCCGTCAGCAGTGCAACGCTGCGCAACGAAATGGCAGCGCTCACCAAGCTGGGGCTGCTGGCACAGCCTCACACCAGTGCAGGCCGTGTGCCAAGCCCGCAGGGCTATCGGTATTATGTGGATCACCTTTTGCAGGATATCCCCGCATTGGATGCCGAAAGCCGCCGCATGGTGGATTCCCTTTTTTATAATATGGATATCGAGCCTGAAAAGCTGGCGCAAAGCGCTGCCAGAGCCTTGGCCGATGTGACCGGCGTGGCCGCCGCAGCCACCACCCCCCGGGCCGACGATCTTTGCATCGCCCACTTTGAGGTGGTGCAGGTGGGGCGCTATTCCGCCGCGGTGCTGGCCGTGACCAGCGCGGGCGGTGTGCGAACCCGTGTGGCCCGCGTAGACACCGGCCTTTCCCGCCAGGAAGCCGCTGCCATGGCGCAGCTGCTGAATGCGCATTTGAGCTTTGTTTCCCCGGCGGATCTGAGCGATGCCATGCTGATCGGCCTGGCACGCCAGTGCAGCCCGCAGCTTACCCCCGTTTTAGGTGCGGCGGCGGCGCTGATCCGCACCGAGCCTGTGGCCCGGCTGGAGGGCGCACAGAATCTGGTAAAGTGGCCCGAAAGCAGGCACAATCTGGCAACGCTGCTGGAAATTTTTGCCGACAGCGCCAACGCTTCGCACCTGATCGCACCGGACGGCGGCAAGCTTACCGTGCAGCTGGGCGATGAAATGGAGCCCACCATGCCGGGAATTTCCATTATCAGCAAGCGGTATCTGGCAGGCGGCGGCCTGACCGGAACGGTGGCCCTGATCGGCCCCAGCCGCATGAACTTCCGAAAGCTGATCCCCATTATGGATTATTTTTCTACCAAACTCGGGCAGTGTATGTCCGGGAAAAATCAGGAGGCACTTGAATGAGCGAAGAGATCAAGAAGGCGGCTCAGCAGCCCGAACAGACCGCAGCGCCCGCCGAGCAGGCAGCCGAAGCAAAACCCGAAGCTGCCCCCGAAAAGGATAAAAAAGAAAAGGGCAGCAAAAAGCACGCTGCCGAGCTGGAGGCCGCGAAGGCCCGGGCAGAGGCCGCCGAAAAAGAGGCTGCCGAAGCCAAAGACCGGCTGCTGCGCACCGCTGCCGAGTATGAAAACTTCCGCAAGCGCAGCGCCCGGGAGGCTGACCAGAAGTTCGGCGACGGCGTGAGCCATGCCGTAAACCAGATCCTGGGAATCCTGGATACGCTGGATATGGCCGCCAACGCCCCGTGTGCCGATGAAAACTACAAAAAGGGCGTGTGCATGACCCTGGATAAGGCCGAGCAGGCACTGGCAAAGCTGAACATCAGCGAGATCGAGGCGCTGGGCAAAGAGTTTGACCCCAACACCATGAACGCGGTGCAGCAGGTGCCTGCACAGGACGGCCAGGAAAGCGGCGTTGTAGCCAATGTGTTCCAAAAGGGCTATATGCTGGGGGATAAGATCATCCGCCATGCCACTGTGGTGGTCACGGAATAAGTTTTCCAAAGCATTTCACTTTTTCTATATAGAACAAAATCAGAAAACATCGTTTCGATTCAGAGAGGAGCAATTTTTATGAGCAAAATTATTGGTATTGACCTTGGTACTACCAACAGCTGTGTGGCTGTGATCGAGGGCGGCGAGCCCGTTGTTATCGCCAACGCCGAAGGCGCACGCACCACCCCTTCTGTGGTGGGCTTCGCTAAGAACGGCGACCGTCTGGTGGGTCAGGTGGCAAAGCGTCAGGCTATCACCAACCCTGAAAACACCATTTCCTCCATCAAGCGCCACATGGGCACTTCTTACAAGGTACACGCAGGCGATAAGGACTACACCCCCGAAGAGATCAGCGCTATGATCCTGGCTAAGCTGAAGGCCGATGCTGAGGCTTATCTGGGCGAGCCTGTTACCGAAGCTGTGATCACCGTTCCCGCTTACTTCAACGACAGCCAGCGTCAGGCAACCAAGAACGCAGGCACCATTGCCGGCCTGAATGTAAAGCGTATCATCAACGAGCCCACTGCCGCTGCACTGGCATACGGCGTGGATAAGGAAAACGATCAGAAGATCATGGTGTACGACCTGGGCGGCGGCACCTTCGATGTTTCCATCATCGAAATGGGCGACGGCGTACAGGAGGTACTGGCTACCGCCGGTAACAACCATCTGGGCGGCGATGACTTTGATGAGCGCCTGCTCAACTACATGGCCGATGACTTCCAGAAGACCAACGGCATTGATCTGCGCAAGGATAAGATGGCGCACCAGCGTCTGAAAGAGGCTGCTGAGAAGGCGAAATGCGACCTTTCCGGCATGACCCAGACCAATGTGAACCTGCCCTTCATCACCGCGGATGCCACCGGCCCCAAGCACTTTGATATGACCATCACCCGCGCCAAGTTCAATGAGCTGACCGCCGATCTGGTGGAAGCCACCATGGGTCCGGTACGCAATGCCCTTTCCGATGCGGGCCTCAAGCCCTCCGATATCGGCAAGGTGCTGCTGGTAGGCGGCTCCACCCGTATCCCCGCTGTCCAGGAAGCTGTCAAGAGCTTCATGGGCAAGGAGCCCTTCAAGGGGATCAACCCCGATGAGTGTGTGGCCCTGGGCGCTGCCCTGCAGGGCGGTGTTCTCACCGGCGATGTGAAGGGCCTGCTGCTCCTGGATGTTACTCCTCTGTCCCTGGGTGTGGAGACCCTGGGCGGCGTCATGACCAAGGTCATCGAGCGCAATACCACCATCCCCACCAAGAAGACGCAGATCTTCACCACCCCTGCCGATGGCCAGACCACCGTTGAGGTTCATGTACTGCAGGGCGAGCGTGAAATGGCTGCCGATAATAAGACTCTGGGCAACTTCCAGCTCACCGGCATCCCCGCCGCTCCCCGCGGCGTTCCGCAGATCGAAGTGACCTTCGATATTGATGCCAACGGCATTGTCCATGTATCCGCCAAGGATCTGGGCTCCGGCAAGGAGACCGGCATCACCATCACCTCCTCTACCAATATGAACAAGGACGATGTGGAGCGTGCCGTGAAGGAAGCCGAGCAGTACGCTGCTGAGGATAAGAAGCGCCGTGAGGCCATTGATACCCGCAATAACGCCGATCAGATCGTGTACCAGACCGAGAAGACCGTAAAGGATCTGGGCGATAAGATTTCCGCTGATGATAAGGCCACCATCGAGAAAAAGACCGAGGCCGTAAAGGAAGCGCTGAAGGGCACCGATGACGAGATGATCAAGGCTGCGACCGATGACCTGGCCAAGGTTTCCATGGAGATCTTCGGTAAGGTATATCAGTCCAATGCCGGCGCTGCCGGTGCTGCCGGCCCCGATATGGGCGGTGCGGCCGGTGCAGGCGCTGCCCCCGATGACGGCGTGGTAGACGCCGATTACCGTGAGGTAGACGATAACTAACCGAAAAACAAATTGTAATGGGGCGCGCAGAGGCAGTTTTGCCGCTGCGCTGTCCTGCTTGCAGAGGATAAAACCATTTTCTCTGCATGATCCTGTAATAAAGGGTGAGATGAATGGCAGAGAAAAGAGATTACTATGAGGTGCTGGGCCTGCAAAAGGGCGCCAGCGAGGATGAAATAAAAAAGGCTTTCCGCCAGCTGGCAAAGAAATACCACCCCGACCTGAACCCCGGCGATAAGGAAGCCGAGGCTAAGTTCAAGGAGGTCAACGAGGCATACGAGGTGCTCTCCGATAAGGAGAAGCGCCAGCGGTATGATCAGTTCGGCTTTGCCGGAGTGGACCCCAGCTATGGCGGCGGTGCGACCGGTGGAGCAGGTGGTTTTGGCGGCGGCTTCAGTGGCTTTGGCGATTTGGGCGACCTGTTCGGAGATATCTTCGGCGGAGGCGGCTTTGGCGGCTTTGGCAGCGGCCGGGTAAGGGACCCCAATGGGCCCATCCGCGGCGAGCACCGGGAAGCGCAGGTTACCATCTCCTTTATGGAGGCGGTAAAGGGCTGCACCAGGGATATTAAGGTCTCCCGCCTGGAAAACTGCAGTGAATGCGGCGGCAGCGGCGCCAAGAAGGGTACCAGCCCCGAAACCTGCCCCGATTGCCACGGCACAGGCCAGGTGACCGTGCGGCGTCAGACCGCCATCGGCGTAATGCAGATGCAGCAGCCCTGCGCCCGCTGCGGCGGACGGGGTCGCATCATCAAGGAGCCCTGCCCCAAGTGCGGCGGCAAGGGCCGTGTCAAGGTCAGCAAGACTGTGGCCGTCAATATCCCTGCCGGCATTGATGACGGCCAGACCGTAGCGGTGCGCGGCCAGGGCGACAGCGGCCGCAACGGCGGTCCCGCCGGTGATCTGCGGGTGACAGTCAGCGTCCGGCCCGATCCGCTCTTTGAGCGTGACGGCTATGATATCTGGTGCGAGATCCCCATTACCTTTGCGCAGGCGGCTATGGGTGATGACATTGTAGTCCCCACCGTAGATGGCAAAGTGAGCTACCATGTGCCGGAGGGCACCCAAAGCGGGACGGTATTCCGTCTGCGGGATAAGGGCATCCCTGCCCTGAATGGCCGCGGCCGCGGTGACCAGTATGTGCGTGTGGTGGTGGAAGTGCCCAAGAGCATGACCAAGGCCCAGAAGGATAAGCTGCGGGAATTTGACGCGGCGCTGAGCGACAAGAACTACCAGAAACGCAAGAGCTTTACGGAACGGCTGAGGGACTGCTTCAGCGACAAGTAAACAAAAAGGGAGAGCCTTTGGGGCACCCTCCGTAAGGAAGGTGCCCCAACTGCTTTACATTTGACTCCTTTTCGGATTGTGTTGTCACAATCCGATGCTCGCTATCCCTATGGACTCGGTGATGTATGCTTCGTATTATTTGTTTATAACTTCTTTGTACCAAGTTGGAACGGGTTTTGTCATATTATCATACCAACTTAGTACATCTTTTGCTTGATTTACCATTACTTGAATTTTGCTCTGACCAAAAGGAATTGCCCAAGGCACAGAAGATAAAGTATTACTGCTGATATAAAGTGCGAGCAACTCCCAAAACTGAACCGGCACATCATTATCGAAGTACCCGTTTACCATTCCGGTTGCAAATAAAGGAGCAGCTTGAGCACACCACACAATGCGGTTAAATTCTTCCCACGGATCTCCAAAGTCATTTCTGTTAAAATCAATAATGTAAAGTTGCTTATCATTCCCTATCATCATATTGCTGATATGATAATCTCCGTGCTGATAAGTTCGAGGGCGACCGCTGAGTAAATATCTGTGAGCATTAATGTAATCAATGAAGGCTTGCCCATTTTCGTACTTGATAGGACATTCTTCATACATTTTGATTTTGCGGTCTGCTTTACGATTAAAGTAAATTTCCCAATCTTCTATTCCTTTGGGAGCTGGGATTTTGTGAATCTCCTTCAGTATTCTTCCCGCTTCAAAACCATAAGAATATTGTTCTTCGCATGTTAAATTATGTACATTTTCTTCTACATCAACGCCATCTATCCAAGTTTGAATAGAATAAACTCCTTCATCAGATGTACCGAACTCTAAAGGTTTGCACATTGGCACACCGAGAGTTGCTACCTGACTCATAAGTTCATATTCACTTTTCTTTCTGTCATACTGTTCAATCGGAGAAACACGAAGCAAAAATCTTTTTCCTTGTTCGTCAGTAAGACAGTATTTTTTATCTTCTGACCAACCTTTATCTATTAGTTGCTTTGTAATAAACTTATGTTGTGGCACAGTCTTTCCCTCCTTCAGATAGCAAATAGTTATTTGCTATCTGAAAATTATTATACTATAAAATGATTTTTCCGCAAACCAGTCATTTTGACGACTTACAAAAGCAAAAAGGGAAACGACTTCCTTGCGGAGTGTTTCCCTTGCGGGCTCTCCTTTTTGGGCCTTGCGGGGGGCTTGCGAAGGGGGGGTAGGGCGCCCGCAGGGCAAACCGTCCGCAGGACGGTTTCGGCGGCGGAGCCGCCGGTTCCGGCGAAGCCGGAACGCCCTGCGGGCGCCCGGGGACCGGCCTACATGTCCTCCGCCAGCTTTTTCAGCAGGCCCTCCGCCAGGCGGTCCACTTCGGCAAAATCCATCGCCCCAATGTAGTGCTCCTCCAGCTCGTCGTGCCGCCGGTGCGCCTCGGCAATGGCCAGCTCCGCCTGCCGCAGCAGTGTCGCGGCTGTCTTTTGCAAAAAGCGGATGCGCACCCGCCGGGATTTTATGGCGCTGCCATCATCGGTAAAACGCTGAGCGTGGATGGCCCGGCCCGCCAGCGGTACCCGGTGCAGGCTGTTGCTGGTCACAAAGGCCAGCCCCGCTTCCGGGATCAGCAGATGATCCAGCTTTTCGGGGGAGAGGGGACAGGGGCAGCTGATGACATGGTACCCCCGTGCCACTGCTTCATCCCGTAGCCGGGGCAGCAGTGCCGCGGCCGCTGCCCCGCAGGGGTCCTCCAGGCAGATGACCCGCTCACACAGCGTCGAAATTGTTTCATGAAACAAAATGGTGCCCCGGTCGGTCACCGCGGAGAGCAGCCGCAGCGCCTCGCTGCCCGGTTTGCCCCGGTCAGGCAGCTCCCGGGCAGCCAACCGCTGCACATAGTGCTCGATTTTTTCCCAGTTTAGGGTCTCCGCCGCCAGCCGGCGCACCTCCCCCAGCAGGGCCCCCGCCCCGGAAAGATACCGTACCGCCTGCCAGTGCAGCCCGCTGATCTCCCGCCCCAGTCGGACGATCTCCTCCCGCCGGGTGAATAGAAGCTCCTCATCCCAGCACCCACACAGAGAAAACGGCTGCTCCACCGCCCCTGGGAACTGCGGTTCCAGCGCGTGGGGCGGGGTGGCATCCAGCAGCACCGTCTTTTGCCGCGGCAGAATGACCCCATCCAGGCTGGCGGCATCGGAGGAACAGTGGATCTCCTCCACCGGCTGGCCGCGCTGCAGGGCCAGCTTTATTACCCGCTTCATCAGGGTGGATTTGCCGGTGCCCGGCCCGCCTTTGATGAGGATGCAGCGCCAGCCCTCCTCCGGCCGGGTGAACTGCCCGAACAGCGAATAAAACCCGTTTTGGGAATTGCACCCCATAAACCAGCGGCAGGGGATCGTTTTTTCCATGAAAAGGCTCCTTTCGGCGGGGTATGGCGTTCGCGCCCGCTGGTGCCATTCTATGCCGCCCCGGTGAATGTTGCCCCAGGTTCCTGCAGGGTGCCGGTTCGGCCCGCAGGGCAAACCGTCCCTCCGGGACGGTTTTAGGGCGGCTTCGCCGCCCCACGGGCGCCTGCGGCGCCCGGCCCTGCGGGCCGCCTGTCCCCGCCGCTCACCCGTGCGAAAGCCACAAAAAAAGAGGGCCCGCAGGCCCTCCCGGTACAAAAATCATATCTTTATCCCCAGCTCCTGTATTTTCTCCCGCAGCGAGAGAAAATCCGCGAAGCCGTTTTTGGTATTGTAGGGGTTGCGCAGCAGCGCCGCCGGGTGGAAGGTCCCCATCATCCACACCCCGTTTTTTTGGATCCACTCGCCATGCTGGCGTGTTACCTTGTAATCCGGCTGGATCAGCGTCATGGCGGCAATGCGCCCCACGCACACAATGATCTTGGGCCGGATGAGCGCCACCTGGTTGCGCAGGTAGCCCATGCAGGCGGCGATCTCCTCCTGCTCCGGGTCGCGGTTCTGCGGCGGGCGGCACTTTACTATATTGGCTATGTAGATATTGCGGCTGCGGTCCAGGTCGATGTAGTGCAGCATTTTATCCATCAGCTGGCCGCTGCGCCCCACAAAGGGCTCTCCCTGCTCGTCCTCGTGCTGGCCCGGCCCCTCCCCGATGAACATGATCTCTGCCTTGGGGTTGCCCACCCCAAAGACTACATGGTTCCGGCCTTGGCACAGCTTGCAGGCGGTGCAGTGCAGCGCGGTATCTCTCAGGCTTTCCCAGTCCATCATGGGTGTCGCCTCCTTTTGTAAATTTTTCGATAAACCTATTATATCAGATAATTAGACTCTTTGCAAAATAGAACATGGGTGTTATAATATTATGGACAAAAAAGTATGCGACAATAAGGAGGCATCCCCCTATGGCAAAAGTATTAGTAGAAACTTCCGCCCGTCATCTGCACCTTTCCCAGCAGGATCTGGAGACCCTGTTCGGCGAAGGCTTCGAGCTGACCTTCAAAAAAGCGCTTTCCCAGCCCGGCCAGTTTGCCACCAATGAAAAAGTCGAGGTCATCGGCCCCAAAAAGTCCATGGGAATGATCTCGGTTCTCGGCCCCGTCCGCAAGCAGACCCAGGTCGAGCTTTCCATGACCGACGCCCGTTCCATCGGCATCGCCCCCTTCGTGCGGGAATCCGGTGACCTGGCCGGTACCCCCGGCTGCCGTCTGATTGGCCCCAAGGGCGAGATCGAACTGAAGGAAGGCGTTATCGTCGCCAAGCGCCACATCCACTTCACCCCGGAGGATGGCGAGAAGTTCGGCGTTAAGGATAAGCAGATCGTCCGGCTGAAAATTGATTCCGATGACCGCAGTCTGGTGTTCGATGATGTCATCTGCCGTGTTTCCCCCACGGCCGGCACCGCCTGCCACCTGGATACCGATGAAGCCAATGCTGCCGGCTGCTCCGGTGAAGTCTACGGCGAGGTCATTCTGTAAAATCACGCACCCCCGGCGGCAGACTTACCCACAGTCTGCCGTCTTTTACAAAAATCAAAGCGACCGAAAGGAGTTCTTCTATGGCCACCCTTTTGCAGCTCTGCCAGCCCTTCGATCACGCTGTGATGGCCGTCATCCAGCAGCTAAGCGGCGCCATGATGGATAAGATCATGCTGGTGTTCACTTTCCTGGGCGAGGAGACTTTCGCTATTCTGCTGCTCATTGCCGTGTACTGGTGCTGGGATAAGCGGATCGGCGAATATCTCTTGTTCTCCCTTTACACCGCCATGAGCCTCAACGGCCTGCTCAAGGATATCATCTGCCGTCCCCGCCCGTTTTTGAATGACGAGTTCAGTGACCTGCGCTATGTCAAGGTAAAGGGCCTGCTGGTGGATACTGAGCACCTTTCTTCCTCCTGGTCCTTCCCCAGCGGCCACAGCCAAACCGCCGGCAGCATCTACGGCAGCCTTATCAATGGCCGCAAGCTCGGGATCAAAGTCTGCGGCATCGCGGTCATCCTGCTGGTCATGCTCTCCCGGGTCTATCTCGGAGTCCATTACCCCACCGATACCATTGTGGGCGCGGTGCTGGGCCTGCTGTGCGCCTGGGTGTGCGGGCTGCTGTTCCGCCGCTTTTATCAGCACCGCCTGCTGCTGATGGCCGCCGCTGTGCTGCTTTCCGGCTTGATGCTGCTGGTCAGCCCCTCCGGCGACAGCGTAAAAACCCTGGCGATGGGCGTGGGCGCTGTACTGGGCATGTGGCTGGAGGACGGCCTGGTGGAGTTCCGCTCCGCCAATGGCTTCTTCGGCGGGGCGCTGCGGCTCATTTTGGGCTTTGCACTTATCATGGCCATCCGCATCGGCCTTAAGGCCCTGCTGCCCGATATGATGTGGTGCCACACCCTGCGCTACGGCCTCATGGGCCTGTTCGGTACCTTCCTGTGGCCGTGGGTCTTTACCAAATTGGGCTTTTGATAAAAAGACAACCCAGGCGGCGAACGCAAAAGTGGGTGCTGGCTGCGTTGCCCCCTCGAAAGGCATAAGCCCGTCTTGCGCCGGGCGCGAGCCTTCCTTCGGGTGCAGCCTTGCCATCCCCTCCCTTTTCCGCCCGCCGCCCGTATCACCATAAAAAATTCATTTTAGGAGGTCGTATTATGGGATTTCTGAAAAATCTGCTGGGCCTGGGTGTTGCCGCCGGCACCGCCTATGCTGCCGTTAAGGTAGCGCAGAAGTACAACGAAAAGAAGAACGCGAACGCGGATCTGAACGGCGATGGCGCCGTGGATGCCAATGATACCGTCTACGGCGTTAAGGAAGCCGCCCGCGAGGTGTACGCGGAAACCGCCGCCAAGGTGCGGGAGAAGGCCCCAGAGGTCCGGGAAAAGGCCGCTGCCGCCATCGGGGCCGTGCAGGAAAAAGCCCCCGAGTTCATCGAGAAGGTGAAGGGAGCCGCCGGCGAAGCCTGGAGCGCCATCCATGGCGAAAATTTCCCTGCCGCCGAGGTGGAGCTGGAGGAAGAACCCACCTGTTCCGAGGATGTCACCGCCGAAGAGACCGAAGAGCCTGCCGCCGAGCCGGAGACCCCCGCCGCCGGGCAGGAGTAAGCAAACCCCGCAAACCAAAAGACCGCCCCAGCCGGGCGGCCTTTTTGCTGCGCTTATTTGATGAAATTGGTGCGGATGGGCGCTTCCCGCTGGGGCAGGCCGTATTTCTCCCGGCCTAGCGCGATGCTGCGCATCAAGAAGGTCATATTGCGGGCCAGCGTGCGCATGGTCTGCCGGCCTTCCTCGTCCTGCTCAGCTTCGCCGGGCGCCCGCCCGTGGATGCTGTTCCAGTATTGGCTGGAAGCGACCGGCATCCCCGCTATGGTAAAAAATTTGTTCAGCTCATCAAAGGTCGCGCTGCACCCGCCGCGCCGCGCGCACACCACACTGGCCCCTACCTTCATGGATTTATCAAAGTGGCTGCTGTAAAAAAGCCGGGTCAGGCAGGCCACCAGCGTGGCATTGGCGCTGGCGTAGTAGACGGGGCTGGCCGCCACCAGGCCGTCCGCCGCCTCCAGCTTGGGCGCCAGCTCGTTTACGATGTCATCAAAGACGCACCGGCCGGTCTCGACGCATCTGCCGCAGGCAATGCACCCCCTGATATCCCGCGCGCCCACCTGCACCGTTTCCACCTCCACGCCTTCCTCCCGGAAGATCCTTTCCATCTCCTCCACCGCCACAGTGGTATTGCCGCCCACACGGGGGCTGCCGTTCAGGATCAAAACCTTCATTGCCGTGCCTCCTATCTGTTAAAATGTGTTCAGCCTCATTATATCTGCTTTGGGTGAAATTTACAACAGCCCCGCCGGGGCAAAATATTGCACAAAAAAGAAAGGTAAATTTGTGCACCCCACCAATTGTTTCCTGTACCAATTGACACCCCCGCCCCGCCGTGCTATCCTGTTTATACCAATCATATCCCCATGGGGATATTTTGTGTTTGCAGAGCAAACACAACCCCGCCTGCGGGAAAAATAAAAAAGAAGAGAGGTTTGTTCAAATGAAAAAGCTTTTAAGTGTTGTGCTGGCGCTGCTCATGCTGGCCGTCATGCTGCCGGTCGTGGCAATGGCGGATGATGCCAATTACTGCACCATTGAAGGTGTCAATGGCAAGTTCGATACCCTTACTGCCGCCGCAAAGGCTTGGCGTGAGAGCAAAGGCGTTGTAACCGAAGGAAATACCTTCGGTGCAAACAATTTGGGCACAGTAGAATCCATAGTGTGGGACATCTATGGCACGGTTCCTGTTGGCAATGGCGCTGGTGTTGCAGGCGACAATGGCGCAGGAGACTGTATCTTTACTGGCGGTTACTTTACGCCTGCTGTTACTGTAAGTAAAGTTACCGTTACTGGCCATAACAATGCTACCATCAGCAAAACAAATAATGATAAATACCGTGTAAGCGTAAACGCAAATGAAGTGGTATTTGCAAACATCACCTTTGAAGATACCATGAGAAACGATAGTAACCCCGGAAGCCTTACTTTTACTAATTGCACTTTCAAGGCGGGTCTGAGAATGCCTCATGCAAGAGACAATTCGACCTTGAAGGTAGAAAACGGTGTGTTTACCGGAAGTGAAGAGAGCGGCTATGCAATTTTTGTGCAGGGGACGATGACAAATGTGGTGCTTTCTGGCAATCAGATTTCCAACGCCAAGCGCGGCATAAATGTCGAGGCGGATTCTACTGCAACTGTTTCCATCACCGGCAACACCATCACCAACTTGACCGGATACACCAAGAATGATCAGACCTATGGCGCAGCCATTCAGCTTACCAAGGGCAGAGAGTTTATCATCACCAACAATAAGATTGATGTCAATACCGGCAATGCGTTCCGTTTTTATAGCGGACTGGATGCCGATGTGACAATCAGCGATAACATTATTAAGGCACCTTATCTTGTATGGAATCAGGCTGAATTGCTCAATGAGAAGATTACTTCTCAGGATAATAAACTTACAATCACTAACCCGAATAAAGCAGCAACCAGTGATGGTGCTCTTGAGGACGCTACCGTAATCAAGGCCGCCCCCACTCAAATCGTCATCATCACCCCCGCCGGGGACACCCCCAAGACCGAGCCCGAGAAGAACCCCTCCACCGGCGCCAATGATATGGTCGCCGCGGCCGCGGCCCTCATGGCCGTCTCCGCCCTTGGCATGGCCGTCCTCTCCCGCAAAAAATAAAATCATCCGCCCCACCCAAAAAGCTCCCCCACCGGGGGAGCTTTTGCTGTGATAAGGTAAGGCTCACCAAAAGAAAAAGACGCCTTTGGGCGTCTTTTTCTTTTGGTGAACCATCGGGGATTCGAACCCCGGGCCCTTTGATTAAAAGTCAAATGCTCTGCCGACTGAGCTAATGGTTCATATTGCCGCATGGCAACAGATACATTATAATGGCCTCCCCCCGGCTTGTCAAGCATTTTATCACTATACTTTCCATCTCTTTCCCATCTTTTCCCCGCAATGGGCTATAACATTTCCCCGCCCCGCATTGCATTTCTCCCGCGCTTTCGTTATAATACTTTCAGCGTTAATTTTGGGAGGATATGTTTATGCTTTTCTGGATCGGTCTGGGCGTTCTGCTCATCGGTGGCATCATGGCCCGCGTCGCTTCTAAGCGCGGTGACGAGGGCGAAGCCCTCAAAAAGGTCGGCATCGCGCTCATCTTCATCGGCACCGCCATTCTGCTCTTTGTGCTCACCATCAATATTCTGGTGTGGACCGGCCGCTTCGGCGTTGCCTCCTGATCACCCTGCCCCCCTACGGGGGCTTCCTTTTTTAACCGCCGCCGGGTATAATAAACTCATACCCAAGTACTCCCCGGAAAGGAGGCCGCCCTGTGCCGCTGGAACTGCAAAGCGATATCCGCTACCTCAAAGGGGTAGGGGAGAGCCGCGCCCAGCTTTACCATAAGCTCGGCGTGGATACCGTGGAGGACCTCCTCTACCACATCCCCCGCCGCTATGTCGATCTCACCCATCCCACCCCGCTGGCAGAAGCCATTCCGGGGCAGAAGTGCGCCGTCCGGGCGCTGCTGGCCGCCAAGGGCCGGGAGCAGCGCATCCGCCGGGGGCTTTCCGTTTTTCGCCTCACCGCCGTGGATGGCCCCGTCACCCTCCACATCACCTTTTTCAATGCCAAATACACCGTCGATTCCCTGCGCGAGGGGGAGGAGTACCTCTTCTACGGTACCCTTACCGGCGGCTTTTACGCCCGGCAGATGGACTCCCCGCAGGTGTTCCGCCCGGAGGAAGCCGGCACCCTGCTGCCGGTCTATCCGCTTACCCAGGGCCTCAGCAATAAAATGGTCAGCCGCCAGGTCGCCGAAGCCCTCCATCGGGTGGAGCAGCTCCCGGATCCCTTGGCAGGCAGCGGCCTGCCGCGGCAGTACGGCCTGATGAGCTACTCGGAAGCCCTCCATGCCGTCCACTTCCCGCGCGATTGGGCGGCGATCGAAACCGGCCGCAGCCGCATGGTCTTTGATGAACTGCTCTGCCTTACCATCTGCTTTGCCCGGATGCGCCAGGGCCGGGCATTGCGGCATATCGCCCCCATGCAGCCGCACCCCCTTACCGCCTACTATCAGGCTCTGCCTTATCAGCTGACCGGCGCCCAGCAGCGCGCCATTGCCGAAGCCATCGGCGATATGTGCAGCGGCACCCCCATGAACCGCCTGGTGCAGGGGGATGTGGGCAGCGGCAAAACGGCGGTGGCTGCCGCCCTGTGCTATTTTACCTTCCTCAATGGCGCCCAGAGCGCCCTAATGGCCCCCACCGAGATCCTGGCCCAGCAGCATTACCACAATCTCGCCCCTCTTTTGGAGCGCCTTGGCATGCGGGTGGCCCTCCTCACCGGCTCCCTTTCCGTCAAAAAGAAGGAGACCCTCAAAGCCGCCCTCGCCGCCGGGGAACTCGATCTCTGCATCGGTACCCATGCCATCCTCACCGCCGATACCGAGTTTTCCCGGCTGGGGCTGGTCGTCACCGATGAGCAGCACCGGTTTGGAGTGCGGCAGCGGGCCGCCCTGCGGCAAAAGGGCCAGGATACCCATGTCCTGGTCATGTCCGCCACCCCCATTCCCCGCACCCTGGCTATGATCGTCTACGGCGATCTGGAGCTCTCCATCATCGATGAGCTGCCCGCCGGCCGCCAGCCGGTGCGCACCTACCTCATCAATAGCGAGATCCGGGAGCGGGCCTTCGGCTATATCCGCCGCCACCTCGATGCAGGTTATCAGGCTTATCTCATCTGCCCCGCCGTGCAAAGCGAGGAGGAAGAAGCGGCCGCCGCCCATCTCAAATCCGCCGTGGAATACGCCGAAGAGCTGGCCCACGGCGCCTTTGGGCAGTATCGGGTCGGCCTGCTCCACGGCAAAATGCGCCCCGCCCAAAAGGAAAAGGTCATGGCGGAATTTGCCGCCGGGGAGATCCAGCTGCTGGTGGCCACCGCCGTGGTGGAAGTCGGCGTGGATGTCCCCAATGCCGTGATTATGATGATTGAAAATGCCGAGCGGTTCGGACTTTCTCAGCTCCACCAGCTGCGCGGCCGGGTGGGCCGGGGCCGGGTGCAGTCCCACTGCATTCTCCTTTCCGATACCGATAACCCTGAAACCAAGGAGCGCCTGCGGGTGCTGTGCAGCACCAATGACGGCTTCAAAATAGCGGAAGAGGACCTCAAGCAGCGCGGCCCCGGCGATTTCTTTGGGGAGCGGCAGCACGGCCTGCCGGAGCTCAAGGTGGCGGATCTCGCCGCCGATAGCCGCCTGCTGCAAAAGACCCAGCAGGCCGCCGGCGAGCTCCTCGCCCGTGATCCCCAGCTGGATACCCTTCCCGCCCTCTCCCGCCGTGTGGACCGCCTGATGGCGAAAATGAGCTTGTAAAGCCGTCTGCGGCCCCGCACCGACCCAAAGCCTCCCTTGTGTAAAGGGAGGTGGCACGGCGCAGCCGTGACGGAGGGAT
>OIWU01002192.1_pt1 | contig 17167 bp, 15 predicted proteins | sample 1587711 | NCBI WGS metagenome assembly OIWU01 (sample SAMEA3888909, study PRJEB22519) | human gut metagenome | biome: human gut; feature: human-associated habitat; material: faeces | place: Denmark | collected 2010 | reverse complement strand
GGAGCCGCTAACGGCTGCCCTACCTTACCGTCGCGGAGAATTTACCACTTTATCGGCAGTCTCGACTCTCTTCTGATTTCCGATTGCCAGCCTTACAGCCCAATTATACAGGTCACCGTCCGGCCTGTCAACAAACCTGCTTACAGGTCCAGTGCCGTGAGGTCCGCGAAAGTCTCCCGGCGGACCGCCTCGTAAATACGGTCCGGGGTCAGCATCACCACGGCAGGGCGGGGCAGACGGTTATAGTTGGAGGCCATGGAGTAGTTGTAAGCGCCGGTGGTGCACACCGCCAGAAGATCCCCCCGGCAGGTGTCTCCCGGCAGCTCCACGCCGGGCTGGATGATGTCCCCGCTCTCGCAGCAGCGGCCCACCACATCGAACCGCTCCATCGAACCGGACTTATGGGCGTGATAGACGGTGTAGCGGGACTGGTAGAGCGCGTAGCGGGGGTTGTCCGTCATGCCGCCGTCCACCGCCGCGTACTGCTTATAGCCGGGAATGCGCTTCACGGAGCCAACGGTGTACAGCGTCATCCCCGCGTCCGCCACAATGCTGCGGCCCGGTTCCATCAGGAACCGGGGCATGGGCAGGCCCAGCCGTTCCGTTTCCTCCTTCAGATGGGCCGCCAGCTCCTCCAAACGGGCGGGAATGTTAATGGCCTCGTCCTCAGCGGTATAGCGGACGCCGTAGCCGCCGCCAAGGTTCAGGTCCGAAAGCGTCACGCCGGTCTCGTCCCTGATCTGCGCCAGAAACGGCACCATAATATCCAGCGTCCGCTGGTACACATCCTCTCCGAACACCTGCGAGCCTACATGGCAGTGCAGGCCCCGGAGGTCCAGATGGGGCAGCGTCAGAGCCAGCTTCACCAGTTCCATGGCCTGTCCGGTCTCCACCGCCGCACCGAATTTGGAGTCCACCTTTCCGGTACTGACGGCCTCGTAGGTGTGGGGGTCAATGCCCGGCGTTACCCGCAGAAGGATCTTCTGGGTGACGTTGGCCTCTGCCGCCATCTTTTCCAGCGCTAAAAGCTCCTCCCGGTTGTCCGCCACAAAAAAGCCGATGCCCTGACTGACGCCATAGGCAAGATCCGCATCGGTCTTGCAGTTGCCGTGGAAATAGATCCGCTCCGCCGGGAAGCCGGCGCTGAGAGCGGTGTACAGTTCCCCGGAGGATACCACGTCCACGCCCATGCCTTCCTCCGCCATGATGCGGTACATCTGCTTAAAGGACGCCGCCTTGCTGGCGTACAGTGGCAGAGAGCCGGGGCCGAAATGGTCACGGAACGCCTGCAGATACATCCGGCAGTTGGCCCGGATGCGCGCCTCGTCCATCAGGTAGAGGGGGGTGCCATATTCCTTGGCCAGTTGGGTCACGTCATATCCGGCGAAGGTCAGGACTCCCTCCGGCGTCCGATCGATGTTGTTGGAAAGCATTTGGACTCCTCCTTAGTGGGAAACCGGCGTTGCCCGGCAGTCCACATTTTTATGGTTTAAATAGTAACACATTTTTTCTTGATAAGGAAGCGGCCTTCTGTTCAATTTTTGACGGATTTTGACCGGCTTTTCCGTGATTTTACCGCTTATGCGGCTCATTTTTTCCACAAAGCCTTAGTGGGGGGACATTCCTGCCGTGTTTGTCTTTTCCACGCGGAATACGTTGGATAGTGCTTCAGCACTTTAGGCTATTCCTCGATTCCGTGCAAAAACCAAGGCCGCCCATAGGACGGCCTTGGTTTTCTGTATATGCGTTAATCCATGGGAGCGCCGCACTTGGGACAGAACTTGCTGTCAGACTCCGCGCCGCACACCGGGCAAATCTTCAGGCCCGGCTCCGCCGCAGATACTTCACTGTGCTCCACCTTGATGGCGTTCTTCTGCTCCTCCAGCTCCGCGATGCGGGCCTTGGAAGCGGCAACGGCATCCGCCAGTTCCTGAACGCCCTCGGGCAGTTCTCCCTCATACTCGTTGATGAACCACTCACCGATCAGGCGGCAGTTCTTCTCGATCTCCCGCTGCTCACCGGCGATGGCCACGGAGATCTTGGTCTTTTCCGTGGTCTCCCGGGCCTTATCCGCGGCGACAGCCGCCATGTCCTTGGCCTTGTCAGCCGCCACAGCGGCCACATCCTTCGCCTTACGGCCCAATTCCTCAAAAAACGCCATCGTAAACGCTCCTTTCACGGCCGGTTTATCCAGCCGAATGATTCATGGCCTTAGTATACTTCCCTTTTTTCAAAAACGCAACAGCGTTCACACATTGTTTTCAATCCAACTCCGGGAGCGCTCCACCGCCCGATGCCAGCAGGCCAGATCCGCCAGACACGCTTCCTCCTCCCGCTGGGGACGGAACACGCACTGGCTTCGGCGCAGAGCTGCCAACTCGTCAAAGCCGTTCCACACGCCAACGGCCAGTCCCGCCAGCGCCGCCGCGCCGAAGGCGGTGGTCTCCACCTGAGCGGGCCGGTCCACCGGCAGCCGCAGCAGATCCGCTTGGATCTGCATGAGAATATCGCTGACGGACGCGCCGCCGTCCACCCGCAGTTCCGTCAAGGGACAGGGGGCATCGGCATTCATCACCCGCACCAGATCGGCGGTCTGATAGGCGATGCACTCCAGCACTGCCCGGGCGATATGGGCCTTGGTGCTGCCCCGTGTCAGGCCTACGATGGTGCCCCGGGCGTACATATCCCAATAGGGCGCGCCCAGACCGGTAAAGGCAGGCACCACCACAACGCCGCCGCTGTCCGGCACGCTCTCCGCCAGCCGATCACACTCCGGGGCGCTCTGGATCAGCCCCAGCTCGTCCCGGAGCCACTGGATGGTGCTGCCTGCGTTGAACACGCTGCCCTCCAAGGCGTAGACGGTTTTCCCCGCCACCTGCCAGCCCACGCTGGTCACAAGGCCGCTGCGGGACCGCACCGGCGTGCCGCCCACGTTCATCAGGGTGAAGCATCCGGTCCCGTAGGTGTTCTTCGCCTGACCGGGGGTGAAGCAGGCCTGTCCGAACAGGGCGGACTGCTGATCGCCCGCGCTGCCGCACACCGGGATGCCCGCCAGATCCTCCAATCCCGGCAAACCGGAAGCCAGATGACCGTAGACCTCGCTGTTGGACTTCGGCTCCGGCAGCAGGTCCATGGGGATGTCCAGCGCGGCACAGAGCGCCGGGTCCCATTGCAGGGTATGGATATTGAACAGCATGGTGCGGCTGGCGTTGGAATAGTCCGTCACATGGGCCTTCCCGCCGGTCAGGTTCCAGATAAGCCAGCTGTCCACCGTCCCGGCGCACAGTTCTCCCCGCTCCGCCCGCTGGCGGACGCCGGGAACGTGATCCATGATCCACTTCAGCTTCGTACCGGAAAAATAGGCGTCGATCAGCAAGCCGGTCTTTTCCGTCACCGTTTCTCCAAGGCCGTCGGCCTTCAGCCGGTCGCAGATCTCCGCCGTACGGCGGCACTGCCACACAATGGCATTGTACACCGGCTGTCCTGTCCGGCGGTCCCACAGGATCGCCGTCTCCCGCTGGTTGGTGATGCCGACGCCGGCAATGGCCTTGGGGTCGATATGGGCGGCGTCCACCGCCTCGGACAGCGCCCGGACCGTGGTGGCCCAGATCTCCATGGGATCGTGCTCCACCCATCCCGGCTGAGGGAAGATCTGCCGGAAGGGATATTGGGCCTTTGATACGATCTCTCCCCGGCTGTTGAACAGAATGGCCCGGGAGGTGGTGGTCCCTTGATCCAGTGCAGCGATATAGGTCTCCATTGGGTTTCCTCCTCTGGTAATTTTCAAAAAAGCGTGTTACACTATGATAAACCGCATTTTATCATACACAGGAGGAAATTTCCATGGTGAAACGTGAATTTACCTTTCCGTCCGCCGACGGCAAAACCGCCATTCACGCCGTGGAGTGGCTGCCGGAGGGCGCGCCCCGGGCCGTCCTGCAAATCGCCCACGGCGTTTCGGAATACGTGCTGCGGTACGAGGACTTCGCCGGTTATCTGACGGAGCGGGGCTTTGCCGTGGTGGGCAATGACCATTTGGGCCACGGCCTGTCAGTCTCTGACGGTGCGCCCCGGCTGTACTTCGGTCCCAAGGGCAGCTGGAACTGGGTGGTGGAGGACATGGAGCAGCTCCGGAAGCTGACCCACCGGCACTTCCCCAACCTGCCCTATTTCCTGCTGGGGCACTCCATGGGCTCCTTCCTGACCCGGACTTATCTCATCCGCTATCCCGGCACGGTGGACGGCGCTATTATCATGGGCACCGGCTACATGAGCGCCGCATCCACGGCGGCCAGTCTGGCCGTCATCAACGCCGAATGTCTGCGAAACGGCGAGTCCAGGCCCAGCGCCGTGGCCACAAAAGCCTCCTTCGGCATTTACAACCGCCGCTTCGCCCCTAACCGCACAAGCATGGATTGGCTGTCCCTGAACCCGAACAACGTGGACGCTTACCTGAAGGACCCGCTGTGTCAGGGCAACGCCTCGGCGGGGCTGTTCCGGGAGATGCTCTCCGGCATCCGCTTTGTCTGCAAGGAGGACAACATCCGCAAAATGAACCACCATACCCCCATCCTCTTCATCTCCGGGGCCATGGATATGGTGGGCGACTGCTCCAAGGGCGTGGAGCGGGCCGCTGCCGCGTTCCAGCGGGCCGGGATGCGGGACGTGACGGTGAAGCTCTACCCGGAGCTGCGCCACGAGGTCTTGAAGGAGGATTGCCGGGAGCAGGTCTACGATGACATCGACCGCTGGCTGGAGGGTAAGCTGGCGGGCGTCCGCTGAGGCGCTTCCCGTTCTATTTTACAAACCGGGCTGCTTTTTGCAGTCCGGTTTTTTCATCTTCCTCTTGACAATATCGATATTCGATAGTATGCTGTAAACAGAAATATCGAATATCGATAGTAGGGAGGCGGGACTGTGGCCCGGGAGAAATTTCAAACACTGACGGAGCAGATGTTCTATGTGCTGCTGACCCTCCGGGAGGAATGCTGCGGCACCGACGTGATGGCCCGCATCTCCAATCTCACCCAGGGCCGGGTGACGGTAGGCCCCGGCACCCTCTACAACCTGCTGGACAGCTTTCAGGCTACGGGCTGGATCATGGAAACGAAAACCGAGGGCCGCAGGCGGAGCTATCTCATCACCCCCGCCGGGGAACAGGCCTTGGCCGAGGAATACCAGCGGCTGCAAGTTCTATCGGAGGATTACCGCAGCTACATGGGCCGGAGAGGAGAGATCGAATCATGAAGCTTTTTGACAGACAGAAAAAACAGGAGATCAATCTCTACGCCTACTATGACCACGCCGGGATCGTCCGCCATCTGGAGGACATGGCCCGTCAGGGCTGGCAGCTGGAAAAGGCCGGGTCCGTGTTCTGGACCTACCGGCGGTGCAAACCGGCAGAGCTGCGCTACGCCGTGGTGTACTTTTCCAAGGCCAGTCAGTTTGACCCGGAGCCGCCGGCGGAGCAGCGGGAGTTCTGGGAGCTGTGCAAAGCCACCGGCTGGGAGCTGGTGACCAACCGCTATCAGATGCAGATCTTCCGCAATCCCGCGCCGGACGCCATCCCTATTGAGACGGACCCTGTGGTGCAGGTGGAAAATGTCCGCGCCGCCATGAAAAAAGGCTCCGCCCGGGCCAACTGGTGCCTGCTGGCCACTTCCCTGCTTCAGCTCTGGCTGCAATCCCGCTCTGTCTACACCATCCGGGATCTGCTGCTAAGCACTTTTACCCTGTTGGCTATTCTCATCTGGCTGATGCTGGGCATCAAGGCCGTCATGGAGCTGATCGGCTACTACCGCTGGTGCCGAAAGGCCCGGACCGCCGCTAAGGAAGAAGGTGTTCTGCTCTCGCCCCGGACCCGCAAATGGTGGCAGATCCTGCAAATTTTGGGGTTCCTTGTTACGGTCGCCCTTGCTCTGTCGCTCCCGCTGCTGAGTACTTCCCACAACCCGTCCACCCTGATCACCCTCGCGGCAGTTCTTGCTTACACTCTGCTGCTGACGCTGATCGTCAACGGCAGCCGTCAGCTTATGAAGAAAAAAGGCTTCTCCGCCGAAGCAAATATGGGGTTTAACATCCTGATTGCCGTAATCGGCTCCCTTGTCCTTATGGGCGGTCTTGTCTGGGTGGGCTTTCGCGTTGACAAAGTTCCCTCGCTCCAGGGCCATGTCAACGCGGAGATCCGCACCTCTCCCGCCTACCCTGCCGGTGACACGGAGCACACCTACACCGTCTACCACGATCCCCTGCCCCTGACGGTGGAGGATCTGGTGGGAGAAACCGCCTATACGGACTATTCCTGCTGCCGGGCCGTTGAAGGCACACCGCTGATGACGGCATACAAATACCGGCAGGAGGTTCCCTATGTGTTCGACATCGTTTCCGAGGAAGACGGCCCGGAGCTGCTCTATGAGATCTATGAGGTGAAGCTGGACTGTCTCTACGAGCCGGTGAAGCAGTCCTTCTTCAAGGACAAAACATTCAGTATCCCTGGCAAATTCAAATTTGCGGTTTCCCAAAACTGGACGCCGGTGGACGCCGCCCCCTGGGGCGCTTTGGACGCTTACCGGTTCATCCGGGAGGACAACACGCCCATCGGGAATTTCCTGCTCTGCTACGCCGACCGCTTCGTGGAGATCCGGTTTGACCCCTGGTATGACGGAGCCGCGCCCACTGAAAAGCAAATGGCGCTGGTGGGAACGGTATTGGGCAGCGGGCCGCTGTCCTGACGAAAGTTCCATACAAAAAACCACTACCCGGAGCGATCTGCTCCGGGTAGTGGTTTTCGTTACACTTATTGATTGTCCAGCTTTTCCAGGGCAGACTTGGCGGCCATCTGCTCGGATTCCTTCTTGCTGTGGCCGCTGCCCTCACCGATGGCGGCGCCGTTGAGCCGCACCTCGGTAACGAAGGTCTTGGCGTGGTCGGGGCCTTCCTCCCGCACCATGCAGTAGGTCAGCTCCTGACCGGCCTTCCGCTGGATGTGCTCCTGCAAAAGGGTCTTGTAGTCCCGGCGGCGCTCCTCCACCACCTCTTCCCTCTCCACGTCCAGCAGAACGCGGTGGATCAGCTCCGACGCGGCGGTAATGCCGCCGTCCAGATACACGGCGGCGAACACAGCCTCGGTTGCATCCGCCAGAATGGAGGCCCGATGGCGGCCGCCGCCGGCCTCCTCACCCTTGCCCAGCTTCAGATAGCTGCCCAAATTCAGCTTCTGGGCCACCTCGTGAAGGCTCTGCTCGCACACCAGCGCTGCCCGGATCCGGGTCAGATCCCCCTCCGGCAGGTCCGGGTGCCGGGCGAAGAGATACTCCGCCGTCACAAAGCCCAGCACGCTGTCGCCCAAAAACTCCAGCCGTTCGTTGCTGCCAAGCCCCTGGGAGCGATGCTCATTCGCGTAGGAGCTGTGATTCAGCGCCTCCCGCAGCAGTTCTTGGTTCCGGAAGGTATAATTTAATTTTTTCTCCAGTTCCTGCATCCCTGTTCACCTCATAAGGAAGCCCCGCGCATGGCGGGGCCACTCTTTTTTACTTCAGCTTGGAAGCGACAAAATTCACCGCGTCGCCCACGGTCTTGAGTCCGGCCAGCTCGTCCTCGTTGGCCTCACCCATATCAAATTCCTCTTCCATGGCCATGACCAGCTCCACCAGGTCCACGGAATCAGCGCCCAGATCCTCCTCGAAGGAAGTATCCATGGTCACCTCCGCAGGCTCCATTGCAAACTGCTCGGACACCAGATCCCGCATGGTCTGAAAGATTTCATCAACTGACATACCAAATTCACTCCTATGAAACATTTCAAAATTCATTTGCTTCTTAGCATGAAGCAATCATACGGCAATCCCATAGCCCTGTCAAGAGGGCAGCCCTCTTTTATCCGTTCTTTTCCACCTTCATCACGTCGATGTGGGCCTCCACGTCCGCGATGATCCCGCTCTGGGTGTATTCCACCGCCCGGAACACGGCGTTGCGGATGGCCCGGGCATCAGAGGAGCCGTGGGCCTTCAGCACAGGCTTGCTGATGCCAAGGAAGGGCGTTCCGCCTACCTCGCTGGGGTCCAGCAGCTTTTTCACGTCGCCCAGGCTGTCCTTGATGAGTAGGGCGCCCAGCTTGCTCTTCGTGCTGGATAAAAACGCCTTCTTCATCTCGCCCAGCAGCAGCTTAGCGGCGCCCTCCACGGTTTTCAGCAGGATATTGCCGGAATAGCCGTCCGCCACGATGACGTCAGCCCCGCCCAGCAGGGCGGTGTTGGCCTCGATGTTGCCGATGAAGTTCAACCGGCCCTCCCGGCCCGCTTCCTCTAACAGGGCGTAGGTCTCATGGCGGAGGGTATCGCCCTTGGACGGCTCGGCACCGATGTTCAGCAGGCCCACCCGGGGCTTCTCCACCCCCATGAGCCGCTGGGCGTAAAAATTGCCCAGATACGCAAATTGCAGCAGATATTCCGGCGTACAGTCGGCGTTGGCGCCGCAGTCGCAGAGCAGGGCGCGGCCCGTAGCGGTGGGGAGTACAGGCCCCATGGCCGCCCGGCGAACACCCCGGATCCGCTTCACCAGCAGGGTGGCCCCCGCCAGCAGCGCGCCGGTGGAACCGGCGGAGACGAAGGCGTCTCCCTCCCCGTTTTTCAGCATAGTCAGGCCCACGGTCAGGGAGGAATCTTTTTTGCGCTTGAAGGCAGTGGCGGGATCGTCGCACATTTCCACCACTTCCGTGGCGTTCACGATCTCCACGCCCTCCGGCAGGGGGCCGGACAGGCAGGCCCGGATGGCCTCCTCACGGCCCACCAGCACGATGTCCGCGCCGCACTGGGCATGGGCCTCCAAAGCGCCCTGTACCACCGCCTGAGGGGCGTTGTCGCCGCCCATGGCGTCCAAAATGATCTTCATTGACAGGTTCCTCCTTTCAGGGGGACGGCCGCCGTCCAGTTTCCCGGCCGGCGGGTTTATTCTTCTGTGTTGCGGGCGGTCAGGCTAAAATATCCGCCTTTTTCTCCTCCAGGATGGCCAGCGCCCGCTGGGAGATCTCGGCGTTTTTATTTCTCTTGCCCTTGACGAAGTGGTCAAGAGGCGGGATGATGCCGAAGTTGATATTCATAGGCTGGAACTGGGTCACAGACTCGTTGGAAATGTACAGTGCCAGCGCGCCGATGGCCATTTCCCGTGGGAAGTCCACCGGGGACTGTCCCTTCAGGCGGCGGGCCGTTTCAATACCCACCAGAAAGCCGCTGGCGGCGGACTCCACATATCCCTCCACACCGGTCATCTGCCCGGCAAAGGCAATGCGGGGTTCCTTTTTCAGCCGGTAATACCGGTCCAGCAGCCGGGGGGAATCCAGGAAGGTATTCCGGTGCATGACGCCATACCGCAGGAATTCCGCGCTGTGCAGGGCGGGAATCATGGAAAACACCCGCCGCTGCTCCGGGAATTTCAGATGGGTCTGGAAGCCCACCAGATTGTAAACGGTGCCCTCGGCGTTGTCCCGACGAAGCTGCACCACGGCGTAGGGCCACCGGCCTGTCCGGGGATCGTCCAGTCCCCGGGATTTCAGGGGACCGTACAGCAGCGTGTCATGGCCCCGGCGGGCCATGACCTCCACCGGCATACAGCCCTCGAACACCTGACTGTCCTCAAAGCCGTGGACCTCCGCCTCCTGGGCGGTGGTCAATTCCTTCCAGAAGGCGTCATATTCCTCCTGATTCATGGGACAGTTTACATAATCGTCCGTGCCCTTATCATACCGGGAACCCATCCAGGCGTGTTCCATATCCACGCTCTCAGCAGATACCAGCGGCGCCGCCGCATCAAAGAAGTGGAGGTCGCTGTGCTCTCCCAGCAGGGCCTGCAGCTTTTCCGCCAGGGCGTCGGAGGTCAGGGGGCCGGAGGCGATAATGACCTCCCCCTCCGGGATCTCCGTCACCTCGCCGGGGATCACGGTGATGTTGGGATGGCTGCGGACCTTCTCCGTCACCAGTCTGGCAAAGCCGTGACGGTCCACAGCCAACGCGCCGCCGGCCTCCACCCGGGTGGCATCGGCGCATTGCAGGATCAGGCTGTCCAGCCGCCGCAGTTCCTCCTTTAAAAGGCCCACGGCGTTTTCCAGACCCGCGCCCCGGAGGGAGTTGGAGCAGCACAGCTCCGCAAAGTATTCCGTTGTGTGGGCGGGGGTCATTTTCTCCGGTTTCATCTCGTGAAGCTCTACCTGGATCCCCCGCTGGGCCAGCTGCCAGGCGCATTCGCTGCCGGCAAGGCCCGCGCCGATGACTGTTACGTTCATGCTCAAAATCCTTTATCTCCGGGCCGGAACGGGGTCATTCCTCCGTTGTTTCGGCCTTTTTCGTTGTCTTTTTAGTAGTAGTTTTTTTCGTCGTGGTCTTGGCCGCCGCTTTCTTTACCGCAGCCTTTTTAGCGGCGGGTTTCTTTTCCGCGTCGCCGTCCTCCGCCTTTTTTGCGGTCTTTTTCACGGTGGTTTTCTTTGCGGCGGTCTTGGTTGCGGTCTTTTTGGCAGCGGTCTTCTTGGCGGGCTTTTCCTCAGCAGGCGCGTCGCTCTCGCCGGGGGCCTCCTCCGCGTTGGCGGATGCCTCCACCTGCTTCTTGGGATAGCCCCGCTTGTCCTCCGGCAGGAAGTTGGCGCACTCCGGATTGATGCAGTAGGGTCGCTTGTAACCCTTGCCCGCCCGCTTGAACATGGTCTTGCCGCAGAGGGGGCAATCGTCCTTCACAGGCACGTCCCACGTCATGAAATCGCAGGTGGCACCGCCGGCCACCCGGTTGTTGGTGTGCTCGCAGCAGTAATAGGTATACTGCTTACCGGACTTCCGGCTGGTGCCGGTGCGTTTGAACAGCCGCCCGCCGCACTTGGGGCAGCGGCCCGGCATCTCCACCACCAGCGGCATGGTGAAATTGCACTCCGGGAAGCCGGGGCAGGCCAGGAAGCGGCCGAACCGGCCGGACTTCACCACCAGATTCCGCCCGCAGACGGGACAGATTTCCTCGGATACCTCGTCAGGCACCTTGATATAGACGCCCTCCAGATCCTTCTCCGCCTTTTTGAGATTCGCTTCAAAATCGCCGTAGAAATCCCGGAGCACCGTCTTCCACTTCACGGTGCCCTCTTCCACATCGTCCAGCTTTTTCTCCATGTTGGCGGTAAATTTCAGATCGGCAATATCGCTGAACCGCTCCTCCATCAGCTCCGTCACCACCCGGCCCAGGTTGGTGATATGAAGGTACTTGCCCTCCTTCATCACATACTCCCGATCCAGAATGGTGGACACAGTGGGGGCATAGGTGGAGGGGCGGCCGATGCCCTGCTCCTCCATGGCCCGGATGAGAGTGGCGTCGGTATAGTGAGCCGGGGGCTGGGTGAAGTGCTGATCCCGGCTGAAGTTTTTCAGAGTCAGGGCTTCCCCCTCCGTCAGCGGCGGCAGAGTGGGCTCCTTTTCCTCTTTGTCGTCATCCCTGCCCTCCTCGTACACGGCGGTGTACCCGGCGAATTTCAGACTGGAGGAGCTGGTACGGAAGCTGTGGCCCCCGGCGTCGATCTCCACGGACACGCTGTCGTACACGGCGTTGGCCATCTGGCAGGCCACAAAGCGGCTCCACACCAGCTTATACAGCCGGTACTGCTCGCCGGTGAGATCCTTTTTCAGCATCTCCGGCGTCCAGTTCACGTTGCTGGGGCGGATGGCCTCATGGGCGTCCTGGGCGTTGGCCTTGGCCTTGTAGTGGTTGGCCCCCTTGGCGGGGTAATACTGCTGGCCGTAGCGGCCCACAATAAAGTTCCTGGCTGCGGCAATGGCCTCCTCACTGATGCGGAGGGAGTCGGTACGCATGTAGGTGATGAGACCCACGGTGCCCTCCCCCTCGATGTCCACGCCCTCATAGAGCTGCTGGGCGATGGCCATGGTGCGGCGGGGGGTCATATTCAGCTTACGGGACGCCTCCTGCTGTAAAGTGGAGGTGGTGAACGGCGGCGCGGGAGAGCGCTGCTTGTCCGCCCGCTTCACAGAGCTGACAGTAAAGGGCAGCTCCCGCAGCTCATCCATGATGGTCTGGGTGTCCCCCTCGCTGGACGGCTCGTACTTCTTGCCGCCCTTGCCGTAGTAATGGGCGGTGAACAGCGCCCCGGCGTGGTTTTTCAGGCTGGCGTCCAGCGTCCAGTACTCCTGCGGCACGAAGTCAGCGATCTCCTTCTCCCGCTCCGCTACCAGACGCATGGCCACGGACTGGACGCGGCCCGCCGACAGGCCCCGCCGGATCTTCTTCCACAGCAGGGGCGAGAGCTGGTAGCCCACGATGCGGTCCAGCACGCGCCGGGCCTGCTGGGCGTCCACCAGATCCTGATCGATGTCACGGGGATGCTGGATGCTGTCCGTCACCACCTTCTTGGTGATCTCGTTGAACGTCACGCGCCGGGCCTTCTCGTCCGGCAGCTCCAGCAGGTATTTCAGATGCCAGCTGATGGCCTCTCCCTCGCGGTCCGGGTCGGTGGCGAGGTAGACGGTCTGGCTCCCCTTGGCCGCCGTCTTCAAGTCCTTGATAATATCCTCTTTGCCCTTGATGGGCTTATAGTTGGGGGTAAAGTCCCCGTCCACATCCACGCCCAGCGTGCTCTTGGGCAGGTCGCGCAGATGGCCCATGCTTGCCTTCACCTGATAATCCGGCCCCAGATACTTGCCGATGGTCTTGGCCTTGGCCGGGGACTCCACGATCACCAGATTTTTTGCTTTTGCCATAGTTTTTCTATTCCTCCCTGAGTTCTACCGTCCGCAGGAAGCTTCCCGCTCCCTGCCGGCAGACATATCCGTCGATCTCCAGCATGGTCAGTGCCGACAGCACCCGCCGCACGGGCAGCTCTGTCATCACCGCCGCCTCATCCGCCAGCAGCGGACGATCCGCGGGCAGTACCCGCAGGACGCGCTTCTGGTCGTCAGTCAGCGCCGCGCCCTCACCTGCCAGATCCAAAACCGGCCTTGCCGGTGTTTTTTCCCCCTCTTGTTTCGCCGGTACCGGCGTACCCCTTGTCTCATCCGCCGCGCCCTTGGGCATCTCCGGCATGGCTGCCCGGATGGGACGCAGCTTCTGCGGGAACTGCCGCTGGTAGGTGCCCAGCACGTCCCACGCCTCCATGACCAGTCCCGCGCCGTCCCGGATCAGCTGGTTGCAGCCCCGGCTGGTATCGGCGTTGATGGGGCCCGGCACGGCGAACACATCCCGTCCCTGCTCCAGCGCGGTATTGGCGGTGATGAGTGCGCCGCTTTTCTCCGGCGCCTCCACCACCAGCACGCCCAGACTCAGACCGCTGATGATGCGGTTGCGCACCGGAAAATGGCTGCCCTTCGGCTCCGTCCCCGGCGGGTACTCCGACAGCAGCACGCCGGTGGCGGCGATGTCCTCATAGAGCCTCCGGTTCTCCGGCGGGTAGATCACATCCACACCGCCGCCCAGCACCGCGGCGGTAAAGCCGCCGGCCCGCAGCGCTCCCTGATGGGCGGCGCCGTCGATGCCCTTGGCGAGGCCGGATACCACCAGACCGCCCTGCCGCGCCAGCTCATAGCCCAGCTGGGACGCAGCCCCTGTGCCGTAGGGCGTACACTTCCGGGTACCCACCACGGCCACGGCGGCCTCCTCGTCAAAAAGCGGCATGGAGCCCTTGCCGTACAGCACCACCGGCGGGTCGTACATATCCCGCAGGCGGCCGGGATAGGCCGCGTCGTCCATGGTGACGATAAACTGCCCGTCCTTGGCGCAATCCGCCAGCACCGTCTCGGCGCGGGTCAGCGACTTATCCGCCAGCACCTGCGCCTGCTGCTTGGTGACGCCCTCCACCAGACACAGCTCGTCCGGCTGGGCATAGTATACGTCCTCCGGTGAGGAAAAATGCTCCAACAGAAGGAGCTTCGTCCGGTTGCTCAGTCCCGGCGCCGTGGTCAGCCACAGCCAGTATTTCAGCGCGGCCATCCCCTCATCTCCTCTTTTTTGTTCAGCGGTACGCCTCCCACAGCAGCACCGCCGCCGCCATAGCCGCATTCAGTGACTCGCAGTGCGCCTCCATGGGGATGCGCACCGTCCGGCCGCACAGTGCCAGCACCTGCGCCGTCAGGCCACGTCCCTCGCTGCCGATGGCGATGGCGCAGCGGTGCAGCGGCAGCGCCCGCACATCCGCCGTGTCGTCCCGCAGCGCCGCGCCGTACAGCGGCAGTCCCGCGTCGCGCAGGCGGACGTGCAGTGTCTCCGCGTCGGTACACCACACCGGCAAGCGGAACACCGCCCCCATGGATGAGCGCAGCGTCTTGACGCTGTACGGGTCGGCACAGCCGGCCAGCAACACCACGCCGTCGCAGCCGAAGGCGTCCGCCGTCCGGATCACCGTACCCACGTTGCCGGGGTCCTGTACGCCGTCCAGCACCACATAGCGCTGCCCCATCAGCTTCTCCGGCAGGGCGGTGTCCGGCATCCGGCACGCCGCCAGCATCCCCTGGGGCGTCCGTACCGGCGAAATGGACGCCATCACGTCCGGCGGCACAGCCACGCACCGCACCGAAGCGTCCACCCCCTCCGGCAGCGCCACACCGTCGCTGACGGCGAGACTCACCACCTGCGCCCCGTGGCGCAGCGCCTCCTCTACCAGCTTGGGGCTGTCGCAGAGGAATTCTCCCCGCTCCCGCCGGTAGGCGGCGCTGTCCAGCCGGCGCATATGCTCCAGCAACGGATTTTTTCGACTGGTGATGCGCTCCATACGCCCTCCCTGCTTTCCGCGTCAGACGGCGGGGCGCCTACGTCCCCGCCTTGCTCGAATATTCTTTATAATATAGGTGTCGTTTGCCATTGTCAACCTAAAATAAGGGAACGCCCGTGGGCGTCCCCTTATTTTACGCGGTTTTTTATGAAATACAGTGTCCCTTTTGCCGGATAACATCCACAATTTGCGTCACACACTCCCGGCAGATGGCGTCCTCCGGTGCCTCCGCCATGACGCGCAGCACCGGCTCCGTGCCGGATTCACGCACCAGCACACGGCCCGTTTCACCCAGCCGCGCCGCCACCGCCTCCACGGCGGCCTGTACATCCCGATCCTCCCGGGCGGCCTTTTTATCCTTCACCCGCACGTTTTCCAGCACCTGCGGATAGATGGTCAAGCCCTCCAGCAGCTTGCTCATGGGCTTCTTCTGCTCCAGCATGACCTCCATCAGCTTCAGACTGGTAAGGATGCCGTCGCCGGTGGAGGCATACTTGGAGAAGATGATATGTCCCGACTGCTCACCGCCCAGCGCACAGCCGTTCTGTGCCATGTACTCATACACATACTTGTCGCCCACGGCGGTCTTGGCGTAGGCGATGCCCTCCCGGTCGAAGGCGCGGTACAGGCCAAAGTTGGACATGATGGTGGTCACCACCGTGTTGCCGGGCAGCTCCCCCGCCTGCTTCATGTGCTTGCCGCAGACGTAGAGGATGTGGTCGCCGGTGACGACGGTACCCTGCTCATCCACTGCAAGGCAGCGGTCGGCGTCGCCGTCGTAGGCAAAGCCGATGTCCAGCCCGTTGGCCACCACGAACCGGCGCAGGGCGTCGATATGGGTAGAGCCCACGCCGCTGTTGATGTTGTAGCCGTCCGGCTCGTCGCCCATTACATAGGTCTTGGCGCCCAGCGCGTCAAACACGCTCTTGGCGATGGTCCACGCGCTGCCGTTGGCGCAGTCCAGTCCCACCTTCATCCCCTTGAAGGAGAACATCCCCAGAGAGATCAGGCGGCCCACATACCGGTTCCGGCCGGCGACATAGTCCACCGTCCGGCCGATGTGCTCCCGCTGAGCCAGTGGGAGCTGCTGCCACGTTTGGCCAAAGGCCTCCAGCTTTCCGTCCAGATAGTCCTCGATCAGCGCAATCGTGCTCTCGTCCATCTTCTCGCCGGTGCCGCTGATGAGCTTGATGCCGTTGTCGTAGTAGGGGTTGTGGCTGGCGGAGATCATGATGCCGCAGTCAAAGCCCTCCGTCCGCGCCACATAGGACACGGAGGGGGTGGTGGTCACGTGCAGCAGGTAGGCGTCCGCGCCGGAGGATACCAGCCCGGCGGCCAGCGCGTACTCCAGCATATAGCTGCTGCGGCGGGTGTCCTTGCCGATGACCACCCGCACCGGCGTCTCGTCCCCGGCGCGGCGCTTCAGCTCCCCGTAGTACCAGCCAAGAAAGCGTCCCACCCGATGGGCGTGATCCGCCGTCAGATCCACGTTGGCCTCCCCGCGGAAGCCGTCTGTTCCGAAATATCTCCCCATAGTCGCTCCTTACTCCTCCCGCTGGGCGGCAATGTCGCCGCCGCGCTTATAGATACTGTCCGCCGGCACCGTCCCCCGCACGGAGGACAGCGGGTAGATCCGGCTGTTCCGGCCCACCACCGCGCCAGGATTCAGCACGCTGTTGCAGCCGATCTCCACATGGTCGCCCAGCATGGCGCCCACCTTCTTGCGTCCCGTCTCCATGCGCTCCGCGCCGCAGCGCACCGCCACCAGCGTCTTGTCGGACTTGACGTTGGAGGTGATGGAGCCCGCGCCCATGTGGGACTTGTAGCCCAGAATGCTGTCGCCCACATAGTTGTAGTGGGGCGTCTGCACGTTGTCAAACAGGATGACATTCTTCAGCTCCACGGAGTTGCCCACCACGCAATGGGCGCCCACCAGCGCGCTGCCCCGGATAAAGGCGCAGTGGCGCACCTCCGTCTCCGGCCCGATGATGCACGGCCCGGTGATGGACGCCGTGGGCGCGACGTGCGCCGTCCGGTGCACCCACACCTCCGGGCCAAAGGGCAGATATTCGCTGTCCAGCTGTGCGCCCAGCGCACGAATGCAGTCCGCCAGATCGGAGAGCGCCTCCCAGGGATAGGTAAAGCGGGCCAGGTAGTCCCCCGCCAGTGTATGTGTCAGATCATAAAGGTCGTTGATGGTGTACATAGTCTCCTCCTTCGCGCCTGTGCTACTGTACGCACCGCGACGGGATGTTATGTGCTAAGTATACTATCCGGTGCGGCATTTGGCAAGTGGGGGACAGAAAAAACACCCCCGCGCCGCTTTGGCGCAGGGGCGTTCTCAGCCATTTCAGTTGTCCAGCGGCTTCATTGTCGGGATTTTCGTGACCAGCCTTAGATAAGCTCCGCTTAGCGTCTATAAGTCCC
>OIWU01002188.1_pt1 | contig 17185 bp, 14 predicted proteins | sample 1587711 | NCBI WGS metagenome assembly OIWU01 (sample SAMEA3888909, study PRJEB22519) | human gut metagenome | biome: human gut; feature: human-associated habitat; material: faeces | place: Denmark | collected 2010 | reverse complement strand
AGCCGGAAACAAAAACGCGGCGGCAAGCTTCTCCAGTTCTCCCCTGCGCTGTGCACTTCCGGCACGAAGCGCACCAAACGCGGCAAGAAGAAATGCCACCACAAGGTATAACATGCCCACAGCAGGTATCAGATATGCCGCCGGTCCCTTTTTATAGTAATTCACCATATTGATAAAATAGACCGCCTTCGTCCACGGGTTTGAGAGCAGCACAGCACTGCCGATCAGTGCCGGTATCGCCAGAATCCAGCATTTTATCCCTCTCTGTCCGTTTCCGTCCTGCGCCACATCCAGCACATACAAAAAGCACAGGTAGGCGCATGCCAGAAGGCCGAACGCATACCACACCCCCAGCCCCTTTAACAAAATCCTTGGACCAAATCCGCCTTTTCCGAGATTGCACAAAATCGCTGTGCGGCACAGTAAAAGCAGTACAAACAGCAGCATCTCCGTGCGCAGCACGCGTGTCCTCCACGAAAAAGACAGCGTCTGCCTGGTATTATGGCGCATCATGAGCAGCGCAACCGCCGGTATGAAATTGATCTGTAAAAATGCTGCCGTACTCACGCAGTCCGCCTCCCCATGCACCGCGCTCTATGCGCGCATACGTTTCTTTTTCTGTTTCTCCTCATACATCCGCTCATCCGCCTGCTGTATCAGGTTCTCCCCGCGCCTTCCGGCTTCATGCCAGAACGCGTAGCCGATACTCATGGACAGCTGCGGCGGAAGCTGTCCCTCTTTGTTAAACCGGTCGATACCTTCCTGGATCCGCGCGATCGCTTCCTCAATCTGTTCCTGCCCAAACCAGTCTCCGAGCACCGCAAACTCATCCCCGCCATAGCGTGCGAGAAATACCGGATCTTTGCCGAACACCCCCCGCAGAATATCCGCTGTATGCCAGAGCGCCTCATCGCCCACCGCATGTCCCAGTTCATCGTTGATCCGCTTGAAATCATCCACATCAATCATCAGAAGTCCCCACTCGTGCTCCGGGCACAGTTCGATCTTCCGCTGCAGATGTGCATCAAACTCCCTGCGGTTATTCAGTCCGGTCAGTCCGTCTGTCGTGATCTGCCGGTTCTGCGCATTCAGATAAATAAACAGCACTGCCAGTGCCACAAAAGGACCTCCCGTGTGCCAGTCCTCCGCAAAGCTCTGCACCATCCCGCCCACAAGGCTGAACACGCCTGCCTCAAGCAAATAGCGCGTCTCTTTCTGACCTTCCTTGGTAACCTCCTTCGGATACGCCGTCGCCGCCAGAATAAGCCCCATCAGATACAGCACGATACTTACCAGCTTTGCCGGCAGACTGCCGTGATTTAAGCTATAGGATACCGCATGCGCACCCCATCCCTCCGTGCTCAAGCTCCAGGGAATGATCACTGTAAGCAGCACCGCAGCGATAGCAATTCCCGTCATAACATGGCATACCGCAGCCGTCCACCGCCGGTTATGCCGCGCAGAAAGCTTTCCGTTCACATACAAAAGCCAGGCATGCGGTACTGCTGTCAAAAAGAAGCAGTACACCAGATACCCGGCATACAGCACCGTAAACCGATGTACATAAAGCTGCAGTGCATGGTACGCCACATCGCTGCCCATCATGCAGATAATCAGAAACGGAAGAAACCCAAAGACCCTGTCCCCCTGCGTCCGTTCCTCCCGCTTCCAGTTATTCATTCCGATGGTAAGGAGCATCACTATAGGAAACAGGTAGATTTCAAGCTGTTTAAACCATTCCATCATGCACCCTCCTTACCTAAGATTCTCCTATTATACCATTATTGTTTCTGTCTGTCAGTAAAAAAAGCAGGGAAAAAGTACCACAATACTTTTTCCCTGTTCCCAGTTGTCATTCTATTCTTTGAGAATTACTGATATTTTCTGCGAAACTGCACCGGCGTCATCTCATACGCTTTTTTGAACAGCCGGTTAAAATGCTCCACATTCTCGTAACCCACGTAGGCGGCAATCGACTCTACCGTCTGGTTCGTCTCTTTTAACATGGTGCGTGCTTTTTTCATGCGTGCCTTCTTCACCGCATCCTGGAAGGTCATCCCGGACTTTTCCTTAATGTATTTGGAAAGGTACGGTTTGGAGAGATTAAACTGATCTGCCAGCACATCCAGCGTCACATCCGCATAGTGATTCTGTATGTAATTCATGATGTCGACAATCCGCTCCTCTCGTCCCTCCACGATGTTCTCACTCTTTAACATCTTGTTGGCAGCGGATACCAATGCCGCGATCGAGCTGGTGATGATATCTTCGTCAATTCCGACGCCCCAGTAATTCTTGCCCTTGCAGATGATCTCCACATACGCCGCCGCCTTGGAGGAGGATCCTTCTGAAATGGCGTGCTCCTCGTATACGGCAAGCTCGTAGCTGATGCCGAAATACATCTTGATTGCGTTGCTCACGGCGTCCAGGCGGCCGTTTCCTGTCGTCTCAATCGTGCGGCGCTCCTTGTTGTGCTCGATCACCAGGCGTGATGTGATGCCGTCCTTCTGCTCGAAATGACACTCTGAAATCTGAAAAACATCGCACAGGTTGACATAATGTTCTTCAAAAATCCGGTAAATTGCTTCCGGAGAGAGTTCCTGATGTCTGCTATCCGATACACCCTTGACCAGATAACCGACTTCTTCCTTCATCTTATCCGGCAGATCCATACCGAAGTTCTGCTTTAATACGAATGCGACTCCGCCCTTGCCGGACTGGCTGTTGATGCGGATGACATCCGACTCGTATTCCCTTCCGACATCCTTCGGATCCAGCGGCAGGTACGGCACATCCCAGCGGTCGCCGCTCTTGCCCGCTTCTCTCCACGCCATACCCTTGGAGATGGCATCCTGATGGGAACCGGAAAATGCGGTAAATACCAGATCTCCGGCATACGGTGTACGCTCGTAAACCCGCATACCGGTAAAGCGCTCGTATTTCTCGCGGATCTCGCTGATATTGGAAAAATCAAGCTTCGGATCGACACCGTGGCACACCATATTCATCGCCAGCGTCACAATATCAACGTTTCCGGTGCGCTCTCCGTTTCCGAACAGCGTGCCCTCCACGCGGTCCGCACCGGCAAGGATACCGAACTCCGCATCACTGATGCCGCATCCTCTGTCATTGTGCGGGTGAACGCTCAACACCACATTATCCCTGTATTTCAAATGCTTGTGAATATACTCGATCTGGCAGGCAAATACATGCGGCATCGCAATCTGTACCGTAGTAGGAATGTTGATGATTGCCTTGTGCTCTGCATCCGGCTTCCAGACATCGAGCACTGCATTGCAGACCTCCACCGCATAATCCACCTCTGTGCCCGGGAAGCTTTCCGGACTGTACTCAAACGTAAAATTGCCGTCCGTCTCCGCCGCGAGTGTCTTTAACAATTCAGCCCCGTCCACTGCCAGCTGCCTGACTTCTTCCTTGCTCTTCTTAAACACCTGTTCCCGCTGTGCCACCGAAGTGGAATTGTACAGATGAATGACTGCGTGAGGCGCTCCCTTGACCGCCTCAAATGTCTTCCTTATAATATGTTCTCTTGCCTGGGTTAAAACCTGCACCGTCACATCCTTCGGGATCATGTCGCGCTCGATTAACGCACGCATGAAATTGTATTCCGTGTCCGAAGCTGCCGGGAAACCGACCTCAATCTCCTTAAATCCGATGTCGACCAGCATCCGGAAAAATTCAAGCTTTTCCTCCAGTCCCATCGGCTCAATCAGCGCCTGATTACCATCCCGCAGATCCACGCTGCACCAGATGGGCGGCTTCTCAATGCTGTCCTTCTTCACCCAGTCATATGTCACCTCCGGCGGCATAAAGTATGATTTTCCGTATTTTGCTGCAATATTCATATCTTTCCTCCATACAAAATAATTCAAGAAAGTTGATTTCTGTTATTCATTTCGTATATACTATCATACCCCTTATGCTTCCGCAAGGTGCGTTTTTAATCAAATCTATTGATTTATTTTATCTTTTTCTAAATTCCGGCCTTTTTGCAGATGTCATTGAGACAGCAGCGGTCGCAGTACGGTGCTGTCCGTGCGGTACAGACCGCGCGCCCGTGATCCACGAGCCTGTGGCAGAAATCATTGCTCTCCTCCGGCGGAATCAGCTTCCAGAGTGCCATCTCCACTTTCTTTGGTTCCCTGATCCCGTCCACGAGCCCGATGCGGTTCGCCAGGCGGATACAGTGCGTATCAGTGACGATTGCCGGCTGTCCAAAGACGTCCCCCATCACCAGATTGGCGCTTTTTCTGCCGACTCCCGGAAGTTCTAACAGTGCATCAAAATCTTCCGGTACCTTTCCCTGGTACTTTTCCTTCAGCATCTTCATGCAGGCGGAGATGTCGCGCGCCTTGCTATGTCCCAGCCCGCACGGTTTTACAATGCGCTCAATCTCCTCCACATCTGCATCCGCAAGTGCATCCACATCCGGGAATTCCCGGTACAGATCCTGCACGACCACATTGACTCTCGCATCGGTACACTGTGCCGCCAGTCTCACACTGACCAGAAGCTTCCATGCATCGTCATAATCCAGCGAACATCCCGTGTCCGGATACTCCTTTTTCAAACGCTCTATCACCTGAAGTGCCAGTTCCTTTTTTTGCATATTTCTCCTCCGTTCCTGTATCGGTTCCGTTTCCGTCTCTGCTTTCCGTTTCTATCTCGTTTTTCCGTTTCTGTCTTTGCTTTCTGTTTCTGGCTCTGCTTTCTCTTCCTGTATCGGTTCCGTTTCCGTCTCTCAAATCCGGAGCTTCTTCCACTGATACAGTTCCATATCCACATAGCCGTCAGTTACTTCGACGCCCTCTGCCTCCAGCAGCAGCTTCTGCTCATTCACACCGCCGAATGCAAAGGCATCCGAAAGTCTGCCTTCCCGGTTCACCACACGGTAACAGGGAATATGCGCGGGATCCGGGTTCACGTGAAGCGCGTAGCCAACCACTCTTGCCCATCTGGGATTCCCTGCAAGCGCCGCCACCTGTCCGTAAGATGCCACACATCCCTTTGGAATCTGCTTTACGATTTCATAGATCTTCTGATAAGAATTGCCCGACTCCGCCATGATTGCCGCCTTTCTTCCTATATCATTTATTATCATCTATCTTAGCATACAATCCGGCTTTTCACATCTTCTTTTTCCTGTAAAATGTCTTCCATTTTTCCCAGTTTTGCTCACCTTTCCATGTGCTTGTATTTTTTCCCGTGCGTTCTTGCGTTCGCGTTTGTAAAGTGCTAAAATTCTGACTTGTGTTTATAAAAATTTAATAATTACAGACTGAGGAAATGAAAATGAATGAATTGAAACCAAAACTATTTGACGTCTTAAAGGACTACAGCAAAGAACAGGCCATGCGCGACGTGATCTCCGGTATCATCGTTGCCATCATTGCCCTGCCACTGTCGATCGCGCTTGCCATCGCATCCGGCGTCGGGCCGGAGCAGGGGCTCTATACTGCCATCATCGCTGGATTTTTTATCTCGTTTTTCGGCGGCAGCCGTGTGCAGATCGGTGGTCCTACGGCAGCCTTTGTAGTCATCATCTATGGCATTGTCACGGATTATGGCACGGCAGGCCTTACTGTCGCAACCATTCTTGCCGGCATTTTTCTGATCGTAATGGGAATCTGCCACTTTGGTTCTCTCATTAAATATATTCCTTATACCATCACAACCGGTTTTACCTGCGGTATCGCTGTGACCCTGTTTGTCGGCCAGCTCAAGGATTTCTTCGGACTCTCCATCGCATCCGTGCCATCCGGGTTCGTGGATAAGGTCATTGCCTACGCCACAAATATTTCCACCATCAACTGGACTGCCACCGCTGTGGGCGCCGCAGCCATTGTCATCATGCTGCTCTGGCCGAAAGTCACCGACAAGATTCCTGGATCTCTGATTGCGATTATCGTCACAACCGCCGTCGTCTACTTTGCAAAACTTCCGGTCAATACCATCGGCAGTGTCTACGGAGAGCTTTCTTCCTCCTTCCCGACACCGCATGTTCCGGCGCTGTCCATGAAACTGGTGCAGGAGATGCTCTCACCGGCATTTACCATCGCGCTGCTGGCAGGCATCGAATCCCTGCTGTCCGCTGTCGTCTCGGACGGAATGATCGGTGATACCCACAAATCCAACGCCGAGCTGATCGGTCAGGGACTCGGAAATATTTTTTCCGGCATCTTCGGCGGTATCCCGGCAACCGGTGCGATCGCCCGTACCGCAGCCAACGTCCGCAACGGCGGCCGCACCCCGGTCGCCGGTATCGTGCACTGTATCACCTTAACCATTATCCTTCTGGTGCTCATGCCGCTTGCCGCTTTGATCCCGATGACAACGCTTGCCGCTGTTCTTCTGATTGTGGCCGCCAACATGGCAGACTGGACTTCCTTTTTCCGTCTCTGCAAAACAGCGCCAAAAAGCGATGTCATTGTGCTGGTGGCAACTTTCCTGCTCACCGTATTTTTCGATCTCGTGATCGCGATTGAAGTCGGCGTTGTGCTCGCTGCCATGCTTTTCATGAAGCGTATGGCAGAAACCGCCGATGTGACTGCATGGAAATATCTGGATGAGCCGGACGTTACCCCGGGCGAAGCGGAAAAACTGCGCGATATTCCTCACACGATCCGTGTCTTCGAGATCAGCGGTCCGCTGTTTTTCGCCGCCGCAGACCAGATCTTACAGATCAACAGTGACAAGGCTACCCGCGTGATTGTCATCCGCATGCGCAGCGTCCCTGCCATCGACGCCAGTGCCATGAAATCACTGCGCGAACTGGCCGACCGTGCAAAAAAGAAAAAGATTACACTGGTTTTCTCCCACGTCAACGAACAGCCGATGTCCGTAATGGTCAAAGATGGCTTTACCGAGTACGTCGGAGCCCAAAATTTCCATGCAAATATCGTAGAAGCTCTGGATTATGCAGAAAATCTGGTAAAATAGTCCTGTTCCTCTTACATCTGCTTGATGAACATCCGCCAAACTGCTACAATAATAGCAGGAAAAAGGCATCGGTGCACAAGATGCACCGGTGCCTTTTTTACATTTAGAGTAATACGGTATTTACAAAGGAGGATTCTTTCTATGGATAATCGTTTGACCGATCTTTCCCATCCGGCAGTTGCAGCACAAAGCCGCAATAAGACAGCCATTGCCGGCACCTGCACAATGAATGCGGTACTTGCGGCAGCCTACATCGCAGAAGTCTTAAAAGGCGTGCGCAGTCTTCCGTCGTATCTGATTTTTCTTCTGCTCTGTCTGCTGCCCTGTGTCACATCCATTCTTGCCTACACAAAGCAAAAGGATACCTCTAGTGTTCGCTATCTCTGCGGCGGCGGCTTTGCCCTTCTGTATGCCTATGTGATGTTTACCTCATCAACAGATCTGACGTTCTGCTATGTAATCGTAATGCTGTTGATTCTTCTGGTGTATGCAGATAAAAAGCTCGTTTCCCTGCTGTGTACTTATGCACTGGTGATCAATATCCTTGTTCTGGTCTTTCGTGCCGTTACACAGGGTTTCACCGCTGCCCAGATTACCAATGCCGAGATTATAATCGCCTGCATTATCCTTTCCTATATTTTTGTACTGATGTCTGTCACAAAGATTGCGCAGATCAACGATGCCAACATCAAAAAGGCGGACTCCGACCGCACCCAGTCCGATGATCTTCTCAAGCTGACCTTAAAGGTAGCCGGAGATATGGCAGGAAATATCGATCAGGTTTCACACAGCACCTCACAGCTTCGTGATTCCATCGCCGGCACGCAGACCGCAATGGAGGATCTTACCAGCGGCACTTCCGAGACCGCCGCTGCTATCCAGGTGCAGCAACAGCAGACAGAAAACATTGACCAGCAGGTACAGAACGTATCATCCGTCACTGCCGAACTTCTCTCCTCCACCGCAGAGACCTCTGCCAATCTGACGGCAAGCAAAGATGTTATGAAGAATCTTGTGCAGCAGGTACAGGTCTCAGAGGCTTCCAGTACACGCGTCGCGGATTCTATGGAAGAGCTGAAGGAATATGCTGACAAAATGCAGAGCATCGTTGCCTTAATCAGCAGTGTTGCTTCCCAGACAAGCCTTTTAGCGCTCAATGCCAGTATTGAGGCAGCACGCGCCGGTGAAGCCGGACGCGGTTTTGCCGTTGTCGCCGAGGAGATTTCCAGCCTTGCCGGTCAGACCAATGGTGCTACGGGAGATATCAATCAGTTGATTGAGCACATCTCGCAGTCCATTTCCTCCGTTACCGACTCCGTCACTGAACTGTTCGACAGCAACAGGCACCAGAGTGAATACATTACTTCCGCTGCCGGATATTTTGATCTCATTGAGAAAAATACCGCAAGCATTACCTCCGGCATGTCCGAGTTAAAGCAGGGTGTGGATGCGGTATCTGATTCCAACAGCCAGATTATCCAGAGCATCGAAAATGTATCCGCCCTGACACAGGAAGTTACCGCAAGCGCTGGTGCGACCCTTGCCGGCTGCCGCACCAATCTGCAAAGCGTGGACGACATTGCCCTGATCATGCAGCAGCTTCAGGAAAATGCCAATGAACTGCAGAAAAATACACAGTAATCTTTTCTCTTCTATAAAAACGGGACTGTCGCATCAAACAGCCAGTCCTGTTTGATGTGGTAAGTAGTATGAAGAACGACCATGTCCTTCGATTTCAGATGGAATGCATCTGGAAATTCGGATCAAAAATGTGGCATTTCTAACCAGCCGGTTTTTGCATCTCCGATGATCCGTGTTTTTCCAAGTTTTGAACACTCCACGGGCGTGTCCGCAACCCGCAGACAATTTTAGGATTCTCGTGTGTCCCTTGTGGCACTGCTGAATAAAACATAACCGCGCGAAGCCGCTGTTTGAGCCGTCATCTGCCTTAACTTCAATAGCAGATGACGGCGAGTTCGGTTCGCGCGGTTTTATATTGTCTGTGAAGCAGTGCCGCTAGGGACACTAGGGAATCCGCTCATTGTCTGCGGTTTGTCGGACACATTCCGTGGATTGTCAAAACGTGGAAGAGACACGGAATTCGATGCAAAAATCCGGCAGGAAGAAATGCGCGCATTTTTTCAACGAATGTTCCATCTACATTTCCATCTGAAATCGATAGGATGCTCTTCCTCCTTATATTACTTATCACGTCAAACGGGACTGTCCGCTTTATGCGGCAGTCCCGTTTTTATAGATGTTCTTAGTGTCCGAGCTCCTGGCGGAGCTTTACCGTACGGCAGATTTTCTCATATCCGGTATTTGTTCTTAAAAGCCGGATCGTTGCCCACTTTTTCCGGGCGTCATCCCAGTAGCGCAGCACACTTCCGTCGATGCCTTCGGAACGGACGGAGGGTGTCTGAAGATGCTCGATCACGCACCCCATCGTATCCGTCCGCACTCCCTCGAGGTACTGCTGCGCCATGCTGCGGAACTCCTCGCTGCCCAGATACTCCCGGCGCCATTTCCGTCCTTTTTTCTCCTCGGAGAGCACCTTATAATTATGTACGATCTCCCCGGCTTTTGTCACCGGTGCAGGTCCGTAGTCGCGGGCTGCAAAATGAACATAATACAACTGCCAGTCACTGGTGAGAAGGAACGCCCTGGTCGGCGTATTTACAATCTCCCCCACGCAGCAGATTGCCCCGATAAACCCGACCCAGAAAACTAATGTGAGAACACACGCCGCAAGTCCGAGTGCTCTACGGTCAAGGTTTGCGGCAAGCAGCGGGATCACCGCTATCGATCCCGCCGCTATCACGATAAAAACTGCCGCCGTAACAGACTGCCCCATTCCCGCTCTGCGGTTGACGCCAACTTCCACCGTCATCACTCTGTCGTTGCCCCGTCCTGCGCATCCGGCTGTTCTGCGCCTTTCTTTTCATCTTTTACCACAAGATTGACAGAATCCAGTCCCGACACATTGATGTTGCGGTTCACTTGTGCATCGTAGGACTCTGCGTTGATGATGTCTGCCAGATCAATACCGGTAGCCTCTTTCATGCTCTCAAATACTTTTGCCATGACAACCGGCACGTTACCGGCAACCTGATCCACACCGTTTCCGCCTTCTCCGCCGCCGATAATCGTGATCTTGTCGATCTGACCAAGCGGCTCTGCCACTTTGGCTGCGATGTCCGGAAGTACCTTGATCATCATCTCTGCCACTGCCGCTTTATTGTACTTTGCGTACGCCTCCGCTTTCTTCTCCATCGCTTCCGCCTCTGCAATACCTTTGGCCTGGATCGCAGACGCCTCTGCCTCACCGACCGCACGGATACCGGCAGCCTCCTGTTCCTTGGCGTAACGCTCTGCCTCTGCCTGCGCTTTTCTCGCCTCCGCCTCGCGCTGTGCCTCGAACTGTCTCGCCTCCGCGTCCTTCTGACGCTGGTAAAGTTCTGCCTCCGCGCGCTGCTGCGCCGCATACTTATCCGCTTCCGCCTGTTTCTTGATCTCCGCCTCCAGAGACTGCTCCTTGACTGCAACCTCTTTCTGCTTCAGCTCAATCTCACGCTCCTGCTTTGCAATATCCGCGTTGGCGGTTGTCACCTCGATCGTCTTACGCTGCTCCTCTTTCTGGATCTCGTAAGCCGCATCGGCCATAGCCTTCTTCGTGTCCGCCTCCATCTGAAGTTCGGACTTCTTGATGGCAAGCTCATTCTGCTTCTTCGCGATCTCCGTCTGCGCCGCAACCGCTGCATCATTGGACTCTTTGTCCGCCGCTGCCTGTGCGACCTTGATGTCCCTCTCACTCTCGGCACGGGCAATCGCCGCACTCTTCTTGATCTTTACAATGTTGTCAATACCCAGATTTTCAATGACCTCATTGCCGTCCACGAAATTCTGGACATTAAAGCTGATGATGTCGAGTCCCATCGCCGCAAGATCCGGCTCCGCATTTTCCTTGACCAGGTTGGCAAACTTCTGCCGGTCGGATACCATCTCCTCGAGCTTCATCTTACCGACGATCTCACGCACATTACCCTCGAGAACCTCTCTTGCCACCCCGGCAATATACTCGGTGTTTTTATTTAAGAAGTTCTCTGCCGCAAGCCGCAGCTTCTCCGGATCGTTGCTGATCTTGATGTTGACGGTCGCATCGACATTGATATTGATGTAATCCGCTGTCGGCACGGCATTGCTCGTCTTGACGTCGATCGGAATCAGCCGCAGGTTCAGCTTATCCAGACGCTCAAAAAACGGAATGCGAATGCTCGCTTTTCCGATGACCACCTTGGACTTCTTCTTGACACCGGAAATAATGTACGCCATATCCGGTGGTGCTTTCACGTATCCGACGCACAGCAGTACGATGAGCAGCACGATCACAATCAGTGGAATCAATACTGTCGCTGATAAAATTGAATTCATTTGTAAATTCCCCTTTCTTTTGTATAAATGTTATGCCTTGTCTCTCCTTCATATTATAGCGGATTACCATTCTGTTTTGTGAAAAAAATAACAAATTTAAGAAATTCTTTTGTTCTGTCTCGCTTATTTGCTGATAATTCTGACAGAAAGCTCTGTCACATAATCCTCCTCGCGCTCTGCCGCCAGCTGATCGATCAGATAGACTTCCAGAAACTGTGCCGCCAGATTAAGCTTTTCCCGCGCGGCATAGTCCAGAATCCTGCGGTACGCCTCTCCGATCCCCCGCCAGTGTCCCCGGTAGGCAGTCACCAGATACTCGCCCGCCGGTAGGCATTTACAGTCCAATCCCCTGGGTTCCTGTCCTACAATCAGCGCTACATTGCTGTAATGATCGTAAATGCCCCGGCGGATATCCGTTTCGTACTGCATATATCCGATCTCATAGCAGATGCTCTTGCAGCGGTTTTCATACGCCTCGATCAGCTCTGTCGTTTTTTCCGCAAATGCAACATCCGTAGATGCCTCAAAGGTATCCAGCACATAATACCTACACGGCTTTTTTACCACCTGCACCGGCTGTTCCTCCAGCCTGCGGCAATCTCTTATCTTCCTGCTTGTATCCGCCATCCACCGCCTGCGGTCCTTCAACTGCCGGATGCGCTCTGCAAGCAGTTTCTCCTCCCGCTCAAAAAGTTCTAAAAGCTTCTGCGGATTTCTTCCCTCCAGAAACTGCTGGATCTCCTTTAGCGGCATTCCAAGATCTTTCAGTGTCAGAATCGCCTCCAGCACCGGAATCTGATGCACCGAGTAATAGCGGTATTCATTTTCCAGCACAATCTCGGGTGAAAAGAGCCCGATCTGGTCATAATGAAACAGGGTGTTTTTTGTCACGTGCATCAGCTTCGCCAGTTCCCCCGTCGTCAAATATTTACTTTTATCCATTGAAATGTCCTTTCAAAAAGTTCTTGACTATATGGTTACCATATAGTTTATGATAGCAGTTGTGTCCGCAAAGGACAAGTTTTCCTATGAATTTACAAAGGAGGATCTTTTACTATGACGCAATCCATCGGTCAGAAATTTACACCGTTTACTCTATTAAAGTTTGCCCTGCCATCCATGCTCATGATGATGCTGATGTCCTGCTACACCATCGTGGACGGTATCTTCATCTCCCGTTTTCTCGGAGACAGCGCCTTATCCGCCGTCAATATCGTCTACCCCGTTGTCAGCATTCTGCTTGCCATCGGCATCATGCTTGCCACCGGCGGCAGCGCCATCGTGGCAAAAAAAATGGGAGAGGGGAAAAATGCCGAAGCGCGGTCTGATTTCAGCATGTTTGCCGCTGCCGGTGTACTCGCCAGCATTCTGCTTGCGGTTCTCACACTGCTCTTTCTCACACCGGTCTGCCGGGTGCTCGGCGCAACCGACGCGCTGCTTGCCAACTGCCGAAGCTATCTTGGCACGGTCATTCTGTTTGCTCCTGCCTGCATGCTCCAGAGCCTGTTCCAGTCCTTTTTCGTGACTGCGGGCAAACCAAAGATCGGAATGACGTTAATCATCAGCGCCGGCGTGACAAACGCCATCTTAGACTACGTCTTTCTGGCGCAGCTCGGCTTCGGCGTGGAGGGCGCCGCACTTGCAACCGGAATCGGTCAGATGATCCCCGCTGTCGTCGGCGTCTGCTATTTCTTCTTTATAAAAGGAGACCTGTATTTTACCCGTTTTCAGTTTCATGGGAAAACGCTCCTTTTAGCGAGCGGTAACGGTGCGTCCGAGATGGTGACAAACCTTTCCAACGCAATCATCACCTACGCCTTTAACCAGATCCTGCTGCGTCTGGTCGGCGAGAGCGGCATCGCCGCCATCACGATCATTCTCTACGCAGAATTCCTGTTCAACGCCCTCTATCTCGGATTTTCCATGGGCGTTGCTCCGGTCATCAGTTACCAGTACGGTGCAAAAAATGACGGAGAACTGCAGAAGATCTGCAGAATCTGCAGACGCTTCGTACTGTTCTCCGCCATCATCATCACGATATGCTCCTACTTCCTGTCAGAGCCGGTCGTGTATCTTTTTGTCGGAAGCAAAAATGAAACCTATCAGCTTGCAGTAGAAGGCTTTTCCCTCTTCTGCCTGGCATTTTTATTCAGCGGATTCAATATCTTCTCCTCCGCACTGTTTACGGCGCTCTCCGACGGAAAAACTTCCGCCGTTATCTCGTTTGCACGGACGTTTGTATTCATCCTGCTTTCGCTTATGGCGTTGCCGCCGATCCTTGGTGTGACCGGCGTATGGCTCGCCATCCCGGTAGCAGAATTCATCACCCTGTTTTTGTCCGCCTTCTATCAATGGCGCAAACGAACGATCTATCACTATGCCTGATCCATGCCCCGCACGCCATTCTCCTGCGCGGCGGCCTTCTTCCCAAGGTATGCCAGAATATCTTTTCTCGTCACAATACCGATAAACACACGCTTGTCGTCCACGACGGGAACGAAGTTCTGGTTCATCACCTTGCCGAAGAGATCCTCCATCGACTCGTCAATCTTGACTGCCTCATTGTCCCTGCGGCGCTGGATGGAGGTGATCGGCATATCCTCAAGCAACTTCAAATCCGGAAAATTGCGGTCCTTTAAAAACCAGAGCAGATCGCCCTCCGTGATCGTTCCGATATATTTTCCCTCGCGGCTAAGCAGCGGGATTGCCGTATAGCCGTGATGCTCCATCTTCTCCAGAACCTGACGCATGGCATCGTCCTCATCCACATGCGCCACGTCTTCCTTCGGGGTCAGAAAAAATAATATATTCATGATCTGTATAATCTCCTGTTGTTCTTTTTTTCTCATCTATTTTACCAAAAATTGCAGCACAGTGCCACCGTTTCACAAAAGATTCCCCAATCCTTGCACCATGCCTTGTAATCGCTACCACAAAATGGTAGTATAGAAAGGTCGTTTTAACGTTATCCCATTCAACAAAGGAGGTTTCCCATGCAGGAAAATAAAATGGGCACAATGCCTATCGATAAATTGATCATATCCATGTCTCTGCCAATCATGATCTCCATGCTGGTACAGGCTCTCTATAACATCGTGGACAGTATTTTCGTGGCTCAGATCAGTGAAAACGCACTCACTGCCGTATCCATGGCTTTCCCGATCCAGAATCTGATGATTGCCGTAGGTGTAGGTACTGCGGTCGGCGTCAATGCGCTCCTCGCCCGCTCACTCGGAGAGCGGGATTTCGACAAAGTCAACAAGATTGCGGAAAACGCTGTTTTTCTGGTATTGCTCAGCTATCTGCTGTTCCTTATCATCGGTCTGTTTTTCGCGGAACCTTTTTTCCGCAGCCAGACGGATATTGAAGAAATTGTTCTCTACGGAAAGCAGTATCTCACCGTATGCTGCTGCCTGTCCTTTGGCTGCTTTACCCAGCTGATGTTCGAGCGTATGCTGCAGGCAACCGGAAAAACCGTCTACACCATGATTACCCAGACCACCGGAGCGGTCATCAACATCATCTTAGATCCGATCCTGATCTTTGGTCTGTTTGGTTTTCCGAAAATGGGCATCACCGGTGCTGCAGCCGCCACCGTCATCGGTCAGATGATTGCTGCGGTTCTCGCTGTCGTCATCAACCAGACCAGAAATAAGGAGATTCAGCTGAGTTTAAAAGGCTTTCGCCCGGACGGCACCATCATCGGTCAGATCTATGCCATCGGCGTGCCTTCCATTGTCATGCAGGCGATCGGTTCCGTCATGAATTACGGTATGAACCGTATTCTGATCAGTTTCTCCTCCACGGCAACGGCAGTGTTCGGTGTTTACTTTAAATTACAGAGCTTCGTGTTTATGCCTGCGTTTGGTCTGAACAACGGTGTCATCCCGGTCATGGCATACAACTACGGTGCCGGCAGCCGCGAGCGCGTGGTCAAGACCTTACGCCACACGGTCACCTATGCCGTCTGCATCATGGCGGTCGGGCTTCTGATCTTCCAGCTCTTCCCGACGCAGCTGCTTAAAATGTTCAGCGCTTCTGACACCATGCTTTCTCTCGGCGTCCCGGCACTCCGGATTATCAGCTTAAGCTTTATCCTCGCAGGATTCGGCATCTCCTGCAGCAGCATTTTCCAGGCGCTCGGCAAAGCAGTCTACAGTATGTTTGTCTCGATCGCAAGACAGCTGGTTGCACTGCTGCCGGTTGCTTACTTTCTGGCGCAGTTCGGCAATGTCAACCTGATCTGGTGGGCGTTCCCGATCGCAGAGCTGATCTCGATTATCATGACGATCATCTTCATGTTCCGGATTTTTAGGACGATCGTGAATAAGATCGGGGAAAAAGAGATGGCGTAAGGATAGAAGAACCACCTAAAAATAAAGCTTTCATAGCGTTTTGTATATTACGCATAATTACTATAGTAATTAAATGCCTACCTTCCACCAGTCAGGTACGAAGGTAGGCATTTTTATTTTTACTTTTGCTTGTTATTCCATCATTTTCTTCCGTTTAATTTAAAATATCTTCGTAATATCCTGATACCGATTCACAACCCGGTAAATCTCCACATATTCTTTTCCAACTTTATACAGCACAACATAATGAATCAATATTGGTATAACACAACATAATTTCCGCAAATTACATATTTATAATCCGTCCGAAAGCTGACCCTCTTAGCAAGATCAGCTCCCATATACGGAAATTGCTGTATATTCTCAAATCGGGCATATATCTCCCGAATGGTTTTTACAGCCATTTCTTCATTGTCTTCGGCAATATACTCTTTCATTTTCTTTAAGTCCTCTGACACAATAGGGTTAATCCGTAATTTCATCATAGGCTATACCCCGACAGATTTCTTAAGTTCATCCAAGCTCATCCAGGCACTTTCATCCTTAACTGCTTCTTCTGCTTCCTGCAACTTCATGAGCAGTTTTTTTTCTGCCTTTTCACGTTCATAATCCTCCATATCCATAACCACAAACTTGCCCCTGCCATTTTTGGTCAAAAACACAGGTTCTCCGACTTGGCATTTTTTCAACACTTCATTATAATTTCTTAAATCTGATACAGGTAATATATTCGGCATAAAATCAACTTCCTTTCCTGGATATAGTTTCTTTATTTACATATATTATACGAACTTAAGCTGTAAAATTCAACGTAAAATTCTACAGCTTCAAATTTTTTTAATAATATCCCTTCCATTTATCAATATTCTCACCATTCACATGTCTTATATATGTATAAAGAAAAGTCCCATAAACACCAGTCAAATCGCAGATTTGATTTGTTTACAGGACTTAACCATATCTTATATTATCTTAGAAATTCTTAATTAGCAAACGCCCTGAGCTAACATGGCATCAGCACAGGTATTCAGTATTCATGGGGATTTCAAACATTTTTGTATATTACGCGTATACTACTATCTCACTCTGAAATAAACTAAATCCAACTTCCACAAATTTATGTCTTGAAAATTTACCCACCTCATACTATAATAAACATAAAGAGAAGCAACCGCCCACAAAGTGGTTAGCCTCGTAAATGGTTATTTAATAAGCCACTCGTCCGCCAAGACAGGAGTGGCTTATTTATTTTCGCTTGTTGTTCCTATCTATGTAGGCAAGCAGTGCGATTAGAAATGAACCGCCTAAAAATAACAGGCTTAAAACTTCATACATATCCATCAGCACCACCTCCCCTCGATCTCTAGTCTGGGAGGCTACCACTCTGTACACGATTACTTCTCATGCCGGTAGTGTATCACAATTTACATAAACCGACA
>OIWU01002181.1_pt1 | contig 17220 bp, 10 predicted proteins | sample 1587711 | NCBI WGS metagenome assembly OIWU01 (sample SAMEA3888909, study PRJEB22519) | human gut metagenome | biome: human gut; feature: human-associated habitat; material: faeces | place: Denmark | collected 2010 | reverse complement strand
GCAGCCGTTGGCGACGAAGGAGCCTTACGGATGCGGCATGCCCCTTGCGGGTACATACAGGATTCCTGCGTCTTTTAAACTTTCATTTGCGCCCAAATCTCTCGCCGATAACTCTTGCCGATTGAATCACCGGTTACCAGAGCAGAGATCTGGGGATGCTGTGAGCGTGCAGAAAGTGAAAAAACTCTAGAAATTGGGAGAAAATCAAGATAGATCCACTCGAGGCTGAATACAGAAAATGAAAGTAGATGTGCATAAACGATGAAAACCGCCGGTGAAAACTGGCGGTTTTCGCTTTTACATCAAGTTAATTGAAACTTTTTGCGCATGCTTAGAGAGAAAAATGAGTCAAAGACCATGCAGCAGAGAGTCCAGTGCAAAATTGGTCAGAAGATCTTTGCCTGGGCCATTCAGACAGAGGGCGTTTTCCTTGTCGCATTGCAGAACAAGGCCCTTATTGACGGCAGAAATATAGTGGATGATGACCTCTGGCGTGTAGTTGGCCAAGAAGCCGGTCAGCTCAAATTTTTTCAAATATCTTACGGGAGTGTCAATCAGTTTACGGTTGATGGAGATGATGTGTGTCAATGTTTCTTCTGGAACTTCGCTGTTGCTGATATTATCCTTCAGGGACCAGAACATGTGCATGAAGTTCAGGTTGTTTTCAGTGAATTTGCTCAGCTCCATGGCGTGAACGTATATTACATCACGGGCTGATGTGCACTTTTCAAGTGTGTGCAGTTCGATGCTATAGAGGGCCTCCAGCTTGTTTTCGAAAATGCTGGCCAGAAGAGAGGTCTTCGTTGGAAAGTAGTTATATACGGTACGCTTTGTATATTGCGCCTGTGCAGCAATTTCCTCCATGGTGACAGCGTCGAATGGCTTTTTGGAAAAGCATTTAATCCCAGCCGCTTCGATCTGTGCACGTGTCCTCTCTTTTCGTTCAGCTTGCGTCATGAAACCAGTCCTTTTGTGATCTGTAATCAAATATTTAACATGCAAATATATTTGTAACAAACAAACGGCGGATTTTCAAGAGTTCAGACGAAAAAATTTACAAAAGTGAGATTTATCCGTTTTAACTAAAAATGCATGTCAGAAATTGTGTTTTTTGTCAGTTGACTACAAATGCACCTTGGTGTATTATCAATATGTTATTACACTCGAATGAAATAAGTTACTATAAGTAAAAATTACGGAGGATTTACGCATGATGACGATGACACAGAAAATTCTCGCCAAGCATGCGGGTATGGAGCAAGTGAAGCCAGGACAGCTGATCGAAGCAGATCTCGATCTGGTGATGTCCAGCGATGCGACATTTCCAATCTCACTGAGATATTTTCGCGCGGCGGGCTTCCATACAGTGTTTGATCCAGAGAAAATCGCTTTGGTGATGGACCACTTTACACCGAACAAGGACATCAAGGCTGCAGAAAATTGCCGCCTTTGCCGTGAATTTGCAAAGGAGCAGTGTATTGAGCACTTTTATGATGTGGGTCAGATGGGCGTGGAGCATGCACTGCTGCCGGAAAAGGGACTGGTCGCGCCGGGTGAGGTCGTGATCGGCGGAGACTCGCATACCTGTACGTATGGCGCGGTCGGCGCATTTTCCACAGGCGTGGGCAGTACGGATGTGTGTGTCGGCGCAGTGACGGGAAAGTCTTGGTTCAAGGTTCCGGCGGCGATCCGATTTGAATTGGTCGGAAAAAAGCACGAACAGGTCAGCGGAAAGGATGTGATCTTATACATCCTGTCTCAGATCGGTGTATCAGGTGCGGCCTATCGATCGATGGAATTTGGAGGAGCGGGGCTTTCAGAGCTAAGCATCGATGATCGGTTTACCATGGCAAACATGGCAATCGAATGTGGTGCAAAGAATGGGATCTTCGAAGTGGACGAGATCACACGAGCTTATCGCGGATGTTGGTATTCTGGTTTTTGGACATATTGGCCTGACACCGCAGTTTGCCGCACAGATGGGCGGCTATAAAGCACAGGGAAAGAGCGCGGAGGCAGCGTAGAGACTCCTGGAAGAGGCGCTTCGTATTCAGGAGGCTGGCGCGTGCGCGATCCTTGTGGAAGGTGTGCCGGAAATCGTTGGTAAGCTGATCACGAACAAGCTGAGTATCCCGGTTCTTGGTATCGGCGCAGGCTCGTTTACGGATGGACAGCTGCTGATTTATGCAGACATGGTTGGATATTACGATAACTTTACACCGAAATTCGTGAAAAAATATGCAGAGGTCGGAAAGCTGCTGGAACAGGCGTTTACAGAATATGTTGCAGAGGTCCGTGCTGGTCAGTTCCCAATCGATGGTGTCCATACCTATAAGATCAGCGAAGAGGAACGAAATAAAATCGAAAATTTGCTATAATGCTGCGCACGAGCCCAGGAAATGACTGCTTTTCATAGCTGCGTAGGTGGCGTACTGCGCAGCACCCAAAGATCCTTCTCATCCATTCTAATCGGCTCAAAATAGGCGCAAAAAGGCGGGCCGGGGCTCGGGAGAGCCGCCGGTCCGCTGAATTTTTTTCTGCGATCCGTTGCTGCGCGGATCCGATGTACGGTTTGACCGCGGGTGCAGCCGCTGCGCTACATGGTGGGCTGGACGGAGGAATTATTTTTGCGGTATTCGGTGGGGGAACACTGCATGAACTTGCGGAAGACCTCGGAATAATAGCTCGAGCCGCTGAAGCCGATGCTGCCCGCGATCTCGGTGACGGAGAGGTCGCTGCTGCACAGGAGCGGGAGGCTCTTCTGGATGCGGTAGTGCAGCAGGAAATCGAACGGCGTCTGGTGCATGGAGGCCTTGAACAGACGACAGAATTCGCTCTTGCTCGTATGACAGGCCGCGGCCATCTCATCGAGCGTGATGGGCTCGCCGCAATGTTTATAGATGAAGGAGAGCGCCTTTTTCACGCGCTGGATGAACTTGCTCTCGCCCTGCGTGGAGGCGGTGGCGGCCTGCTCGGTGTACTGCTGGTAAATCAGCGACCAGATCGCGTTGAGGATGCTCTTGATGGTGAGCTCATAACAGACCTCGCGGCTGGTATAATGCTGCTCGAGCTGCGCGATCAGGCGTTGCAGCTCCTGATGCGCGTCATCTTCACCGGTGAAGACGAAGGAGGAGAAGGACTCGGCATTGAGGACCGGCGTGACGTATTTTTCGTCGATGACGCTGTTGTCATAGCCGGTGACGAGGATGGGGCTGAAGTCGAACACGATAAAGATACAATTGATCGGCCGTCTGGTCGAATGGTACAAGCTGCAGCTGCGCGACCTGAAGGTCGATGTCCGGCTGAACAGCTCGGCGGCGAGCTGAAGTTCCGCAGCACCGAGATCGCCCCGAAGAACGACCGCGACATCTCCATCCTCGAGATGCTGCCCGAGATCTGCGCGGATCAGGACGTGTTCTGCAAAGACGTGATGCTGGCGACGCTGCGCGCCAACGGCGTCCACATGCACCCCGGCTGCCGCGTCGAGGGCATCGAAGCGGACGGCGTCCGCGCATACGACATGGCGGCGAAAAAAGAGATCTTCCTCCCGGCTGACACCGTGATCCTCGCGGGCGGCCTGCGGTCGAACGCGGAAGACGCCTTCCAGGATGCGGCCTATCCGGTTATCCGCGTGGGCGACGCGATCCGTGCGGGCAAGATCCATGCCGCAATTTACACAGCGTATTGTGCGGCACGCTCTTTGTAAATAAGACAGGCTCCATTCCGGCGGCTGGCCATTGTTGTGACCTCTGAAACATCCCGTCTCAGTTTACAGCCCTCCTCTACCTTCTAATTTTTTGCCCCCTGCCACCGGAACGAAACATCAGATCAGCCCCCTCATCTGAGGGGGCTGATCTTTTATTACAATCCGGTAAAATCGTGATGGAACAGATTGACTTTCCTGCCAAGTTTGCGTATACTTAAAAACATGAAAATAGGTCAACTATACGCAGTTGAGGAGGGATGCGCAGAATGCTTCGAAAAAGAGCGGCGCTGCTGCTCGTTATAGCGATGGTGCTGGCGATGATGGCCCCTGTGATGGCGGCCGGGACGCCGACAGTAAAGATCGAGGCGCCGGAGAGTGTCCGCGCCGGCGAAACGTTCGAGGTCCGCGTCGTGATCGAGAACAATCCGGGATTGAATGCGGTGCAGTTCACGGTCGGTTACGACCAGAAAACGCTGCGTTGCGACGCGTGCAGCACCGGTTCCGTCCTGCGTGGAACGCTGAGCGCGACGAACGCGGACGGAAAGGACGGCGCGGTGCTGGCGGCGGCGAGCGTGAATCCCGCCGAGGACGACGGGACGCTTGGTGTGCTGAAGTTCACGGCGCTGGCCGACGGCGACCCGAAGCTGACGCTGCGGGACACGGTATTCGTCAATGCGGACTCCGACGAGATCGAAGTGACGGTCACGGCCACGGGGACGACGCCGGGGCAGACCGACGACAAGACCACGGACAAGCCCTTCACCGACACGGACGGCAGCTTTGCCGAGGACGCGATCCAGGAAGCGGCCGATCTGGGGCTGATCCTGGGATACAACGGCAAATACCGGCCAAACGACCGGATGACGCGCGGCGAATGCGTGACCATCCTGTACCGGGCGATGGGTTCGCCCAAGGTCGAACAGGCCGCGACGTTCACCGACCTGACGCACGACTATTACCGCGACGCGATCGCCTGGGCAGAGCAGACGGGCGTGGTCAAGGGCGTAGGCAACGGGAAATTCAACCCCGGCGGCGAAGTGACGCGCGCACAGCTGGCGACCATCCTGTACCGGATGGCGGGCAGCGAGAGCGGGATGGAGCTGCTGCTGGCGGGGATCTATGACGCGACGTTCACCGACGCGGCCGACATCCCGGCCTACGCGCGGGCGGCGGTCTATTGGGCAGTGTATCACGAGATCTGGTGCGGGACGGACAGTCTCGAGACCGGGACGACGCTGGCCCCGCGGGAGCCCGCGACACGGGCGCAGATCGCCGTGATGATCACGCGGTATCTGGAACAGTTCTCCGTAAAATGATCGGAAAATCGAGCTTTCCCCCATGGGGGAAAGTCGTTTCTGTGGAACAGAAACGAAGGGGGATGACAATCCCTCAGTCAGCTTCGCTGACAGCTCCCTTTACACAAGGGAGCCTTTGGGGAGCGGAAATGATGAAAATGAACAACAAAATTTGAAAAGGAGGGGCGGAGATGAGACGAGGGCTACGGGCGGCGGCGCTGGTGATGGCGCTGGTGCTGCTGCTTGGAACGGTCGCCGCGGCGACGGACACGACGGAAACAACGGGCAGCATCTATGACGCCGCGAACGTCGCGAAGAAGAACGGCATTCAGGTCGCGCCGCTGGACAGCAAGTGCACGGTGAACTTTGCCGAGGGCAGCGAGATGCTGACCGTCACTTATACAAATGATGAGAAGCTCAATGTGGGCGATATGGTGATCGTGCTGCTGCTGAAATCGGACAAAGCGGTCACGAGCGACACTGAGGCCAACGGCGTGGCGACGACGCTGACGGCGGGGACGATCCAGTATATCGATCAGGTCGATGTGACGAGAGAGGATCATACGATCTCGTTTGACATCTTCCCGCAGAATTACAGCAACGGCGTGATCCGCGTGATCTGGGCGCACGAAGGCAAAGCCGAGATGGCGACGGTCGCGGCGGTGAATCGGACGTATACGCTGGGTGATGTCAATGATGATGGCCTGGTCAATGGCATTGATGTGTCGGATACTTTGCTATATGTGGTTGGAAAAAAGGAGACCATCAACCAACAAGCGGCAGATGTAAGCGGTGATGGCCTGATCAATGCAATCGATGTATCGGACATTCTGCTGCATGTCGTAAAGGGCAAACCGTTTACGGTGAATAGCAACTGAGGAGGAAGAAACGTATGAAGAACATTCTCAAACGCGGCACGTCGCTGCTCTTAGTAGTCGCAATGCTGCTGTCGTTTGCAGTGACCGTTGGGGCGGAACCCGCCACGACAGAGAGCGGCACTGCCAATGATGGGCTCGTGACGCTGTGGGCGGATGTTGTCCCAGTGAAGGCAGGCGAAAGGGTTTATGTGCCGCTTTATGCCAAGGTGAGTCCACAGAATGGCATTGGTATGCTCGAGTTCGATCTTTATTGTGATTCTGGGCTAACTTTGAAAAATGTTCTAAATAAAAATAAAAATACTGGCACTACCCTTGGAGGGACACTTGAGGCGTACGGATACGGATCCGAGGGAAGATGGAGAGTTGTATGGACAGATTCTGTACCACTTGGTTGGACAGTAGATGATGAGGAGCCATCAAATCCTCCGATACCGCCGACGACAGATAATGTGTTGATTGGTTGGGCAATCGTTGAAGCAACGGAAACTTCTGTAGGCGGGAAGCAAATCCATTTTGGGCCGCTGGAAGGAAATGAAAATAATGCTCCTTATAGATTTATCTATAAGGGTGGTGTGGACATCAGCAAGAATCCAGATGACCATCCGTTTGAGGATGTGACGCTGGAAGACGGGGCGGCGATCGTGTATAATACGCTGCCGATGGTCGCGCTGACAAAGACCACATTCGATGTGCCGACGATGGAGGAGCAGGAGAAGAATCCCCAGGATGCGGGCAAGTATGTGCTCGCAGACTATCTCAAGATCGTGGGCCAGGACAGCAACGGCGAAGTAAAAGTTTATCCGGTTAGTAACAGCGGACTTGACTGGTCGGTCTCTCAGAATCCGGGCGGTGTAAGCAGATTTTCTGACAAACTGGCCATCGATACGCAGACCGGGGTAGAGGATACTGCAAAACTGACGATTAGCGCGGCACAAGCGGCAAGCGACAGTTCTATTGCCATTCCGGCGGCGCAGGAAGTGTCGTTCACGGTGCGGCAAGCGAAGACCGGACTGTGGAAGGCTTCGTTTGCTGCCTACAATGGGCGCTATATGAATGCAAATGCCTTTTTGGGCGGGCGCGATTTCGAAACAGATGAAGCTGGCAATAAATATGTCTCGGCGTATTCGTATGACGCTAACAAAGAATCTTTCAAACCCGTCGTGGTTAGACCGACTGCGTTTGATCATTATGGGAAGAAACTTGAAAATGTAACGACCTACTTTAAAACCGACTTGTATTTGGATGCCGAATGCAAAACACCGTACACCGGTGATAAGGTAGGTAGAAATAATACTGGTGACGAGCTAAGCATTTCAAACCAACTGGATCAGGATGTCTGGTGCAAGCTGACGGTGTGTGTCACTGGCAATGATAATGCTGACACGCAGACTGAGGCGAAGTTCCTGATCAAGAGCACGAAGCCGCACGCGACGAGCGCGGAGATCGTGTTGAAGGATGTGAATGGCAATCAGTACATGGACAGCCAAGGGAAGCCGCTGTACATCTTTACGATCCCTGCGCCCGGCCAAAACCCGGTGCAGATCAAGATCGATGCGAAAATCCTTGACCAGAACAAGCATGAAATGATTGGCAGCGATAAGCCGGGGTTCACGGCCTCGGCGAGCTTTGGTACTACGGCAATCACGTCTGGGAGCACGAATGGTTTGTCGCTGAGCGAGAATAATACGCTGACCATTACGAGCGAGGCGCTGGCGCTGCTGAAGTCGGCAACGGGACAGACGACGATCACGGTCACTGTGTCTGTGACGGGCACGAATGTTACGGCCACGGAGACCATCACGCTGACGAGGGCGGCGTCGAAGGCGGCGTATCTGGCATCAGGAGAGAGCGGCACCGAGACGAATTTGGTAAGTGGCAAGATCTTCCTGAACCATGATAACATGAACTTACCTGGAATCAATGCGAAAGATAAGAGCTTGTGCGCGGCTTATCCAGTATATGTGATGGATCAGTATGATCAGCCCATTCAGAACGACGGCAAGGACGTGACGGTCCCGGCTGCGAACTTCAAGCTCTATCCAACGACTCCGGCTACGGAGAGCGAAACGGATAGCGTAAAATACGACGGTGACAACAAATTCTATAAGAAGACTGGGAACGAAATCGACGGCAAATATGCCGAGTTTGAAGACAACAGCAGCGGCGGCGTAAAGCTGACAATTACGAATGGTTGGGACACGGACAACAATCGTCTGGCTGTGCCTGATGGTCATTACATTATTGAGGCGACATATCCGAATCCGGACGATGTGAATCAGCCGTTGGTGGCAAGATGCGTCATTAAGCTGACAAAGGCACCGGTGCCGACGACGGCGACGGTGACGGCGAGCACGGATACCATTTGGGTGCCGTATGATAGTGAATACGCGAGCTCGCAGCCTGCAAACCAGCCGAGCGAGGTCACGCTGACCGCAACTGTTAAGGATCAGTACGGCGAAGATTTCGTGGGGGCCGTTACGCTGAGTGAAGAGACAGCGAGCGACAAGAAGCACCAGTTGAAGGACTGCTATATTTGGCAGGCTGGAACGGCGGGCTCTGCAGCGCCTATTGGAATCAGCGGGGTAACAGGCGAGTCGAATAAGCTCACGGTCACGATCGGAAGCAATGTGGCCGGGCTGATGAAGGACGCCAATAAAAATGTTGTGGAGTCGACTGATCTGATCCTGGCCCTGAAGGTCACGGCTGGAACGCAGACGCTCAATACGACCGCGAAGGTCAAGGTCTCGAGAGAGGCGTCGGTGCTGAAAAAGGCGACGGTCGTCATGAAGCAGGGCGAGACGGTCGTGCAGACGGTGAATCTGGACGAGCGTCCGGATAATCAGAAGAAAGTCAACATCATCTCGCCGAAGGCCAATACGACCTACACGTTCACTGTTACGGGTGAAGACCAGTATGGTGATGCGATGGCGACAACCTGCACTCTGGTCGATGGAAAGACCCAGACAGGATTCACGATGAAGGGTCAGACGCTGACGGTGGATGCGAATGCCGAGGGCGAAGTGGTTCTGGACGTTGTTCAGAGCCCGGCCGGGATGACGTATCGAGTTACCCTGACGTTCGCGAAGATGCAGTTCGTGACGAGTGCGGATGGGGATACGCCGTATACGATCGATGAGGTCCTGAAGGAAAAGTCGACCACGTATAGTGGTAAACAGTGGGTCACAGTTCTGGGTGCGGCGCAGAAACCGGGAGCCAACTTGGCAAATATCTATATCAATGGCGAGACTGAGCCAATCAGCCTGAATTATATCAATCTGCTGGTCAAGGATGCGAGCGGAAAGGCCGTCTTTGACGTAAAAGCTGCGGCGGGAAAACCGGAGAATGACCTATCGGTGAATCCGAAAGCCAATGCCGGGACGTATACGGTTTCGATCGTGTATACGGATCCGACGACCAATGAGCAGTATGAGGTTTGCCACGGGTCGTTCAAGATCGAGCCGAAGGAAGTTACGATTGTACTTGATCCAGCTGTAACAGACGCGAAGATCGAGAAGGAATACGACGGATCAACGGATCTGCCGACGAGCGGTCTGTATCTCATGCCGGATGGCTTGGTTGGGCCTGATGCTAATCATATCGATAGCGTGAGCATCGATACGTCTATGCTGGAGTTCGAGAAGAAGGATGCGGACACGGGCATTGCCATTCAGCTGGTAGAGGGCAAGGACTGCCTGAAGCTGAACGATGGCACGCAAGAAGGATCGCCGGCGACGAACTATACTGTGAAGCTGGATACCAATGGAAACGTCGAGGGGCTGACCGGCACGATCACGCAGAAGGCGCTGGATGTCTATGTCGAGTACTACAACAAGGAGTGGAACGGCACTAAGATCATCGGTGGAGATGCTGGCCGCCTTGCAGACCAGAGTCAAGTTGCCAAGGATGATGTAGTGTCCGTCAGTTCCACAAGGACGACAGGGCTGGAATTCGCTTCTTCGGATGCTGGATCGAAACTTCCGGCTACGCTTCCGGAGGGAGCAAGTATCACGGTAACTTTGGAAGGCGCGAGCGCGGGCAATTATAAGGTTGGCACAATTATCTATAATGGCGGCGATACTGGTGCGACGATCACCAAGGCGACGTTTACGCTCAATGCGAGTGATCTGAACAAGACGTATACGTATGGTGAAACTGTTAACCTGAACGTTGCGGCCAACCTTCTCAAGAAATCGACCGGCCAGTCCATTGATGAGGCCACTGTGAATGCCATTGGCAATACGTCGATAACGCTGACGCTTGATAAGAATTCGAACAGTAATGGTCGTTACAACGTGGGAACCTACACGGCTACGGTAAGTGTGCCGACAAATCAGCAGAACTATACGGTGGATCTGAAGGGTACGCCGACGATCAAGATCAATCCGAGAGGCATTACGATCGCACTGAAGAGCGGCGTGGAGATCAGCAAGACGTATGATGGCACGAACAATAAGCCCTCGAATATCACAGATGCGAGCTTTGATGTTACTGTGGCTGGCGGTAAGGTCAGCGGTGAGACGGTCAAGCTGAATGTTGGCGAGCTGAAATATGCGGATGCGAATGCGTCGGAGAATCCAATCGACATCAGCGTAGGTTCGAATTTCTGGAGCATCGAAGGCGGTGACAAGTCGAACTATCGGTTCGAAGGATTGAATAGCTTGACGGGCACGATCACGCCGAAGGCGATCACCGCAAGTATGTTCAGCCAGAAGGAGCCGCATCCGGTGTATGACGGCACAGAGCGGACGCTGACGGGCAAGGATCTTGTTGGCACGGACAGCGGGATCACGGACGCGAACGGCAATCCCAAGTCGCTCCAGCCGGGGACGGACTTCACGGCTGTCAATGTCACGAAGATCAATGCGGACACGTATCAGATGACCGTCTCTGGTAAGGGCAACTATCAGGGCACGACGACAGTTGACGTCAAGATCGACAAGTTTACAGTTCGTGGTGTAGCTGGCGAAAAACTTCTTCTTACGGGACTTACTGGAACTAAGGCGACTCGTGGCAAGACAACAACGCTTTATATCAACACAAATGTTGTGCTGAAGCAGGAAGAACTCGAAAAATTTACTGAGGAGGTAAGAGATCACGTCGGCGTTCTGCAATGGCAGCCGAAAAATGTTCCTGCAGGCATTACGGTAAATGTAGAGCCAACTGGGGACTTCAAGCTGAAGGTCACTGTGACGGTTTCGAATGACATTGAAATGACTGATCCTGCGCCACAGTTTACACTTGAACTGTCGGCCAAGTTCCCGGACTCTGCGAATCACCAGAATATTGAATCGACCGAGTATACGAATTATGAGATTTCTGTCACGGATAAGGAGCAGCAGGAGAACTTCAAGATCGATCAGGGCGAGAGCGGAACGTATTCCTACTCGCAGGGCGGCGTGCAGCTGACGACCAGCGGCAACGAGGGCGATGTGACGTGGAGCAGCAGCAATACAGAATTTGCGACTGTTGACAACACCGGCAAGGTCACGTTTGTGAAGCCGGGAGATGTCACGATCACGGCCACGTCCAGCGAGACGAACTATTCGGCAAGCAATCCGGATGCGACGCTGTACTGCGAGGCAAGCGATTCTTATCAGCTGAAGATCACGAAGGGGCAGGTCACGATCACCGCGAGCAGCGCGACGATGACTGCAAATGATCCGCTGCCGGGATTCTCGGCGACGGCTTCGGGATTGAACCCGAACGACTCTGTAAGCGAAGTGTTCCAGACGCTGACGGCGACGGTCAGCACCGACGGCAAGACCGCGGGCACGTATCGCGTGACGCCGAATGCGGTGCTCAAGGCTGGTTGGGATGCGTACTATGATCTGTCCTTCGTGCAGGGGACGCTGACGGTCAATCCGGCGGCATCGGTCATCGACACGATTCTGCCGACGATCATTGCCGGGAACGGGTGCGCGAACGGGTATGCCAACTGCGCCTGCGAGAGCTTCTATGACCTCGACGCAAGCCGCTGGTATCATGAGGCCATCGACTGGGCGTACAATCTCGGCCTGATGAACGGCACGACGAAGTCGACCTTCGGCCCGAACGCGGCGGCAACGCGCGCGCAGACCTGGACCATGCTGGCGAGAATCGCCGGTCAGGACACGCGGCGCAGCTCGACGTGGTATGAAGTGGGCCAGAAGTGGGCCATGAACCTTGGCATCACCGACGGCACGAACCCGATGGGTTCCCTGACGCGCGAACAGCTCGCCGCGATGCTCTATCGCTACGTCGGCAGCCCCGCGGTGAACGGTACGCTGACCTTCACGGACAGCGCGAACGTGAGCGCCTGGGCGCGCAACGCGATGATCTGGGCCGTGCAGAATGGCATCCTCGACGGTGTGGGCGGCAACCGCCTCAACCCGAAGGGAACGACCACCAGAGCACAGGCCGCGGCGATCTTCATGCGGTTCAGCAAGCTCATCAACAAGTAAAAGCAGGAAAACAGGACAGGGAAACCTGTCCTGTTTTTTTGTATGGGGCGGGGCGGGCAGGGCAGGCCCATCTCCGCCGCAGCGGGCGAAGCCTCCCCTGGCAAGGGGAGGTGGCATTTGCGAGCATCGCGAGCAAATGCCGGAGAGGTTTTCGAAATCGTTACATTCAAGCCTCTCAGTCGCGGCAAGCCGCGCCAGCTCCCCTTTCATAAGGGGAGCCTTTGGCCCGATGAGCGTGTCGTTTCCTCTAATAGTTCAAAATAAAAATAAGAATTATTTTTATTTTATACTGGACAAATTCGCCATCGTATGCTATATTGATAAAAAAATACTGAAATAAACTTCAGGAGGACTGTTCCATGTACTGCGTGAAAAAAATGACTGAGGATCTCTACTGGGTCGGCGGCAACGACCGGCGGCTGGCGCTGTTCGAAAACGTCTATCCCATCCCGCGCGGCGTGAGCTACAACGCCTACGTCGTCCTCGACGAGAAGACCGTCCTGCTCGACACGGTCGACCACTCCGTCTCGCCCATCTTCTTTGAAAATCTGGCGCACGTGCTGAACGGCCGCAAGCTGGACTACCTCATCGTCAACCACAGGGAGCCGGATCACGCCGCCACGATCGAGGCCGTCGTGCTCCGCTATCCAGAGGTCAGGCTTGTCTGCAACAAGAAGACCGCGCAGATGATGAAGAACTTCTTCTCCTTCGACGTCGACAGCCGCATTCACCTCGTCGCCGAGATGGATACGCTCTGCACCGGCAAGCATACCTTCGCATTCGTCATGGCCCCGATGGTCCACTGGCCCGAGGTCATGGTGACCTACGATGTCACAACGAAGACGCTCTTCGCCGCCGACGCCTTTGGCACGTTCGGCGCGCTGGGCGGCAACCTCTATGCCGACGAGGTCAACTTCCAGACCGAGTGGCTCGACGATGCCCGGCGTTACTATACCAACATCGTCGGTAAATACGGCACACAGGTACAGGCCCTGCTGAAAAAGGCCGCAACGATCGAGATCGAGATGATCTGCCCGCTGCACGGCCCGGTCTGGCGCAAGGACATCGGCTGGTTCATCGACAAATACGTCCATTGGGCGACCTATACGCCCGAGGAGGACGCCGTTGTCATCGCCTACGCCTCCGTCTACGGCAATACCGAGACTGCCGCGAACATTCTGGCCGGGAAGCTGGCCGACCTCGGCGTCCGCAACGTCAAGGTCTACGACGTCTCCGCGACGCATGCGAGCGAGATCGTCTCCGAATGCTTCCGTGCGAGCCATCTCGTTTTCCTCTCCACGACGTACAACGCGGGCATGTTCGTGAACATGGAAAATCTCGTCCACGACATCGTCAACCACAACCTCCAGAACCGCACCATCGCCCTCGTCGAAAATGGCTCCTGGGCGCCGACGGCGGGCGGCCTGATGCGTGCAGAGTTCTCGAAGCTGAAAAACTGCACCATCCTCGACGAGATGGTTACCATCAAGTCCAGCCTCAAGGAATCGCAGCTCGAGTCGATAGACGCGCTGGCCGAGGCCATCGTGGCCTCCATGCCGAAGCACGAGGCCCCTGTGCATACGCCGGACGCCCCGGTCGAGCAGAACGCGATGTTCTCCCTGTCCTACGGCCTGTTCGTCCTGACGGCCCGCGACGGCGCAAAGGACAACGGCTGCATCATCAACACTGTCACGCAGCTGACCGATACCCCCAAGCGCATCTCCATCGCCGTCAACAAGGCGAATTATACGCACGATATGATCAAAAAGACCGGCGTGTTCAACGTTTCCGTCCTCTCGAACGACGCGCCGTTCGCAATGTTCCAGCACTATGGCTTCCAGTCCGGCCGCGACGTCGACAAGTTCGCCGGCGTGCAGGGCATGGCCCGCGCGACCAACGGCGTCTACTATCTGCCGTACTGCACCAATGCTTTCATCTCGGCCAGGGTCACGCAGACCATCGAGTTTGAGACGCACACGCTCTTCATTGCCGACGTCACCGAGGCGCGGCAGCTCTCCGAGGTGCCGTCCATGACCTACGCCTACTACTTCGCCAACGTCAAGCCGAAGCCCTCCAAGCTCAAGGAGCAGCACGGCTGGGTCTGCAAGATCTGCGGCTATGTCTACGAAGGTGAAGACCTGCCTGCCGACTTCATCTGCCCGCTCTGCAAGCACGGCGCAGAGGATTTTGAAAAAGTTTGATGATCCACGCAAAAATGCCCTCTCCTCCAAGAGAGGGCATTTTGCGGCTCTTGCAAATCCCAATTTTTTCTGATAAACTGGTCTTATCACAACGAAGGACTGATGTTATGGCAAAACGCATCACGCGCATCGTATTGACCGGCGGCCCCGCCGCAGGCAAAACGACGCTCACCAGCCGCATCCTGAAGGAATTCAAGCAGGACGACGGCTGGCGCATCATCACCATCCCCGAAACAGCGACCGAGCTGATGGCCGGCTTCGGCATCCGTCCGTTCGGCGGCTGCGTCACGATGCTGGAGTTCCAATATCTCGTCGTCGCCGACCAGCTCCACAAGGAGCAGCTCGCGCTGCGCGCGGCGGCGATGGTGCCGGAGGAGAACGTCCTCATCCTCTACGACCGCGCCGTCTTCGACGACAAGGCCTACGTCTCCGACGACGAGTTCCGCGCCGTCCTCGCCTCCTTCGGCAAAACGGAGGAGGAAATTCTCGCGGGCTACGACGCTGTGCTGCATCTCGTCTCCTGCGCCAAGGGTGCGGAGTTTGCCTACAACTTCGGCAACGCCGTGCGCTATGAGTCCGTCGAGGGCGCGCGGGAGATGGACGACAAGACCATCCGGGCCTGGAGCACACATCCCAATCTGCATATCATCGACAACTCCGTCGACTTCGAGGACAAGATGACGCGCGGCCTGCGCGCGGTCTACGAATGCCTCGGCGAGAAAGCGCCGGAGCAGCACTGGCACAAATACCTCATCGACCTGCCGGATCTCCGCGCGCTCGAGACACTCTACGCCGCCGCGGGCGTCGACATGATGCAGACCTATCTCCGCCCCACCAGCCCACAGATCGTCCGCCGCGTCCGGCAGCAGCGCAACGGCGCAGAATATCTCTACTTCTACACCGAAAAACACATCACACCCGAGCGCGAATGGGAGACCGAGCGCCCCATCACCGGCAAGGAATATGTCCAATACCTGATGGAGGGCGACCCGAGCCTCCGCGCCGTCCACAAGACGAAATACCGCTTCCACTATGCGGAGCAGCGCATGGAGATCGACGTCTATCCCTTCAGCGCGGAGCATGCCATCCTGCGCGCTGCGCTCGAGGATGGCCAGCCGCTGCAAACCCCGCCCGAGATCCGCGTCCTCCGCGAGGTCACCGGCGACCCCGCCTATAAAAACCGTGCCCTCGCCCGCACACAGGAGCTGTAAACAGGACGTTCATGTGCCCCTTGATCGCATCAAGGGGCACATTCTTTAGATTTCTTAATACGCGCAGGTCTTGTCAAATTCTGCATCTTCTGCTATGATGGGTGGACGGAATCGAGGTGTTTTCCATGCGAATATGGAACCGGATCTTATCCATTCTATTGCTTTTTCTTGTGCTTTTCAGCTGTCTCGCCCCGATCTGCGGCGCAGAAAATTTGGATTGCGGTGCAAAGCTGCTCGCCATCACGTTTGACGACGGCCCCGGGCCCTACACGGCTGGTCTGCTCGACGAGCTGGCCGCGCGCGGCGTGAAAGCGACGTTCTTCATCTCGGGCTACCGCGCCGTGAACTATCCGGAGACGCTGAAGCGCATCGTGGACGAGGGCCATCAGCTCGCGAATCATACCTACAACCACGCGAACCTCAACACGCTCTCCGCTGCGAAGGTCCGCAAGGAGATCTCCTCCGTGCAGGAGCTGATCACCGCCGCGGGCGGCGACGACCCGGCCTACATCCGTCCGCCCTACGGCAATGCGAACCAGACTGTCCGCGCGAATGTCTCCGTGCCGCTCATCAACTGGGCGGTCGACCCGCTGGATTGGAAATATCGCGACGCGGACACCGTCTGCCGGAACATCGTCAGCGGGGCCTACGACGGCGCGATCATCCTCGCCCATGACATCCATAAGACGAGCGTCCCTGGCGCGCTGGCCGCGATCGACCAGTTGCTGGACGACGGCTATGAGTTTGTCACCGTAAAAGATCTTTTTAAGCGCCGCGGCGTCACGCCCGAGGCCGGGAAGGTCTATTACGACGCGAAAAACCGCGGCATCAATCTCAGCGCCGAACAGATCAGCCCCGAATACTATGACGAGGACCAGCTCACCGAGCACTGGGGCTATGACGCGCTCCGCCTCTGCATGGAGCGCGGCTGGCTGACGACGGACGCAGACGGCCGCTGGCTGCCGAACCACTATGTGACGCGCGGCGCGCTGGCCGCCGCCTTTGGCCGCTTCTGCGGCATTACGGACGCCTATCGTGCGGGAGAAGACACCGGCTATGCCGACGTCTCGCCGGACGACCCCGATGCGCCCTTCATCCGCTGGGCGTCGGACGCCGGGCTGATGATCGGAACGGGCAAACAGTTTGCGCCGGACGCAACGCTCACGCGCGAACAGCTGGCCACCGTGCTCTCCCGCTATCTGACGCTCCAGGGTGCGGCCGATGCGCCCGCGCTTGCTCTCCCCGAGACCTATTCCGACGCGGACGCGATCTCCGGCTGGGCGGCGGACGGCGTCGCCCGCTGTACGGCGCTTGGCCTGCTGCAGGGCTCCGGCGGGGCCTTCCATCCCAAGGGCACGCTCACGCGGGCCCAGCTCGCCGCCATCCTCCAGCGCCTCTCCGCGCAATAACGCACAGCTCTGTCCGCCTGTTTTCTTTTTGAACCCATTCTTTTCTTTCTCCTTCAGAAAGAAAAGAACGGTTTCAATCT
>OIWU01002175.1_pt1 | contig 17234 bp, 14 predicted proteins | sample 1587711 | NCBI WGS metagenome assembly OIWU01 (sample SAMEA3888909, study PRJEB22519) | human gut metagenome | biome: human gut; feature: human-associated habitat; material: faeces | place: Denmark | collected 2010 | reverse complement strand
TAAAGGAGGAAAAACAAAATGATCGTTTCCTACCCGAACGGAACAGATTTTCTGCAGGCCAATCAGGCGCTTTTGCAGGATAATCCGTATCTTTCCACCTTTTTCACGCTGGATGCCCCGCTTCTGAAGCAGGCGGATACCATCAACTACGCGCTCCGCTGCGAGCAGGGGGAGAAGCGCCTGCTGGCCCTGAAGGTCGAGCCGTATAACCTTCTGCTGCTCGGTGACGAGGCCTGCGTGCCGGAGCTGCTGCAATTTTTGTTTGACGGCGGCTGCGAACTTAAAAACTACCTCTGCGCGTCGGAGCTTGGGTACGTGATGCAGCGTGAGCTGGAGCCCTATGGCCGCCGCTATGAGGAAGCTCTCGCCATGGACTTCATGGAAGCGCGGACCGTCACCGAGCCGTCTGCGCCGGAGGTCGAGACGGCAGGGAAGGGCGATCTGGATGAGATCTTCGCCTGCGCGCAGCGGTTCGTCGCCGACTGCGGCCTGCTCGACAAGCCGGAGAAGGAGCCGTTCCGGAAGGTCCTCGATTCGTTCCGCATCCTCCGGGCCGACGGAAAGATCGTCAGCATGGCCCGCATCGCGCCCGCCACGCAGGATGATCTGCGCCTCGTGCTTGTCTACACGCGGGACGAATACCGCGGCAGGGGCTACGCCCGCAAGGTGGTCAACAGCGCGAAAAACGAGATCCTTGCCGCCGGCAAGCGTGTGACGCTGAACGTCGACAGGAAAAACCCGGTCTCCTACCACCTGTACCGGTCCCTCGGCTTCGAGCGCATGTTCTCGCAGGGAGAATTCCGGCGGGTAGATAACAGACCTGAAAGCTGACAGATCACAAGAAAACAGCCACGCCTGTACAGGCGTGGCTGTTTTGCTTATTCAAGTTCGAATGCGCCGGTGTAGAGCTGATAATAGGTGCCCTTCTGGGCAATCAGGTCGTCGTGCGTGCCGCGCTCGATGATGCGGCCGTGGTCGAGGACCATGATGGCGTCGGAATTCTGCACCGTCGACAGCCGGTGCGCGATGACGAACACCGTCCGTCCCTTCATGAGCGCGTCCATGCCGCGCTGTACCAGCAGCTCCGTGCGCGTGTCGATAGAGCTCGTCGCCTCGTCGAGGATCATGACCGGGGGATCGGCGACGGCCGCGCGCGCGATGGAGAGCAGCTGCCGCTGGCCCTGCGAGAGGTTCGCGCCGTTGGACGTCAGCATCGTGTGGTAGCCCTCGGGAAGGCGCGTGATGAAATCGTGCGCGTTGGCCAGCTTCGCGGCGCGGATGCAGTCGTCGTCCGTGGCGTCGAGCTTGCCGTAGCGGATGTTGTCCATGACCGTGCCGGTGAAGAGGTTGACGTCCTGCAGGACGATGCCGAGCGAATGACGGAGATCGGCTTTTTTGATGCGGTTGATGTTGACGCCGTCGTATTTGATCTTGCCGTCGGCGATGTCGTAGAAGCGGTTGATGAGGTTTGTAATCGTCGTCTTGCCCGCGCCGGTCGCGCCGACGAAGGCGAGCTTCTGGCCGGGCTCGGCGTAGAGCGAGATGTCGTGCAGGACGGTTTTGTCCGGGGCGTAGCCGAAGTCGACGTCGTAGAAGCGGACGTCGCCGCGCAGCTCCACGAGCGTGGTCTGGCCGTCAATGGGCGGATATTTCCAGGCCCACGTGCCGGTGCGCTCGGCGCACTCGGTCAGGCTGCCGTCCGCGTTCTTGCGGCAGCGGACGAGCGTGACGTCGCCGTCGTCGGTCTCCGGCTGTTCGTCGAGCAGCTCGAAGATGCGGCCCGCGCCGGCGATGGCCATGACGACGGAGTTGATCTGATCGGAGACGCGGGAGATATTGCCCGTGAACTGCTTCGTCATGCCAAGGAACGACGCGATGACCGGGATGGAGAGCACGCCGAGCATCGAGCCGGTGTGGAGCAGGTTTTCAAACGAGACGTTCGGCACGGAGCCGCCCGAGCAGACCAGCAGACCGCCGACGAAGGCTGTCAGCGTGTAGAGAATGTTGCCGATGTTGTTCATGATCGGCATGAAAATGTTTGCAAAGCGGTTGGCATTGCGGGAATCCTGGAAGAGCTGGTCATTGAGGCGGTCAAAATCGGCCTCGGCGGCCTGTTCGTGGCAGAAGACCTGCACGACCTTCTGGCCGTTCATCATCTCTTCAATATAGCCCTCGGCCTTGGCGAGGGATTTCTGCTGCCGGACGAAGAACGTCGCGGATTTGCCGCCGATGGACTTCGTCACGCGCGTCATCGCGAAAATGCCAAGCACGACGATCAGCATCAGCGGCATCGAATAGTAGAGCATGATGAAGATCAGGCCGATGCACATGAGGCCGGACGAGAACAGCTGCGGCAGGCTCTGCGAGATGAGCTGGCGGAGCGTGTCGGTGTCGTTGGTATAGTAGCTCATGATGTCGCCGCGCGTGTTCTGGTCAAAGTAGCGGATGGGGAGCGTCTGCATCCGGGAGAACATGCGCGTGCGGATGTTGTGCAGGAAGCCCTGCGTCACGTGCGCCATCAGCTGCGTATAGGTCGCGGCGCAGGCGATGCTGATCGTGTAGAGCGCGACCATCAGGATGACCGACTGGATCATCTTCGGCAGGATTGCGTCCCAGCCGGTGGTCAGGCCGGTCTCGATGTAGCTGGTGATGGTCTTGACAAAGATCGTCGGTGTGATGCCGATGACGGCGTTCAGCGTGATGCAGATCACAACTGCCGTCAGCTTGCCGGGATAGTCGTGGAAGAGCATCCGCATCAGGCGCGCGAACGCCTTGCCGTCGACCTTCTGTCCGCCGGCGAAGCCGCGCGGGCCGCCCTTGCGGGGCATTCTGTTATTCGCCATCGTCTGCGCCTCCTCTCGTCTGGGATTCATAGACCTCGCGGTAGATCTGGTTCGTTTGCAGCAGCGCCTCATGCGTGCCGAGGCCGTTGATGCGGCCGTTGTCTAGGACGACGATCAGGTCCGCATCCTGCACGGACGCGATACGCTGCGCGATGATGATCTTCGTCGTCTCGGGGATCTCGGTGGCAAACGCCTGCCGGATGAGGGAGTCCGTCTTCGTGTCGACGGCGGACGTCGAATCGTCCAGGATCAGCACCTTCGGCTTTTTCAGCAAGGCCCGCGCGATGCAGAGCCGCTGCTTCTGTCCGCCGGAGACGTTTGTGCCGCCCTGTTCAATATAGGTGTCATACCCGTCCGGGAAGGCCCGGACGAAGTCGTCCGCCTGTGCGAGGCGGCAGACGCGGACGAGATCCTCGTCGGTCGCGTCCGGATCGCCCCAGCGGAGATTTTCTTTGATCGTGCCGGAGAAGAGCACGTTCTTCTGCAGCACCACGGCCACCTGATTCCGCAGCGCCTCGATGTCGTATTCGCGCACGTCATGGCCGCCCACGCGGACGCTGCCTTCGGTCGCGTCGTAGAGGCGGGAGATGAGCTGGATGAGGCTCGTCTTCGACGAGCCGGTGCTGCCGAGGATGCCGACGGTCGCGCCCGAGGGAATGTGGAGATCGATGTCGTCGAGGGCATTGCGCTCGGCCTTGGCAGAATATTTGAAGCTCACATGATCGAAATCGACCGCGCCGTTCGGGACCTCGCGGAGCGGGGAGGCGGGATTCTTGAGGTCGGACTCCGTGTCCAATACCTCCGCGATACGCTTGGCCGAGGCCGAGGCCATCGTCACCATCACGAAGATCATCGAGAGCATCATGAGGCTCATCAGGATGGAGATCGTATACGTCATCATGCTGGTCAGGCTGCCGACGTTGAGATAGGTGCCGCCGGACTGCACGATCAGCTTCGCCGCGAAATAGCAGATCAGGATGCGCGACATGTAGACGCAGAACTGCATCAGCGGTGTGTTCGTGGCGAGGATCTTTTCGGCCTTCAGGAAGTCTTTTCGCACATCGTCCGACGCGGTGCTGAACTTTTTTGTCTCATAGTCCTCACGCACGAAGCTCTTCACGACGCGCATGGCCTGTACGTTCTCCTGCACAGAGTTGTTCAGGCGGTCGTATTTCTTGAACACGGCCTTGAACAGCGGCATCGCAAACTTTGCCATCAGAAGCAGGCCGAAGCTGAGCAGCGGGATGGCTGCCGCGAATACGAACGCCAGCTCCTTGCCGACCTTGATGGCGCCGACGACCGAGAAGATCAGCATCAGCGGCGCACGCACCGCCGTGCGGATGATCATCATAAAGGCCATCTGCACGTTCGACACGTCGGTCGTCAGGCGCGTGACGAGCGAGGACGTGGAGAACTGGTCGATGTTGGCGAACGAGAAGTTCTGCACGCGGTAGAACAGGTCGTGCCGCAGGTTTTTAGCAAAGCCGGTCGAGGCTGCGGCGCAGAACCAGCCCGCCGCCATGCCGAAGCACAGCGACAGGAGCGCCAGCCCCAGCAGCCGGAGGCCGTAATAAAAGATGACGTCGCGCGTGCATCCGGCCTGGATGCTGTTGACGAGCTGCGCCGTGTAGAGCGGAATGACGCACTCGCACACCACCTCGCCGATCATCAAAAGCGGCGTTAAAATCGTATCGCGCTTGTATTCGCGGATCGAGGCGGCCAATCGTTTGATCATGGTCATGCTTCCTCCTTGGTTTCGGATAGATTTTCGATCGCCCGGTCGAGCAGGCGCAGCAGCGTCTGCACCTCCTCGGGGCTGAAGTTTTGCAGGGTCTCCTGTTCGAGCGCGTGGAACGTGTCGCGGATGCGAAGGTGGCATTGTTCGGCCTTTTCTGTGGCCGTCACGCGCTTGCAGCGGCGGTCGTCCGGGTCTGGTGTGCAGACGATGAAGCCCTTCGCCTCCAGCCGGGCGAGCAGACCGGACACCGTCGGGTGCGTCAGGTGGAACCGCTGCTCGATGTCCTTCGGGTAGACGACCTCGCCCGCGCGGTCGTGCAGATAGCGCAGGACGTAGGACTGCATCGCCGTCAGCTCCATCTCCTGAAACTGCTGGTCGACGCGCTGTTTGCCCGCCTGATCGAGCAGCCGAAACCGCCGGAACAGAAATAAATTTTCTTCCATGGTTGATCCCTCAAATGAAAATGTAGCGTGCGACCTAAAATACGTCGCACGCTACATTTTATCAGATTTCTCAGAAAATGCAAGGGGAAGATGCAATGTTTTTGCACAAAGAACCGCGATGCTTTTTGTGCGTTCTGCCCTATGGGCGGAGAACGGTGTAGAGATAGCGGGCGGAGATCGTTCCATGTTCAAAAACACGCTGCAAGAGCCGCAGATTTTCCTCCGAGTGTTCTACCTCCTTGCAGTAGAGGCTGACGACGGGCTGCAAGGTTTCGACCGTCTGTGCGTCCGCAGTGCCGCAGAGATAGCGCAGCGCGACAACGTGGAACAGGCAGCTCTCGACGCGCGGCAGAAGCTGGTCGTCGTTCACGGCCTTCAGCACGTAGCGGAACAGGAAATAGACGAGCAGATTTTCGGCCTGCGTGGGGAAGCGCGTGTCGAAGTCATCCGGCGGCTCCGCATGGTTCACGCGGTCGAGCAGGCGCGGGAACTCCGTCGTCAGGTGCTCCATGTTGCGCAGCACCATCCAGCACGGGAAAAACCGTCCGCTCCTGCTGCGAAGCCGCGCCAGCCGGACAAGACTACGATCCTGATACTGCTTTCCAAGGAACCGCCGCGCCAGCACCGGGACAAGCTCGTCCCGCCCCTCGTCCAGCAGACGCTGCACCCGCCGTGCCAGCAGCAGAATGAGCGCCAGGCGGTCTGCAACAGGCCGTGCGCGATCCTGCGCCAGCCGGATCGATGCCGTTCGCGCGGCAAGCAGCGCCGGATATAATGCCGGGTCAAGCTCGTTCGGTATGACCGGGCCGCCGTCGTCCGTTTCCGTCAGCGTCAGCGGCGCGTCGTGCTCCAGCAGAAGTCTTGCCGCCTCCGGGCAGGAGGCGGAGAGTGTCAGCTCCGCCGTCTGGCCGTATTCCTCGGTAAAGCGCGGGTGCGTAAAGCAGGTGCGGCAGAGCATTTCCGCACCGTATGCGGCCTGAAGCGGACAGAGGCCGTCGTCACGCAGCAGAACGCAGTTCCCGCCCCGCTCCCGGAAGCGCGTCTCACCGTTCTCCGTCAGCATAGCCGCGCGCACCTGTTCGCCCAGCTCACCGGGCAGGGAAGCGTAGCGCGCGATGGCGTCCTCGTCCAGAATGATCTGCCAGTCCTTGCAGCAGGTATCGGGGCAGTCGCCCGCCAGACAGTGAAATTGGTTAACATAATCAAATTGCGCGTGCTTCATATCCTCGCCTCATTTCTTTTTCCGATGATATCAGCTTTCTTTCCCCGCGTCAACTTGCCAGCGCCCACTTTTTGTGCTATACTGACAGGACGATTTTCCAGATTCCGAGGTATTCCATGAAAAAACTGAAACGAACCTATACGCGCTGCGCCGGTCTGACGGCGCTGGTGCTGCTTGCGCTGCTGATCGCCGGGTCGTTCGCCGACCTGCCGATCTCCCGCTTCCTCTATCCCGGCCACGAGAGCTCCTTCGGCCAGTTTTTCGCCGCCTTCGGCGAGCTGCCGGCCTTCCTCGCGATGACGAGCGCGGGCATTTTGCTGCTGTTCAACCGGAAGCGGCTGCGCAAAAGCTGGAACGTGCTGTTCATCGCGGTGTCCGCCGTGCTGGTGGCCGGCGGGATCGTCCTGTCCATCCATGAGGCGACGGACAATGTGCCGGCGATGCCGCTGTGGGTCGCGGCGCTGGTGACGGTATTCGCCGCGGCGCTGGCGGGTTTTTTGCTGCTGCTCGGCACCGAGGGCTGCCAGACGAAGACGATCTTGCGTTTCATCCTCGTGCTGGCGTTCATCTCCATCGGCATGATGATCGTCATCAACGTCATCAAGATCCCCTGGGGGCGGCCGCGGATGCGCCTGCTCCTCTCCACGGGGAACGAGAGCTATTTCCAGCCGTGGTGGAAGCTCGGCGGGAGTTTGAAGGCCAAGCTGATCGCCGAGGGCGTCGCGTCGGACGAGTTCCGCTCGTTCCCGTCGGGGCACACGGGCTGCGCGGCCTGCGCGATGCTGGCCATCCTGCTGCCGACCGTCTGCAAGCGGCTGCGCGGCAAGGAGCGGCTCTGCCTGATCGTCGGCGCGGTGTGGACGGCGGTGGTCGCCTTCTCGCGGCTGATGATGGGCGCGCACTTCCTGACCGACGTGACCGCCGCGACGGCCATCACGCTCGGCATTGCGTGGCTTGGCATCTGGCTCTGCTACTTCAACGGCAAGTTTTTCCGCCTGGTATGGGGGCTCGTTTCGGAGCCGGCTTCGAACAATAAAAATTCGGAAACCTGAGGGCTTCCGAATTTTTTGTGCTACGGATGATCAGGGCCTTTATCCCCTCAGACCGCTTCGCGGTCAGCTCCCCTTGATGCAAACAAGGGGAGCCTTTGATTGTGGAGAATTTTATTGCGCAGCCAGGGCGGCCTTTCGTTTGCGCAGACCTTCGAGCAGGATACGGTGCGCCCGGTCGCCAACCTCGACGGTTCGCTGCTCCGCAAATTGCTCCGGCGGGATGACATCCAGAACGTCGAGATAGACGTCGGTATGCCGGCGGAACATGTTTTTCAGGATGGCCTTGGAGTTGACCAGCGCACAGATCACAATCGGCACCTGCGCCTTCTGTGCGACCTTAAACGCGCCGTTGCGGAAGGGGAGCAGATCCTCCTCGGTGCGGTTCGTGCCGCCCTCGGGGAAGACGACGATAGAGCATTTGTCCTCTTTCAGGAACTGAATGGCCTTGAGGATGGCCTTGAGCGCTTCACGGTCGTTTTCCCGGTCGAGCGGGAGGCAGAGCACCTCGCGCATGATCTGCGCGACAACGAAGATGGAAAAGCTCTCTTTTTTTGCGAGGAACGCCAGATCCGCCCACGGCATGGCATAGTAATAGATGAGCGGATCAAAGGCGAAGGCGTGGTTGGAGATCAGCATGAAGCGGCTCTTGCGCGGCACCTGCTCCAGCCCTGTCACATGGACGCGCACGCCGCCGAGGAACAGCGCCAGACGGCAAAACTGGTTGAGCATGAAGCGGAAATACGCGCTCGGCTTTTCCAACATCTTCTTCGGGTCGACAAACAACGTGGACACGAAGAGCACCAGCAGAAACAGCAGCACCAGCCCGACCATCATCCCTGCCGTCAGCAGCGGGAACTGCCACAGGCAGGCGAGCGCCGAAAAGCCGTTGATCGCGTATTGAATCCCCGCGGCCCCAAGGAGGCTCGCGGCAAGCAGCACATAGAACAAATCTGACCCAGCTTTCTAAGGCTGTGCGGCAAAACGCGGCACGGCCCAATTCTTAAAAATCTCTTAATATTATACAGAGATTTTGAAGAAAGGGAAGAGGCAAATGCGGGTTCTTAAAAAGTTTACATCTTTTTCACGCGGCCCGGCAGCTCGCTGACCACCGCCGCGCCGAGAATGCAGAGCGCACCGAGAATTTCAAAGCCGCTGAGCGGCTCGTGCAGGACGAGCGCGGAGAGCAGGACGGCGGTAACGGGGTCAAGATAGCTCAGGATCGCGAGCGTCTGCGCCGGGAGATAGGCCATCGAGCCAAAATAGAGGCTGTAGGCGAAGCCGGTGTGGACGACGCCGAGGATCAGCAGCAGCCCGAGCTGTCCGCCCGTGATCTGGAGGCCGACGAAGTCGCCGTGCAGGATGCAGTAGGGGATGAGGACAAGCGTCGTGATGAACAGCTGCACGAGCGTGCGGTCGTAGGCGGAGATGTCGCGGAGCTGCTTGTTGCTGAGGACGATGCAGCCGTAGAGCACGGCCGTCAGCAGGCCGAGCAGGATGCCCTTCGCCTCACCGGCGTCGGGAAGACCGCTGTCCGCCACGCCGGAGACGAAGACCATGCCGACGAGCGCCACGCCGATGCAGCAAAGCTTGCGCGCGGTGAGCTGTTCGTGCATCAAGATCGCTGCACCGAAGACGATGATGAGCGGGTTGAGGTAGGTGCAGAGCGTTGCGACGGCGACGGTCGTATAGCGGTACGCCTCGAACAGCGTCACCCAGTTGAGCCCCAGCAGGACGCCCGCGATCAGCAGCGGACGCCAGTTGCGCCGGATGGCGGCGAAGTCGATCTTCTGCCGCTTGACGGCGAGCAGAAGGAGCAGAAAGAGTGTGCCGATGCTGCTGCGCGCGAGGGCCACGAGCGCCGAGGGCTGCGCGGCATAGCGGACGAACACGCCGAGCGTGCCGTAGATCAGGATCGCCGATAAAAAGGCGAGCTTTGCGGTTTTGGGGTTGGTCATGGGAAGCCCTCCATGGGAAATTTGTGGGGATGGGCAAAAGTATGTAGGGGCGGGCAATGCCCGCCCGCAGGGCCGCTGAAAACGGCGCGCCACCAGCGGTGACGCGCCGAAGGGTGTGCGAATCTTAATACATGGGATGCTTGGCTGTCAAGGCCGCGACGGCCTCTTCGACCTTCAGGCGGTTCGCGTCGAAATCGTCGGCGATCAGGCGGATGCAGTCGGCGATGATGGGCATGTCCGCCACGGTGAAGCCGCGGGTCGTGGCGGCGGGCGTGCCGATGCGGACACCGCTGGTCAGGCTGGGCTTCTGCGGGTCGTTCGGGATGGCATTCTTGTTGATCGTGATATGGACCTCATCGAGCTTATCCTGCAGCTCTTTGCCCGTGATGCCGCGGCTGCGCAGATCGACGAGCATGAGGTGATTGTCCGTGCCGCCGGAGACGAGGTCGAAGCCGTTTGCAACAAGCGCCTCGGCCAGTGCGGCGGCGTTTTTGCGGACGTTCTGCGCGTAGATCTTGAATTCAGGGGCCATGGCCTCCTTGAGGCAGATCGCCTTGGCGGCGATGACGTGCATGAGCGGGCCGCCCTGCATGCCGGGGAAGACGGCGCTGTTGATCTTCTTGGCGAACTCCTCGCGCGCGAGGATCATGCCGCCGCGCGGGCCGCGGAGTGTCTTATGCGTGGTGGTGGTGACGATGTCGGCGTAGGGAACGGGGCTCTGATGTTCGCCGCCCGCGACGAGACCGGCGATGTGCGCCATATCGACCATCAGGAGCGCGCCATAGCGGTGCGCGATGTCGGCGAACGTCTTGAAATCGATGGCGCGCGGATAGGCCGACGCGCCCGCGACGACGAGCTTCGGCTGGTGCGTGCGGATCACGTCCTCAACCTCATTGAAGTCGATGCGGCCGGTCTCGGGGTTGACGCCGTAGGAGAAGCTGTTGTAGATCTTGCCGGACAGGTTGACCTTGGCGCCGTGCGTCAGGTGGCCGCCGTTGGCGAGGTCCATGCCGACGATCGTGTCGCCCGGCTGGAGCACGGCCATATAGGCTGCGAGGTTGGCCTGCGCGCCGGAGTGCGGCTGCACATTGGCATATTCCGCGCCGAAAAGCTGCTTGGCCCGGTCGATGGCGATCTGCTCGATCACGTCGACAACTTCGCAGCCGCCATAGTAGCGTTTGCCGGGGTAGCCCTCGGCATATTTGTTGGTCAGCACGCTGCCCATTGCCGCGATGACCGCCGGGGAGGCGATGTTCTCCGACGCGATCAGCTCGATGTTGCGCTGCTGCCGGTGGTATTCCGACTGCATCTGCGATGCGATCTCGGGGTCAAACTGTGCAAGATAGTCCATTGAGTTTTCCAGAATGTTCGCCATGACGTGTGTTCCTTTCCGCATGAAAAAATGAGCAAACCGTCTCCGGTTTGCTCATTGTATTCCACGCGAATATGCTGCGCTTCGTACTCTGTCCGTTTGCCTGAGAGATTCGGCTTTCGCCTTGCACCTTCGGCACCCAATTCAATGAGTTCTCCAGAGACTCCTCCGGCTCCCAGTCCGCAAGCGTTCTGAGAACCATCCAAGGGGTAGTTGTTTAATTTGCGTTTATTGTAGCACGGTTTCTACAAAAGTCAAGTGCAGATTTTGACAATTTCGACAAAATCCTTGCGCGCTGTGGGTTCCTTACGGCGCGTCGTGCCCTTCGGGCCGGAGGCCGCGGCGGATGGAATCTCGCTCGGCCACAAGCTGCTCATGCAGCTCGAGCGAGTTCCAGTCACGGTTCGTGTCGGTGAGAACAGCCTTGAGCGCCACGGGCGGGAGCCCTGCGGTCTTCCAGCCCTGCAGGAAGCGGGAGAGCAGCGTCTCGGGGAAGTGCGCGAAAAGGAGCATTTCCTCGGAAAAGCCTGCGCCATCGTAGAGAGAATCCATGCTGCCGCAGTCGCCCGTGAAGCTGCCGAGGGGCTGGAGATACTGCCAGGTCTCGACGGCGGCCATGCGGACGCCGGAGCGCATCGCGAGCATCCGGGCCTTGGCCGCCTTTTTGGCGGGCAGGTTCCAGGTGAGAAGTATGGGCGTCATGCGCGCGCCTCCTTTCGCAGAAAGCCGATGTAGGCCAGAAGGCCCGCGATCGACCAGAAATAGGCCATCATATACGGCTCTTCGAAGATGTTTTCAAAGAAGCAGTGGACGATCACGCCGCAGAGACCGGCAAACATGCCGGCACAGAGCGGGAAGAGGCGGTCGAGGCCGGCTTTGAAGTCGGCAGCCTTCCGGTAAAGGGCCCGGCAGGCCGCGCCGAGGAAGCCGAGCAGCATCAGGCAGAACGCGGCGAGGCCGCAGTAGCCCATCTCGACCATGGTCTTGAGGAAATAGTTGTCGACGTAGAAATAGTCGATGCCGTCGAGCACCTGATTCTGCATGGCGACGGCGCCGCCAAACATTCCCTCGCCCACGCCGACCCACGGGTTGCCCGCGTAGAACAGGTTCAGCGCGTTGAGCTTGCGGCCCGCGCGGCCGCCGCTGGTGTTGGCGGCGGTGAAATCGTCGGTGAAGAGGAAGCCGATGCGCGTCCGCACGAACGGCACGAAGCAGGCTCCAACGCCCGCCACGGCGAGCAGCGCGAGCAGCCGCCGGTCGACGAGCAGAACGAAGATCACAACGGCGATCGCCATCGCGACCCACGAGGCGCGCGACATCGTGAACAGGCAGGCAAAGCACATCAGGATCGTGCCGATCCAGGCCGCGATCTTCCATTTCGTGTCCTTGACGCAGTAGGCGAGGCCCGCGCACATCGGCGCAACCATGACCATAAAGTCGCCCATGATGTTGGGGCTGCCGAAGATGGAATAGACGCGGGTACGGACGGCGGTCTCGGTATGGGTCATCCAGCTGGCTGGAATGGGCACGGCGACGATATACTGGTAGATGCCGTGCAGCGCGAGCAAGACGCCGAGGCCGACGAGCGCGCCGTAGAGGCGCATGACGTCTCGGTCATTCCGAATGATGCGCGTGACGATGAAGAACCAGAGCAGATACTGGCACGAGGCGCGGAAGCCGGAAATCTGGATGGAGAAGAACGGCGCGTTGACGTTCATGAGCACGAAGCCGGCGGTCAGGAACAGCAGGATGCCGCAGTCCATCGGCGTGGTGCGGGCGGCGAGGGGCGATCTCGCCTCGATGCGCTGCCCGCAGATCCAGAGCGCGGCAAAGAGCAGCAGCGCCTCGTCCCACATCGAGCCGAGCACCGGAATGGCCAGCACGTCGCGCAGGACATAGTCCACGCCCGCGTAGAGGCCGATGCAGATCAGGATCATCCCGGTCACGCCGCCGGAGAACAGCCACGGGAGAATACGGCTATTCTGCCCGCAGCGGAGCACTGCGCGGTAAATGCGGCAGAGCAGGGAGGATTCGATCGCGGTGCGGAGCTTCGTTTTGCGGGCAAGGCGCGCGTTTTCGTTCGTAAATGCGCGCGTATAGCGCGAAGAAGCCAGCGCGCGTGGCTCCGCGCCGAGCCAGCGGGCGAGCGTCCGGTGCGTGCCGGAAGCGCGATAGCAGCGTCCGATGGCTCCGAAGACGCGGCTGCTCTGCCCGAGGGCCGCGAGCCACAGCCAGACGGCGCGCAGCACACGGCAGGTCAAACTGGAAGCGATCATGGCATCACTCCGCAACGGTCATCGCGGTGATGATGCCCGTCAGCTCAAATTCGCTGGTTTTGACGATATATTCGTACCCGACGCGCACCTCCTGTGCGCCGACCTTGTAGACGTTGCCGGTGAACTGGCCGCGGCCTTCGATGGTCACGCCGAGGTCGACATGCGCGCTGTCGGCGCGGTCTGTGACGGCAGCGTCGGTGATGGCGGCGTCGACGACCTTGGAATTGTTGACGAGGGACTTGCCGATCTGCGTCGAGGCGAACTCCGCCGCTTCGCGGTTCACGTCTTCGACGGTGACGGTATAGGTGATGGTGCGGCCCGTGTCGGCGACGGTCTCTGCGGCCTTTTTGCCCACGAGCTTCCACGCCACGGCGGCGACGGCTGCGATGAGCAGCACGATGACCAGCAGATCGATGAGATTGAGCTTTCCGAACAGACGACCTTTTTCGTCGATGATCTTCATGATAATACCTCCAAATTGCATTGCGACGTTGATTTGACAAACCAAATCGAGTATAATATAGCGTATTATAGATCAGGTTACAAGAAAAATTTCTTTGGGGTTTATAGATATGAAAATACTGCATCTCATTTCCGGCGGCGATGTGGGCGGCGCGAAGACGCATGTGCTGTCGCTGCTGGAGGGCCTGGGCCAGACGCAGACGGTGCGGCTGGTCTGCTTTATGGACGGGCCGTTCGCGCAGGAGGCGCGGGAGCTTGGCATCGACACCGTCGTGATGGACTGCGGCGTCGCCGCGAGCATCCGCGCGCTGGCGCGCATGATCGAGGATGAGCACTTTGAGGTCGTCCACTGCCACGGCGCGCGGGCGAACATGACCGGCGCGATCTTGCGGCGGACGATCCATGTGCCCATTGTGACAACTGTCCACAGCGACTACCGGCTCGACTATCTGGGCCGCCCGCTGCACCGGCTGACGTTCGGCACGATCAATACGATCGCGCTGCGCTGCTTTGACTATCACATCGGCGTGTCCGACGCGGTGAGCCAGATGCTGATCGAACGCGGCTTTGACCCGCAGACGATGTTCTCCATCTACAACGGCGTCGATTTTACGCCGCGGACGCCTGCGATGGGGCGGGAGGACTATCTGAAAAGCGTCGGCCTCGAGGCCGGGGCGGACGATGTCGTGTTCGGCATCGCGGCGCGGCTGAACCCGGTGAAGGACGTGGCGACGCTGATCCGCGGCTTTGCCCTTGCGGCGAAGGAGCACCCGAACATCCGGCTGCTCATCGCGGGAGACGGCGAGGAGCGCGAAATGCTCGAAAAGCTGGCGGCAGAGCTATGCCCGAAGGGGAGCTATGTGTTTGCCGGGTGGGTGACGGACATGGACAGCTTCTACCATGCGCTGGACGTGAACACGCTGACCTCCCTTTCTGAGACGTTCCCCTACGCAATCACCGAGGGCGCGCGGATGCACTGCGCGACCATCGCCTCGGATGTCGGCGGGATTCCGTACATCATTGAGCACGGCGTGACCGGGCTGCTGTTCCATCCGCAGGACGCCGAGGCCCTCGGCGCGTGCATCGGCCGTCTGGCCGAGAGCCGCGCGATGCGCGAGCAGCTCGGCGAGAACCTCTATGAAAAGGCGTCGCGCGAGTTTTCCATCGACGCGACCGTCGGCAAGCAGATCGAAATCTATCAGACCATCCTGCGCCGCACGGCCCGCGCGAAGGAAAAGCGCCGGGGCGTCCTGATCTGCGGGGCCTATGGCAAGGGCAACGCGGGCGACGACGCGATCTTGAAGGCCATCCTCGCGCAGATGCGGCACATCGACCCGGATATGCCCATCTATGTTCTTTCGCACAACCCGAAGCAGACGCGGCTGCGCTACCATGTCGGCTCTGTCCATGCGTTCGACCCGTTTGCGTTTCTGCCCATCATGCGGCGGACGAAGCTGTTCCTCTCCGGCGGCGGGAGCCTGATTCAGGACGAGACGAGCACGCGGAGCCTGCACTATTATCTGATGAGCATCCGGCTGGCCAAGCGCTGCGGCAACAAAGTCCTGATGTACGGCTGCGGCATCGGGCCGGTCCATTCCGCGTCCAACCGCCGCCATGCGGCGAAGGTCATCGACCGCTGCGTCGATGCCATCACGCTCCGCGAAGACCTGTCCGCAGAGGAGCTGCGCAGCATGGGCGTGACGCGGCCCGCCGTCCACATCACGGCAGATCCGGCGCTGCTGCTCCAGCCGGGGACGGACGGCGCGGTGGACAGCTTCCTGCTCAGCCAGAAGCTCGACCCGGCGGGCGGCTATGCGCTCTTTGTGCTGCGGCCGTGGCACGAATTTGCGCAGAGAAAGCAGAGCTTCGTCGAGGCCGCGGAGTATGTGCATGAAAAGTATGGTCTGACGCCGGTGTTTTTTGCGCTGGAGCCGAACCGCGACCTCGGCGTGACGCGCGAGGTGCGCACGGCGCTGCGCTGCGAGAGCGTGCTGCTCCCGACGCCGGAGGATGAGACGCTTATCATCGGCATGATGAAGCGGATGCGGCTCGTTGTGTCGATGCGGCTGCATACGCTGATCTTTGCGTCGAGCGTGGGCGCGCCGCTCGTCGCGGTGTCGTATGACCCGAAGGTCACGGGCTTCATGCGCTACATCGGGCAGAAGCACTGCACCGCGTTTGAGACGCTGACGCCGGAGGGCTTGAAGAGCGAAATCGACGCGGCCCTTGCCGCACAGGAGCGCTATGACGTGTCGCACCTGCATGCGCTCGCCGAAGAAAATGAGCAGATCGCCCGGAAGCTGATGGAGGAAGCCTGAATGAGACAGATCGTTTGTCTGGCCACGTCGCCGTGGTACCCGATCCCGACCCGCAAGCAGCAGGTCATGAGCCGCATCCCGGACGCGGAAATTCTGTATTTTGACCCGTCCGCGACCATCATCGCCCCGCTGCGCGACAAGCACGCGAAGCTGCTGATGACGAAATATAAGGAGCCGCCGGTGCATCCGCAGGAGAATATCACGGTCTATTCGCTGCCGCCGGTGCTGCCGTTTTTCTATAAGAAACGATTCATTAACCGCATCAATCAGAAGAAGATCGCAAAATTCATCCGCGAAAAAATGAAAGAGCACGGGTTTGAAAACCCGGTGCTCTGGGTGTATTCGCCGGTGACGGTCGACCTGGTCGACCTTGTGCCGCACAGCGCCCTCGTCTACGACTGTGTCGACCGGCACTCGGCCTACGGCGGACTGATGGAACCGGCGCTGGTGGACGCGATGGAGCTGGAGTTGGCGGGAAAGACGGACATGACGTTCGCGACCGCCGAGGCGCTGGCGGAGCGGCTGCGGACGGTGCAGCCGAAGACGCGCTTCATCCCGAACGGCGCGAACTTTGAGCGCTTCGCCGAGGCGGCGAAGCCGCAGCCCGTGCCGGACGATCTGAAAGACATTCCGCATCCGCTGTTCGGCTTCGTCGGCGCGCTGCAGAGCTGCATCGAATATGATTTTGTGGAGCAGGCGGCGAAGGCCCGGCCGGACTGGCACTTCGTCTGGATCGGGAAGGAAAAGCCGGGCGTCGACCTCTCGGCGCTGCGCGCGCTGCCGAACAACCACTTCCTCGGCATGAAGCCGAACGAGCAGCTGCCGCAGTATCTGGCACATTTTGACGCCTGCCTGAATCTGTTCGCGAAGAGCGATCTGAGTAAGGACGTCAGCCCGCTGAAATTCTATGAATATCTCGCGACCGGGCGGCCCATCGTCTCCACGCGGCAGCCGGATCAGATCCTGCAGTATGCGCCGCTCATCCACATCGCGGACGACGCGGCGGGGTTTGCGGCGGCGTGCGAGGCCGCGCTTTGTGACACGCAGCCGGAGCGCACGGCACTCCGCATCGAAGAGGGACGCAAAAGCTCGTGGGACGCGCGCGTGGGCGAGATGTGCGCGGTGCTGCGCAAAAAAGGAATCCTGTAACAAAAGGGGAGTGCCGGGCGGCACTCCCTTTCGTTATTTGCTTGCCGTCCGGCTGCACGAGGTGCAGCTTTCCGCGGGCGGGATGCAGGTATCGTTCTTGCCGGGGAAAAAGGCGTCCATCGGGAAATCGATCTGGCTGAACACCTCGCAGGGATTTTCGTCCGACGTACCGGAGACATTCGGGCAGCTTTTGGTGGGGATGCAGTAGTCGAAGGTCGGAATGAGCAGCTGCGTGCCGCGCTCCAGGCGGGCGATGGAGAACTGACCGATGGTAACAAGCAGGCGCTTGCATTCGCCGCCCAGCACCAGCTCCTCTTCGAAGCAGTCGAGAATGCCCTGCGGAATCTGGGGGGTGTCGGTCGCGCAGCAGTTGCAGGCGCAGACCTCCTGTACGCGCGAGCCGA
>OIWU01002172.1_pt1 | contig 17244 bp, 12 predicted proteins | sample 1587711 | NCBI WGS metagenome assembly OIWU01 (sample SAMEA3888909, study PRJEB22519) | human gut metagenome | biome: human gut; feature: human-associated habitat; material: faeces | place: Denmark | collected 2010 | reverse complement strand
ATCTGCCGCACCTCGCTCGCCGTATCGGCACTTAGAATTATGCGGTATTGCCTTAGGAATTTTGCATCCATGCAGGCAGCTTTTCCACCTGCATCGTGCCCGCGCAGTCCATGGGGGTCTCGCTTTGGATCTGCACCATGTTGGACTGCGGCAGCCGCAGATCGCCGCTGGTTTTGATGCCCGCCAAGCCTGCCTCGATCACAAGGCTGGTGGTGTCGGCCTCCACCCAGCCCTTTTCGGGCTTTTTGCTTTTGGCCAGAATGCCGTAGGTGTAGCAGCTCAACTCCAGCGTTGCCTTGTTCATCTGCACGGTTTTGGCGTGCAGCCCCGCATAGGGGGCCTCGGCGATCACCGAAGATTTTTTGATTTGCAGATCCCCCTTGCTGTGGATCGCATCGCGGTATGCGCCCTGCACACTCAGCGCGCCGCTGCCCCGAATGTCCAGATCACACTGTGAAAACACGCACGCGTCGCATTCTTCGTTTTCCGCAATGGCCTCCCCGGCATAGTCCATGCCGTCGCTCAGAAAGTTCACGGTTTTTCCGGCCAGTGTGATGGTGGCCTTGTCGGCGCTGCGCACCCAGATGGCAGGCCCTGTGCTGCAATGCAGGCTCAAACCCGCCAGCTCCAGATTCACTTTTTTCTTTTTGGAAAGTGCCACCACCACCTGCCCTTCCTCGGCCGAGCCGGTGAGCAGGTATTCTCCCTTTTGCAGAATGGTCACCCGGTTGGTTTCCGGCTCCACATGCACGGCATACGGGTCATACGGTGTCACGGTCACGCCGCTGTCCGAAAACTCGATCTCGATGGCCGGGTCTTTGTTTTCCTCCAGCACCTGCCGGTATAAAAGTGCGGCGCCGCAAATGCAAAACAGCAAAAGCGCCGCTATAAACAATCCTATTTCGGCCCGCAGGGCCGCCTTGCGTGAACGCATAAGATCCCCTTTTTCTATGGTATTGCCTTAGTAGTATAGCACAGCCCGTTTTTCTGCACAATGGACGGATTCGCCTTTCTGCCCAATTTGCGATAAAATCTTATGGAATGCTCACCATGCAAACTTTCGTGCTTATTTCGTTTATGATATAAGCACGAAAGTTTGTCTTTGCTCCCCGGCTGCATTTCGGCAAAAAAATTTCCGGGCTGTGCCAAGGGTGCGGCACAGCCCGGAAGATTTGGTTTTATTCCTTAATCACGGCAGAAAATATCGCGCGTATACACTTTTTCCTGCACATCGGCCAGGCAGGCATCGCTGCGGTTGGCCACAATGGCATCGCTGCGGCGCTTGAATTCGGCCAGATCGCCCACAACCTCGCACCCGGCAAACTCACTGCCTGCGGGCAGGGTGGGCTCAAAGATCACCAGCTGCGCACCGCGCTCACGCAGATGCTGCATCACGCCCTGAATGCTGGACTGGCGGAAGTTATCGCTGTTGCTCTTCATGGTCAGGCGATACACGCCCACCACCGGGGCGCGGCCTTCAGCCTTTTGGGCAGCCCGTGCCAGCACATGATCCGCAATATAGGTTTTTCTGGTTTCGTTGGATTCCACGATGGCGGTGATCATATTCTGCGGCACACCGGCATAGTTTGCCAAAAGCTGCTTGGTATCTTTGGGCAGGCAGTAGCCGCCGTAGCCAAAGCTGGGGTTGTTATAGTGGCTGCCGATGCGCGGGTCCAGCCCCACGCCCTCAATGATGTTGCGGGTGTTCAGGCCCTTCATTTCGGCATAGGTGTCCAGCTCGTTAAAATAGGCCACCCGCAGCGCCAGATAGGTGTTGGCAAACAGCTTCACGGCCTCGGCCTCGGTAAAGCCCATAAACAACGTGTCGATCTCCGGCTTCAGCGCCCCCTCCTGCAGCAGGCCCGCAAAGGTGTGCGCAGCCTTCACCAGGCGTTCGTCGGCAAGGTCAGTGCCCACGATGATGCGGCTGGGATACAGGTTGTCATACAGGGCTTTAGACTCCCGCAGGAATTCCGGGCTGAACAGAATGTTGGCCGTGTGGTATTTTTCGCGCACCGAGGCGGTGTATCCCACCGGAATGGTGCTTTTGATGATCATAATGGCCTCAGGGTTCACCCGCAGCACCAGCTCGATCACAGCCTCCACAGCCGAGGTATCAAAAAAGTTCTTGGTATCGTCATAGTTGGTGGGGGCTGCAATAATCACCATCTCGGCCTCGCGATAGGCTGCCGCGCCGTCCAGCGTGGCGGTGAGATCCAGCTGCTTTTCCGCCAGATATTTTTCAATGTACTCATCCTGAATGGGCGATTTTTTGTGGTTGATCAGCTCCACCTTGCGGGGGATCACATCCACCGCGGTAACGCTGTGATGCTGTGCCAGCAGCACAGCCAGCGAAAGGCCCACATATCCGGTGCCCGCAACTGCAATTTTCATGTTCTGCTCCTTTATTCTTTCTCTGTGAGATAATAATCCTTGTACCATTCGGCAAACTTGCGCAGCCCCTCGCGCAGCGGCGTGTGGGGCTTAAAGCCGAAATCCCGTTCCATGGGCGTGGTGTCGGCATAGGTCACCGCCACATCGCCCGGCTGCATGGGCACCAGTTTTTTATGCGCCTCAAAGTCATAATCCTTGGGCAGCACCCCCGCGCGCACCAGCTCCTCGCTTAAAATGCGCACAAAATCCAGCAGGTTTTCGGGCTGGCCGCTGCCGATATTATACACTGCAAAGGGCGGCACAGGCAAGCCATCCGGCCCATTTTTGCGCTGCGGAGGCTTTTCCATCACGCGCTCAATGCCCTCCACCGCATCATCCACATAGATGAAATCGCGCTTGCAGCTGCCATAGTTGAAAATTGAAATATTCCTTCCGGCGCGCAGCCTGTCGGCGAAGCCGAAACAGGCCATATCCGGGCGCCCGTCCGGGCCGTACACCGTAAAAAAGCGCAGGCCCGTGGTGGGAATGTTATACAGCCTGGCATAGGCATGCGCCATCAGCTCGCCGCCTTTTTTGGTGGCGGCATACAGGCTTGCCGGGCTGTCGGTTTTATCATCGGCAGAATACGGCACCTTGGCATTGGCGCCATACACGCTGGAGGAGCTGGCAAACACCAGGTGCTTCACTCCCTCGCTGCCATCGTGATACGAATAACGGCATGCCTCCAGAATGTTGTAAAATGCAAGAATATTGGAGTCGATATACGCATTGCTGGCATTGGGCTTTTCCATTTCTTCACCGAAGATGTTGCACTCGGCCAAATGCACCACCACTTCGGGATCGTAATCCTGAAATATGCGCAGCAATCGGTCACCATCCAGTATGTCGAACTGCTGATAATAGAAATTGGGATATTTATGCAGTTCCTCCATACGGTGAACCTTTAAAGGAGAATCCAAATGAAACCGATCCACACCAATGATCTCATCGGCATAGCTGTGGCGCAAAATTCTGCGCGCCAGGCTGGACCCGATAAACCCGGCCACGCCGGTGATCAGAATTCTCATGATGGGGGCTCCTTTTCATACTTTTATCGCTTTTGTGTAAGAATCATTTTGCAATTTCTCCGTCCACATGGCGCAAATTACAAAGGCCTATGCCGGCACAGAGCCGATCGCCTGTGCAATGGTTTTTTCCGCATTGCAGGCCGCCATAATCATGCCGACCATGCCTTCCATTCTCCTTTTGCTTGTTGTTTTTTCTCCCCCGCCGTCATTTTCCGCCGCAGTGCAAAATGTCGGGCAGCTGCGGGGCAATGCGCTGCGGCACTCCAGCAGCAGCGGGTTAAACTGCCCGCATTCGCCGTTTATAATCATTTCCACGGCCCGCCGCAGGGGTGCACGGCAAAAATCCCCCGCCGAAATCCCGAAAAAAGCACTTTCTGCCTGAAAACACACCTAATGTTATAATACCATAATCCGCCCAGCAGCACAATGAATAATCTTGTAAAATCATACAAAAAAGCAAAAAAGCTCTTTTCAGGTGAAAAGAGCTTTTTCTGTGCCTTCGATCCGGCAAAAAGCCGTAAAATTTAACGTAAAATCGAATTTTTCTATCAGCAAAATCGCACCGCTCACTGGGGCGCAAAAAAGGCCACGCCCACTGCGCCGGGCCCCAGATGCGTGCCGATAGCGCCGCTCAGGATCACCGGGTCATACGCAAGGCCGCCGTTTTCCCAAAGGGGGCGGCTGTCCTCGTAATATCTTTGCAGCTGCGCATCGCTTTGGCCGGAATAGCCCAGCAGCACCGGGCGCGCAAAATCCACGCCCCCCGCCTTTTCGATCTGCTGCGCCAGCAGGTTGTTCCCCTGCTTAGAGCCCCGGGCCTTGCCCAGAATGGCCACCTCGCCGTTTTGGGTGGTCACCACCGGCTTGATGGAAAGCAGGCCCCCTGCAAAGGCCACCGCAGGCGAAATGCGCCCGCCCTTTTTCAGGTATTCCAGCGTGTCCAGCACGGCCAGCACGTGCAGCGAGGGCTTTTCCTGTTCCAGCTGTGCGGCCACGGCGGCGGCCTCCAGCCCATCCTCGGCCAGCTGCACGGCGCGCAGGGCAAAGGCACCGGTGCCCAGCGCCACGGTGGCACTGTCCACCACATACACCTTGCCTGCATACTCCTCGGCTGCAATGCAGGCGCTTTGATAGGTGCCCGACAGCTTGGCCGAAATGGTGATCACCACCGCCGTATCCCCTGCGCTCACCACCTGCTCAAAAATTTCGGCAAAGGCGGCGGGGCTGGGCTGGCTGGTGGCCGGCAGCTCCTTGCTCTGGGCCAGCTTTTCATAAAAGGCCTGTCGGCTCAAAGTCACGCCGTCCAGATATTCCTCGCTGCCAAAGCGCACATGCATCGGCACCGTCAGTATGCGGCTTTTGCCGCTGTCCGGCATATCCGCCGTAGAATCCGTAATGATCTTTACACTCATACTTTCCGCTCCTGTTTTATTGGGGGGTAATCTTTTTTTGCAATAGGTAATTGTAATAACCGCGCAGGGATTTGTCAATGGATTTTTTCTTCGGCCTTTGGGGCGCAAAAAGCCCGCTGCGGAATTTCCGCAGCGGGCATAACAAGCAAAGCTTTCCTTGCCGGTCTTACAGGAACAAGGGCAGGAACACAACGCTCACAATGGTCATCAGCTTGATCAGAATGTTGATGGAGGGGCCCGAGGTATCCTTGAAGGGATCACCCACGGTATCGCCCACAACGGCTGCATGATGGGTCTCGCTGCCCTTGCCGCCGCCAAAGCCGCCTTCCACATACTTCTTGGCGTTATCCCATGCGCCGCCTGCATTGCTCATCATAATGGCCAGCAGCACGCCGGTTACCAATGCACCGGCCAGCATGCCGCCCAGAGCAGCCGTGCCCAGAGCAAGGCCCACAATGATGGGGCTCACAATGGCGATCACGCCGGGCAGGATCATTTCGCGCAGTGCAGCGCGGGTGGAAATATCCACGCACTTGCGGTAGTCGGGCTTCCTGGTGCCTGCCATAATACCGGCATCGCCGCGGAACTGACGGCGCACTTCCTCGATCATGTCACCGGCAGCCTTGCCCACGCTGTTCATGGTGAGTGCGCTGAACAGGAAGGGCAGCATGCCGCCGATCAGCAAACCGGCCACCACCATGGGGTCCAGCAGGTCAATGGAGGCAAGTCCCGCCACCTGAGAATAGCTCACAAACAAAGCCAGAGCCGTCAGCGCAGCCGAGCCGATGGCAAAGCCCTTGCCCACGGCAGCGGTGGTGTTGCCCACGCTGTCCAGGGTATCGGTGATCTCGCGCACTTCCTCGGGCAGGCCGCTCATCTCGGCAATGCCGCCTGCGTTATCCGAAATGGGGCCGTAGGCATCCACAGCAATGGTGATGCCTGCGGTGGAAAGCATGCCCACGGCAGCCAGAGCAATGCCGTACAGGCCAAAGGCGGCATAGGCGCCCAGAATGCCCAAGGCGATCAGCAAAACGGGGAACATGGTGGAGTTCATGCCCACGGCCAGGCCGCTGATGATGCAGGTAGCAGGGCCGGTTTTGCACTGCTCGGCAATGCTCTGCACGGGCTTGAACTCTGCGCTGGTGGCACGCTCGGTGAGTGCGCCGATGGCAATGCCGATCACAATGCCGATGGCCACAGCCACAAACGGGCCGTTTACGCCAAAGAAGTTTTTGCCCAGCACAAAGGCAGCGGCCAAGGTGATGATGCCGCTCAGATAGGTGCCCAGGTTCAGGCTCTTGGCGGGGTTATCGGCCTTGCCCATGCCCACCGAGAAAATGGCCACGATGGAGGCGGCAATGCCGATCACCGCCAGCACAAAGGGGAACAGCACGCCGTTCACCCCCAGCGAAGCGCTGCCGGCCAGCAAAGTGCAGGAAACCAGAGCGCCCACATAGCTTTCAAACAGGTCCGAGCCCATACCGGCCACGTCGCCCACGTTATCGCCCACGTTGTCGGCGATCACGGCGGGGTTGCGGGGATCGTCCTCAGGGATACCGGCTTCCACCTTGCCCACCAGGTCAGCGCCCACGTCGGCAGCCTTGGTGTAGATGCCGCCGCCCACACGGCCAAACAAAGCGATGGAGCTTGCGCCCAGGCTGAAGCCGGTGAGCAGCTCAAGATCTGCCACGCCCAGCACGCACAGCAGCACGCCCAGACCCAGCACACCAAAGCCGACCACCGAAAGGCCCATCACAGCGCCGCCGCGGAAAGCCACCACCAGCGCCTTTTTCATGCTGCCGGTGCGGGCTGCGGCAGCCGTGCGCACATTGGCGTGGGTGGCCACATTCATGCCCATAAAGCCTGCCAGCACCGACAAAGCGGCACCCAGCAGAAAGCACAGAGCCATGCGCACGCCCAAACCGGGCAGCACGCAGATCAGCACGAACACCACGGCCACAAAAACGGCCACGGTGGTGTACTCACGGCGCAAAAATGCCATTGCGCCCTCGCGGATAAAGCCCGCGATCTCTTTCATGCGCGCATCGCCTGCATCATGGCCGGTGATCCACCGGGTGAGCAGCAGCGCGCACACCAGTGCCACGGCACCGGCTGCGGGAACTACATACATCAGATTTTCCATAAGGTCATGATCCTTCCTTGACTCACCGGGGCTGCTCCCCCAAAAAGCCAACCTCTGCTTTTTACGGGCCGCCCCAAAAGATTGTTTTGCCGGATAACGCCCCTGTTTGCGGCATTATCCGGCATTGGATTTAATTAGTATAGCGCTTTAAAGTGTGAATTGCAATAATAATCCAAACTTTTTCAACAAAAATTTAGGCGGATTTGCTCCCAAGGGCTGCGCCGGGGGCACTTGGCGCAAATTCTGCGCCGGTTTTTATGCCTTGGCGGCCTGGGCAGCCTTGGCGGCGCGCTTTTTGCGGCGGCGATGCACCGCCATCAGCAAAAGCAGCAGCGCCGCTGCGCCCGTGCACGCCGCGGGCAGGCGCAGATCCGGCGGCATACGCAGCACCGCAAAATCCGTTTCGCCCTCCGGCATGGTAAACACCAGATAGCTGCCGTCTGCGCTGCTTTCGGCGCGCTGCCACACCTGACCGCTGCGCAGCCACACACTGCACCGGCCGGCTTCTTTTTTGCCCACGCAGTAGCGCAGCTGCCGCTGCACCGAGTCGCCGCCGCTCACCTCAGCGCGCATGGCGGCGATCAGCTGTGTGCCCTCCACCTGCGGCGCATCCGAAAGATCCGTGAGCTTCAGCGTTTGGCCGGCGGTAAAATATCCCTCGGCCAGCACCAGCGGCTGGCTGCCCACCTTCTGCGAGGAGGCCAGCACCGTAGCCGCAGGGCTGTACACAGCCTCCACGATCTGATCCTCGGTGATATCGGTCATCACAAAGTCGGACCATTTGCCTGCCTCATGCTCCCGCGCAGGCAGCTCGGGCAGGTCCTTATCCGAAAGGCTGCCGCCGTATTCCACCTGCCGCACCGACACCTGCGTGCCGTCCACCATAAACTGCACCGTCAGGTGTGCAAAGCTTTCCGGCACATAATCCAGCTGCATCACCTCGTCATAGCTTACGCCCCAGGCCTTACCCTGATAGCTCACGCCGTCAATGCCGAACAGTGCATCGTTTTCCACAAAGCAGTTGCCGCTCACCGTGCTCTTGGCATCCTGCAGGGAAATGATCTTGGTATTTTCCTCGTCCTGCTCGCTGATCTCGCCTGCGATGGCGCCTATGTACTCGCCCTCGCTGTTGATGCGCACCATGGTGCGGCAGTCCGTGATGGTAAAGCCGGTGCCCGCAACGCCGCCCACATGGGAATCGCCCTCGATCAGGCACTTGGCTGCGCTTTCGCGCACCGCGGCAAGGCTTGCGCCCACAATGCCGCCCACGCTCTTGGCATCCGGGGCCTGCACAGGGCCGTAGCTTTCACAGTTTTTCAAAACGCCGGTCTTCTGGCGGCCGGCAATGCCGCCCACGCTGTCCTTTTTGCCGCTCACCTGCCCCTGATTGGTGCATTTGCTCAGCACGCAGCGGGTGTTCACGGTGGCATTCATGCTTTCGGTGCCCAGCGTATCCTCAATATCGTCCTCAGGGTCCAGATCGTTTTCAAAGGCCATGGCCCCCGCAATGCCGCCCGCGTTGCGGTCTGCATCCACATGGGCATAGTTCACGCAGCCCGTCACCTTGGCCGCGGTGTCGGCGTCGGTGTCGCGGTCGGAAATATCGCTGTACCAGGTGTGGTTGCGAATGCGGTCGGCCGTGCCGGTGATGGTGGCCGAAATGGCATTCAGCTGGTTGGTGATGGCCTTCATATCGGCGGTCACACTGTCCAGCGAGGAATCGTCCGTAATGCTGGAATTAAAATCCTGCGCGGCGCTCAGGGCCGAATTCAGCCGGTCGTTAAACTCATTGCGCTGGGCATCGGCACGGTCCTTCAGCACATCCGCCGCACCGCTCAGGCTGCCGCTGTTCCACACATCCTCGGCCAGATCCCTGGCATCCTCGCGCACATCACTGCCGCTTTTTTCATAGGTCTTGATCTTTCCCAGCGATTCATTGGCCTTGTCGATGTTGTACTGCATATCCGCCACCTTTTGGTTATAGGTCGCCGACACATCGTCCGACATCTGATCCATCTGGCTTTTCAGGGCGTTCATCTGGCGCTGCACCCGCTGCAGGGTATCCTCGCCGTACTGCAAAACGGTTTGGGGCTCCATCTGGCCCACAATGCCGCCTGCCTCCTTGCGGCCCTGCACGGGGCCGTAGTTTTCGCAGCCCTCGATATAGCCGGACTGATCCCCCGCAATACCGCCCACATTGTAGCCCACGTGCTGATAGCCCACGGCGCCGCGGTTCACGCAGGCGCGTACAACGCCGCTGCTGGTGCCCGCAATGCCGCCCAGATTGGTGATGCTGGTGCCCTTTTCGGTTTTCAGCAGGCTTTCCAGTGTAACGTCCGAAAGCTCCACCTTGTTTTCACTTTGCTGGGTGTTGATGGAGGCATGGTTGGTGCACGAGCGCACAACGCCCTTGTTTTCACCGGCCACGCCGCCCACAAAATGGGTGCCGTACACCACGCCCTGCACCGTGCAGTCAATGATCAGGCCGCTGGCCTGGTTCACGGCGGCAATGCCGCCCACATAGTCAAGGCCCGTGACAAGGCCCATAAAATGGCAGCTTTCCATCACGCCCGCATTGTCGGCGGCAATGCCGCCCACGTTGCACCGGCTGCCCGAGGGGGCGGTACGGCACTGCACCGTGAGCTGGCGAATGGTGCCGGTTTCCTGCACATAGCGGAACACCCCCTGCACGCTGCCGTTCTGGGAAAGATCCATGGCAGAAATGGTATGCCCCTGTCCCTCAAAGGTGCCGCCAAAGGTGGGAATGGGCGTAAAGGTGCTGCCCAGAGAAATATCTTCGTCCAGCACCACGGTTTTGCCCACGCTCCAGCTGTCCAGTCGGCAGCTGCGTGCCAAGGCTTCCCAGTCGCTTCGGCTGGCAATGTGAATGGTGTTTTCGTCCTCGGCTGTCTGCTCTGCCTGCGAGGCAGCGCTTTCTGCCCACACGGCCGGGGCGGCAGAAACCGCCAGCGCCATGGCCAGCAGCACCGCAGCGGCGGCCCGGGCAAGCCCTTTGCACTTAGTTTTCATTTCCGTCCCCTCCCTTCGGTTTTTCCTGCTGGGTCTCCGTGTCCTGCGGGCTCGCATCGCTGCTTTCGGGCAGCTGCGGGTTGTCCTCATCCGGCTCATCCGCTCCCTGCTTTTTCAAGTCCTCGGTGCTGATGATGGCATTCAGCTGGCCCCGCAGCACGCCGTTCACATCTGCATCGATCACACCCGACACATAGCCGCGCACACGGCCCTGCAGATGCATGGTGCCGGTGGCCTGCCGGGTCTGCGGCACGATGGGCTTCATTTTAAAGCTGGTTTTTTCAATGATAAAGTCTCCCAGCACCAGGATCTGCGGCAGCACCCCCAGCACCAGCGCCATGGAAATGATGGTGCCGCGGCCCAGGCATTCGCCGATGGCCGAGATCACGGGGTTGGTGGTCATAAACGAGATCAGCTCGCCCGCACTGGCCAGAATGGTGCCCGAGGTGAAAATGGTGGGAAAGGAAGCGTTCAGCGCATCCACAATGGCCTCGTGGGGCTTTTCCAGCTTTTTCAGCTCGGTGTAATGGCTGGAAATCACAATGGCGTAGTCGATGTTGGCACCCATCTGGATGGCGTTCACGATCAGATAGCCCAGGAAGTACAGCGGGCTGCCCGTGATGGCAGGCACCGCAAAGTTGATCCAGATGCTTCCCTGGATCACCATGATCAGCAGCACCGGCAGGCCTGCCGACATAAAGGTGAACAGCAGCACCAGGATCACAAAGAACGCACTCAGCACGCTGATCAGCGTGTTATCCTGCACAAAGCTGGAGGCAAGGTCCACAGCCGAGGTGCTGTTGCCCACAATGTAAAAGTCCCCCGGGTAATAGTTGCCCACGATCTCGTGCATCTTATCCAGCATGGCCTTGGTTTCATCGCTCTCCTCGGGCAGATCGAGATACACCACCATGCGGGCATAGTCATCGCTTTGCAGCTGCAGCTGGGCTTTGTCCAGCTGGTCAAACAGATCGTCCAGATCCTTCTGGGTGTCATCGTCCAGCGTAATGTCGCCCTCGTCCATTTCCCGCTCGATGAACTGGAACATATCATACAAGGGCACCTTGTAGTTATCCAGCCCGTTCAGGATCTGGCCATACTGGCTCTGGTCGGTGGCGTAGGCTGTATACAGCAGCTTTGCCACCTCGTAGTCAATGTCCATCAGCTCGGAAAGCTGGCGCGGCGTAACGGCATCCGCCAAAGCGTAGCCGTCCTTTGCTTCCACATTGGCAAGGCCCTGGGTGCTGCTCACGCAGTCGTAGCCGTCCAGCTCCTTCAATATGGCGCGTTCATAGTCGTAATGCCCCCGCGGCACGATCACCGCCACCAGATTTTTGTTGCCGAAGGTATCCTGAATCTTGTGATGGGCGATCTGGCTTTCGCTCTGCTTGGGGGTGGTCAGATCCGTGTAGGTGTACACATAGGGGCACTTGTTGGCAAACACCGCTGCCACCACCGCCACCACCACAAACAGCGGCGGAACGATAAAGCGGGTTTTTACATCAAACTTTCCGATCGCCGTGATCTTGGGGATCAGGTTTTTGTGCTTGGTGGCATCGATCCAGCGGCTGAACAGCACCAGAAGCCCGGGCATCAGCGTAAACACCGAGAGCAGGCTGAACAGAATTGCCTTGATCAGCACGGTGGCCATATCAATGCCGATGCCGAAGTGCATAAAGCCCAAAGCCGCCAGGCCGCTGATGGTGGTCAGCGAGCTGGAGGAAATTTCCGGAATGGCCTTGGCCAGCGCCGCAATGCAGGCCTCCCGGGTGGGCTTGGTTTCGTGCTCATCGCTGAAGCGGTGGCACAAGATAATGGCATAGTCGATGGCCAGCGCCAGCTGCAGCACCACGGTCACCGAGTTGGAGATAAAGCTGATCTTGCCGCACAGAAAGTTGGTGCCCTTGTTCAGAATGGCGGCAGCGCCGAAGGTCATCACCAGAACAGGGACCTCGGCATAGGTGCGGCTGGTGAGTGTGAGCACCGCCACAATGATGATGGCGGCCACCACAATGATCATGCCCATTTCCTTTTCCAGATCCGCCGAGGCATCCACGCCCACCTGCGTATCCACATAGGTATCGTATCCGGCCAGTGTGTCGCGCACCTGCTGCATGGCCTGCTTGCTGATATCATCGTCCTCGGTGCCGTCAAAGGTCACCTCAAACAGGGCCGAGGTGCCGGTGTAGTGGTCCTCCTCGTCCTGAAACTTTACGCTGTCCACGCCGTCCACATTTTCGATCTGGTCGGCCAGGTCCAGCGCCATATCATAGGTGATGTTGTCCACCATCACCTGCGCCGTGCCGTAGGTGACAAAGTTGTCGTCCATCACGGTCAGGCCCTGCCGGGTCTCGGTGTCATCGGGCAGATAGGTGGTGATATCATTTTCCACCTTCACCCAGCCCTGGGCCACTATGCAAAACACAATGGCGAAAATGTACAACAGGAAAAACAGGTTTCGCTTATCCACGATCAGCGCGGCCAGCTTTTCCATGCCGCCGCCTTTTTTCTTTTCTTCGTTCTCCACGCTTTTCACTCTCCCCTTTTCATGGTCTTTTTTTCCGTTCTTTATCATAATTTCATGCTTTACTTTGCTTTTTATTGGATTGCCGGCGCTTCTTTCGGCCCGGGCCGCAAAAAGCATTTTTCCCATCCGGAATTGTATAGTTTACCATAAATCTCATTATAAAGCGATGGCCGAATAAAAGGCAATGTGTAGTTTTTGCCCAATTATACCGGATTGTCACCCAGCCCTTCCCGCCCCGGCTGCAAAAAACCGGCGATGCTGGTTTTCACTCGCAGCATCGCCGGTTTTACTTGTTATTCTCCTGTGGGCCGCGGGTGTGCTTCACACGCTCAGCTCGCCGCATTCCAGCAGCGCCTGCACCAGCAGGCTGGTGATCAACTGGGCGCGGGTGAGCGGTGCGCTCCCCTGCCCGGCCCTGTGTGCAAGGCGGTCGATCTTTTCCAGCTCGGTCTGAGTGAAGTACAGGCTGATCTGCGGGCTGGCCGTGGGGCCGTTCAGGCGGTCACGGTCTAAAAAGCAGCACCATGCGGCATCGCTCACCCGGTAGGCTTCCTCGTCGATCTGTGCCAGGCACCCGCGCACCAAAAGGGAAAACTCGGTGGCACGGCGGCGGCCGTGGCGCTCGGCGCGGCGGCGCAGGGCCAGCTCCAACGGGTCGCGGCGAATGCGCAGCACCACACGGTGGCGCGGCTGGTCCGTGTGCTGAGGCATGGCTTATCCCTCCTCCAGATCCTTGAGCAGCTGGGCGGTGAGATTCTGGATCGTGAGCAGCTGCTCCCGCAGGGAGGTTTCGGCCCAGGCGCGGTTTTGCTCATAGATGCGCATGGCGGCCAGATCCTTTTTGCTTTTGCCCAGCTTACGCAGGGTTTTTTCTGCTTTATCCAGTGCGGCCACATAGCTTTGGCCCCGCGCGGAGTCCACCAGGGCGGGCTTGGCAGGCTTTTGATCCGGTTTAGGGCGGCACTGCAGCACCACGGCGGTTTCGGCTTTTTCCGCAGCGTCCTTCACCCCCTGCAGGCGCTCGGGGCCCTCGGGCAGTTCGGCCTGCTGCAGAGCATCACGGCGCAGCATACGGAAAAACTGATCGTACTTTTCTCCCAGCGCCTGCTTTTTCTGCTGCAGCTCCCGCAGGGCCTGCAAAAGAATGCCCTGCTCCTGCGGGGTCAGGGCCGAAAGGCGAATGCTGTCGTTTTTGCTCAGATCATTTTCTTCCAGATAAATAAACTGATACAGCTCCGGCACCAGCTGGGCAAACAGCTGGCGGTCACGGTCCACGCTGCGGTCATCGGCATGGCCGGAATCCTCCTTCAGCCGCTTTCCGGCCTCCAGCTCGCTCATGCCGTACAGAAACATCAGATTTTCCATGTAGCGGCGGCGCACCCGGGTAACGAACTTTTTGTCCTTGATGCCGCCAATGCCGCCCCGGGTGTTCAGGTTGGCGCTGTCCAAAATCAGCATTTCCTCGGCGCGGCGGCGCTCCGGGTCTGCCGAAAAGCCACTTTTCACGGTGCAGGGCAGCGAGGCAAAGCGCGTTTTGTAATCGTCCCCCCGTTGCATCAGGCGCCCCACGGCCCGCAGGCGCCGCTCGCCCGAAAGCAGCACATAGCGCTTGCCCGCCTGCTCGGGGTCACGGCTGGGGCGCTCGGTCACGATCAGGCTGCCCAGAAACCCCTGCTTGTCGATGGCATCGGCCAGACGGTCCAGATCTTCCTCGCCGCACTCGATATTGCGGTAGTCGTTTTCCTCATGGAAGGCGATCAGCTGCACCGGGATCATCTCCTGACGCTCCGGGGTGAGATCGGCTGCCGAGCCGATGGCTACGCCGCTCATCTCCCGGGCACTGGCAAAGCCCGCATCGGGGTTTTTCTTTTTTTCAAATTTTTTCAGTGCCATGTGCCGCCCTCCATTCTCGCCTTTAGTTCCTCATACAGTGCCACATAATCCTTGGCCGGATTGCTGGATGCCGCACACAAAACCGCGGGCTGGCCGATGGTGGCGCTCTCCTTGATGGCGGTGCCCTTTCGGATCTCGGTTTTCAGCAAATATTTTCCGTATTCGCTTTCCGCCACCTGCTGGCGCATATAGTTGGTGTAGGCCGTGCGCTCGGTCATGGTGAGCAGAATGCCCAGCAGCTGGATCTCGGCCTCCTCCTGCTGTTCCAGCCGGCGGCGCAGCTCGTCGGTGTTCTGCAAGCCGTCCAGTGCCTGCTCCTCGGCATTGAAGGGCATCAGCAGATAGTCCGCCGCCAGCAGGGCGCTGGCCGTCATCACCTCCAGATTCGGGGGTGTGTCGATCAGCACATAGTCATAGCCCTCGCTCACCTTGGCAAGGCAGTAAGCCAGAAAACGGTTTTTGCTGTCAGCATAATTCTGTGCCAGCGTATTCAGGGTCTCCGGCAGGGTAACGCTGGCCGCATTGGAGGGGATAATGTCCACGCCCGGGATCTGGGTGGGGTGAATAAAGGCACCCGGCTCCACAAGGCCATAGGCGCGCAGCATCTCGGCCACGCCGCGGTTCTTGTAGGCCTCGGTGCGCTTTTTGTTGCCCGTGAGAAAATAGGTGCAGTTTGCCTGGGTGTCCATATCCACTGCCAGCACCTTTTTTCCTGCGGCTGCCATGGCTGCCGCCAGGTTCACACAGGTGGTTGTTTTTCCCACGCCGCCTTTTTCTACGGCCACGGTAACGGTGATCGCCATAATCCTTCTCCTTGCCTTCTGCCAATTTTCATAGTTGCTGTTTTTATTATAGTGCCCTGTGTGTGCCCTGTCAATGCAACCGGGTCGATTTTTGTCTGCCAATTTTCATAGTTGCTGTTTTACTGTCCCGCGCCGAAGGCGTTTTTTTCATGCTCCGGATTTTTATTCTGTGAGTTTTTGTGTGTTTTTCCGGGAATTGGTTATTTATTGGCGCTATTATGTATTTTATTGTAAATAAAGGGTGAGTTTTTTAGCGATTCCGGGTTTCGGGGCTGTCGGCCTGATATACCCGGAAGATCTGCTCCACGCCGCTGGTGTCGCCCAGATACAGGCCCATGAACTTGCGCAGATCCTCCAGCGCCGTTTTGGTGTTTATCAGAATGCGCAGCTGGTCTTTTGGGGAATCCGGCAGAATGTATCCCTTTTGGCGGTATTCCCGCAGTCGGCGCGGGGCGGACTGGTCGATGTACCAAAGCAGGAAATCCTGCATGGTGAGGGCCGCCCCGGCCCCCTGCAATGCCTCGCAGAAGCTGCCGCCGCAAAGCGCGGCATATTCGTGCAGCTGGGAAAGGCTGGCGGTGAGCTCGGTTTGCACGGCGCCTTTTTCTTCGGCCGGTTTTTCGGCAAAGGCAAAATAGTGCTCCATGACCCGCTGGCCGTCCCTGCTGGTTTTGGCCGTGCGCGGCCCGCGCTTGCCGTAGGGGATGGGCCCGGCTTCGCGGATGCGACGGCGCTGCTGCTCCTCCCGGGCGGCCATTTCCCGGCGAATGTCCTTGAGGTTGGCCGCCAGGGGAGTGGGCCGGGCCACCGTGATGCTGGCGGGAATGGTGTCCAGGCCGGTGTGCTGTGTGCCGGTGAATTCCAGCGGCAGCTCCGGGTCCGGCACAGGGTTCATGCAATAGCCCGTGCCATCGGCCCGGTCCATAATCAGCTGGCCGCGCTGCTCGGATTCCAGCTTTTCCACCGCATTTTTGTCCTGATACAAAAAGGTGATGGCCGTAACGCTGCGCCCGTGCTTGACCGGCCGAAAGGAGACCTTGATGTTGCTGTAGCGGTTGATATCGTCAATGGCGGGGATCAGCACATTGCGGCGAAAATCCGGATAGCGGGGATACAGGGGCTTGCGCACCACCGGAGTTTTTTGGTCCAGGCTCATGTTGTATTCGTCCACGCTGATGTGCTCAAACACATCCAAGCGCTCCCGCAGCCCGTCCGGGCCTTCGATGGGAAAGGTCCATTCGTCACGGTTCTGGAAGGAGCGCAGCAGCGGATACAGATAGTAGCTGTAGCGGCATTTGAAGGGGAGCATGTATTTCAGTTCGTCGGAAATGTAATACAGCTTGTTGGCGGTGTCGGCGTTTTCGTTGTACTGGGCCAGATTGATCAGCTCTTTGGCCACATCCTGGGTAAACTGATAGCGCACCGCGCCCACGCCCCGGGTGGAAGCGCCCATTTTGGAAAACCAGTTGTATACCATGAAGTATTTGTTGCCCCGGATATCGGTTTCTTCCATTTGGAATTTCATTTTTTCCAGAGTTTTCACGATGGACTTTTTCAGGTTGTCGTAGGTGGTGGTGCCCCGCAATCCGCACACGTTCAGATAGTCCTTCAGCTCGATGGAATATACGGACTCCACGGTATCGGTGGGTTTTACCTTGCTGATGCAGTACAAAAGAAAGCGCTGCTCCTGCAGGGTGAGGGAATAGCGGGCGTTCTGGATCAGGTGAACGCTTCGGATCACCTGCTGGTTGCGCTCCTGCTGGGTGTAGACAAGCTCTGCATCATTTTTTTTCTTTGCCATTTTTCCTCCCTTGGCTTGTGGGAAAGCAGAATTGTGTGAAAATAGAAAAAAAGAGTTTTGGAGAAAAAATTGCAAAAAGTGCTTTAATTCTCTTTAATCTTTTTTATTTATTTAATAATAATGTATACGGTGAGATATTAAACGATTATCGGTGAGGTTTTAAACGAAGAAAGG
>OIWU01002161.1_pt1 | contig 17301 bp, 8 predicted proteins | sample 1587711 | NCBI WGS metagenome assembly OIWU01 (sample SAMEA3888909, study PRJEB22519) | human gut metagenome | biome: human gut; feature: human-associated habitat; material: faeces | place: Denmark | collected 2010 | reverse complement strand
CCCGGATACCGATGTGCCCGCCGGTGATATCGGTGTCGGCGGCCGCGAGGTCGGCTACCTGTTTGGCCAGTACAAGCGCCTGCAGAATGAGTACACCGGCGTCCTGACCGGCAAGGGCATCCCCTTCGGCGGCTCTCTCGCCCGTACCGAGGCCACCGGCTACGGCCTGTGCTACTTCACCAAGGAGATGCTGGCCGACGCCGGCAAGAGCTTTGAGGGCCAGCGCGTTGTGATCTCCGGCTCCGGCAATGTGGCCACCTACGCCAACCAGAAGGCCACCCAGCTGGGCGGCAAGGTCATCGCCATGTCCGACTCCAACGGCTACATCGTGGACGAGAACGGCATTGACTATAAGGTCATCAAGGAGATCAAAGAGGTCAAGCGCGCCCGCATCAAGACCTATCTGGAGTATGTCCCCACCGCCAAGTATGTCGAGGGCAGCCAGGGCATCTGGACCGTCCCCTGCGATATCGCCCTGCCCTGTGCCACCCAGAACGAGTTGCGTCTGGACGGTGCCAAGGCTCTGGTTGCCAATGGCTGCTACTGCGTAGCCGAGGGTGCCAACATGCCTTCCACCCCCGAGGCCATCGCTTACCTGCAGCAGAACGGCATCCTGTTTGCCCCCGCCAAGGCTTCCAACGCGGGTGGTGTTGCCACCTCCGGCTTGGAGATGAGCCAGAACAGCCTGCGCCTGTCTTGGACCTTCGAGGAGGTCGATGAGCGTCTGCACAACATCATGGTCAACATCTACAAGACTGCCGCCACCACCGCCGAGAAGTACGGCATGAAGGGCAACCTTGTGGCCGGTGCCAACATTGCCGGCTTTGAGAAGATCGCCTCCGCCATGATGAGCCAGGGCATTGTCTGATACAAACGCAGACAGTCCCGGTAATGGACGGTAAACTTTTTTAGAAAAACCTATTGACACACGCGCCGTGCTGTGGTATTATAATCAAGCACCGTGAAACAAGCGCGTGTGTCATATATCGCGGAGTAGAGCAGATGGTAGCTCGTCGGGCTCATAACCCGGAGGTCGCAGGTTCAAGTCCTGTCTCCGCAACCAACAAAAGCTCGTTGAAACGACAAGTTTCAACGAGCTTTTTTCTACTTTATGGCAAAAGTGGTAACAAGCTGGTAACTTTGACCCCAAAATGACCCCAAAACGGCAAAATGACTGCGCCCGGACGGCTGAAATTTTCAACCGTCCGGGCGCTTTTTGTGGATAAATTTTGCGGAGTTGGCAGGTAAAAATACGAGCGGTCAGTGTAGTCAGCTTGCCTTGACGAGTACCAACACGCTGTTGTTTGGCACGACGATCTGTTCCTGTTTGGTGGGAATGGGTGGGTTCTTGTACTGGCGCAGGGCTTTTTGGATTTGCTGCTTGACTTCCAGCAGGGCAGCTTCCAGCGTGGGGGCTTGTGCGGTAACTCTGGGGAAGTCGGGAACATGGATTGTGCAGCCGTCCGGGGATAAGGTGCAGAGTACAGGGTAGGGCCGGTTCTCTACGGAGATACTGTACTGCATCCCGAACATATCGTCCATCTTGTCCATTTCGTGGCGCTTGTGTTCGTCCATACTGTGGACATAGGTGTCCATTGTGAACGCTACCGAGTAGTGACCGAGGATGGCCGACAGTGTTTTGTAGTCCATGCCGCGCTCCAGCGCACGGGTGGCGAAGGTGTGGCGCAGGGCGTGGAAGGTAAAGTGTCCGATGTCGGCATCCTTCAACAGGCGGTCATAGTAATCCTTGAAGGTTTTCTGCTCAAAGTAGTGTCCAAACTCGTTGGTGACGATGAAGCCATCATCGGTGTACTTATCCCCTGCCCGAATCTTGTCCTGCGCCTGCTGCTGTTTCCAACGGGCAAGCTCGTCTGCCATTGTGCGGGTCAGCGGAATCGTGCGGCGGGAGTTTTTCGTTTTGGGTGTGCCAAATACAATTTCGGTCTTGTTCTCGCCGTCGTGGGCTTCGTACTTGGCAAGGCGGTTGATGGTACGGCGTACATGAAGCTGCGCGGTGGAAAAGTCGATGTCCTCCCACTTCAGCGCCAGCAATTCCCCCATCCGTAATCCTGTACACAGGTCTAAGCGGATAAACACGCCATAGCGGTGGCGGTAGCTGGCTTGCACCAGCGCACGCTGCTGATCGTTGGTAAAGACTACAATTTCGGGCTTTTCTCCGCCGGGCAGGGTCACGGCATCGCAGGGATTGTACACTAATAAGCGCTCCTTTACGGCCTGTTGTAAGCACTTGTGTAATGCCATGTGGTAGTTGCGAAGCGTCTTGGGCGACAGCCCTTCTTCGCGGAATTTGTAGTTATAAAATTCCTGCAGGGTATGAGGTTCAAGCTTCTTGAGCAGGATTTTTCCCAGTACACAAAAGTGCTTGTTGAGATAACTGCGGTAGCTGGCGTAGGTGGATTGCTTGACTGTGTCCTTCATATAGGTGTCCAGCCAGTATTCATACCATTCGCCCAGTGTCACCGACATAGGATCGCGCCAGCCCTGTGTGCGGACTTCGTGGGCTTGCTGCTGCAGGATTGCGATTGCCTCTTGCCGCGTGTTGCAGCAGGTGGATGTGCGTCTGGGCTTACCGGTTTTGTAGTCGATTCCGGCAGATAGCCGCACCTCCCACCGCCCGTCTGTACGCTGACGGATGTTGCCCTCGTTATGCCCACGGCGCAGGGATGTTTTAGATGTGTCTTTCACGGTGCATCGTCTCCTTTCGTGACACAAAGACTACCACAGGTACGACCACAAAGCTATTCATCAGACCCGACAATCTTCGGGTTCTCGTTTTGGGCTTTATTGACCTTTTGCCGTTCCAGCCAGCCCAGCAGTTCATCCCGCCGCACCAGCAGTCGGTTTCCAATGTGGAATGCCGGGAAACTCGCGTCATGGAATATGCGGTAGGTGGTCGAGCGCGAAATGCCGAAGTAAGTTTGCACTTCCTTGGGGCTGACAACATTGGGTAAATTTTGAAATTCCGTGTTCATGGGTTCCTCCTATGTAGATAAAATTAAAAGTTCTTCACTATATAGCCGCTGAGAACGGCGAAAATTACGAGGTTTTTTAAACTGTTTAGAAAAAGTTCAAATTTTTAGAAAGATTCCAAATCATATCATACAGACCGGCAGTCGCAACTTTTGCAACTGTCCTCAAAATTTTCGAAAAAATTATCTCTACTATATAGCCACTGGGAAAAGGCAAAAGGTAACGCTCGCTGAAAAAATAATGGAATTTTTTCATTAAATTTCAGTATAACAGTATAACTTGCAGGATTCCTGCAAGTTTAGAGATGTAAAGCGAAGAATTTTTTCTCAAGAACTGGCCTAAACGCCAAAATTACACTTCAAAAACAGCATATCACCCATTGTGCTAAAAACCCTTGCACTTTTACAAAATATCTAAATCCATTTTAACAGGCAATGGGGAAAAAAACTGCCACATTACTCAAAATAAAACAGGCAAGCCGCAGATTAAAACGGCTTGCCTGTTTTAAGTGACGATGGTGACGGTAGTGACGATGTTTATGGGATATGGGTAGGGGTATGCAAGAAAGATCGTCACCATCGTCACCACCGTCACGCTTATAGTGAAATGACGCTTGCAGTTTACTACTGCTCGAAACAAAAACAATGATACTACGAGAAACACAAAATCAGAATGACGCAGATGACGCTAATGACGCTGAATCTGGGATATGGTATAGGGATATCCTCAAAACAGCGTCATTAGCGTCATCTGCGTCACTATCGTCACACAAGAGCAGCGAGGGGGTCTGGGGGACGCCCCAGAAATGCGTTTGTGGATATCCAAACGCTATGCTAGCAAAACACGTCTACCCCCAAAACGGTGACAAACAAACCCGATACCCGCACAAATTCGTATATGCTCTCAAGAGTGAATCACTTCTGATTCATCCAAAAATCTTGACTCGAAAAAGTGAATCGGTTCTGATTCATTCCCTGCGGTAGCCAGCCAAAAATTACAATTGCATCACGAAAATTACAATACGCAGATTCCACGGCACGCTATACTGGATACAGAATTCATTTGCGAAAGGGAGGAAAACTGTATGCGTGCAAAATTGAGCAACTTACAAAGCATCCCGCAGGTGGTTGCGGAGATGACGCTGGATGAAAAATTGGATATGGTGGGGTGCTACCGCGCCTGCCACACACGACCTATCCCGGATATGGATGTGCCCGCCATCTATCTGATGGACGGCGCGACCGGGCTGAATGGCACCCATGTGGTGCTGGACTACTTAACAGACCCCTGCCGTGCCGATGACCCGCGTACAGCGTATGCCACGCCGGAAATGGTGGCACTGAACCGCGTTGATCTCAACGAGGCCGCGGCAAAGTACAAGGGCGATGCACTGATGACCGACCTTGTGGAGCAGGCGGCAAAATACCGTCCGGGCGGTCGGCAGCATATCAGCTTCCCGTCGGGCATCAACATCGGCGCGTCGTTTGACCCAATCACAGCCGAGACCATCGGCCGCGCGGTCGGACAGGAATTGCGTGACGTCGGGGTGGATGTCTGCTTTGGTCCCAATGTGGATATTGCCCGCGACCCGCTGGGCGGCCGTAACTATGAAATGTACGGCGAGGACCCGGAGTTGGTGGCTCAGACCGCGGCAGCCTTTGTACGCGGTATGCAGAGCGCCGGCATTGCGGCCTGTGCCAAGCATTTCCTCGCAAACAATCAGGAAACGAACCGCAACACAACAAGCTCCAACCTGTCAAAACGGGTTATGATGGAACTGTATGCCCGTGGGTTTGAGGCAACCATCGAGGATGGTCACATCCTGTGTATCATGAGCGCCTACAACGCCGTGAACGGAGAGTTCACTTCGTATAGCAAAAAGCTGCTGACAGATTTGCTACGCGGGGAACTGCACTTTGACGGCGCCATTGTCAGCGACTGGGGCGCAGCCGGGCAGAACAAGGAAGGTACGCTGGCGGCGGGTATGGATTTGATTCAGCCCGGTCCAAACGATATGACCGCCTGTAAACAGGCGGTGCAGGAGGGGCGGCTTTCCGAGGAAGTTCTGAACGACCGCGTGACCCATATCCTGCAGCTTATCGTGGAGATCAAACAAAATCAACGCCGCATCCCCGCGCAGTATGACGCCGATGCACTGCTGCAAACCGCCTGCAGGACCATTGAAGACGGCGCGGTGCTATTGAAAAACGAGAATGCCGTCCTACCGCTGGCCGAGACCCAGCGTGTTGTGTTCTGGGGGGCGCGCAGCCGCGACACACTGGAGTGTGGCAGCGGCTCCACGGCGGTGGAGACGGCCCTGCACAGCAATGTGCTGGACGAATACCGCAAACTGCGCGGCGCGGCGGCCTTTGAGGAATGGACCGATGCCGACACGCTGGTGTACACGGCGGCTGCCCCGGCCGGGGAAAATGTGGACCGCGAAAGCATGGCGGTAGAGGAACAAGACCGCACCCGCATGACCGAGGTGCTGAAGCAGGCAAAGCAGAAAGGCATGAAAACCGTCGTGCTGTTGAATATTTCCGGACCGGTAGAGATGGCGGACTGGCTGCCTTACGCGGATGCAGTGCTTTGCATCTTCATTCCCGGCTGCATGGGCGGCGTGGCAGCGGCACGTCTGCTGACGGGGCTGGCCGAGCCGGGAGGCCGCCTGCCGGTGACGTTCCCGATTCGTTACGAGGACACGCCCGCCTACCCAAACTTCCCCGGTGAGGGCAACGATGCCTACTACGGTGAGGGCGTGTTTGTGGGCTACCGCAGCTATGCAAAGCGCAAGTTAGCTGTGCAGTATCCGTTCGGATGCGGCTTGAGCTACACGGATTTTTCTGTGGAATTGTGTGAAAATGACTTCCGCTGGGATATGCGCACACAGGAAACACTGCATGTGCCTGTGCGGGTAAAAAACATCGGCAGCCGCCCCGGCAGCGAGGTCGTACAGCTTTATACCCGCGAGGAAAAGCCCCATATGCTGCGCCCCGACCGCACACTGGTGGGGTATGCCAAGGTGCGCCTTGCCCCCGGTGAGGAAACAATTGTGAATGTATCGGTCAGCAAAAAGGCATTGCGCTGCTATGACGCACTACTGGATAAGTGGGTGCAGCCTATCGGGGCGCACAAGCTGTATCTGGCATTGTCGGCGGAGAACATTTTGGCACAAGCCCCGCTGATGATAGAGGGTAAGAACCCCTATCCCTTGAACGGTGAAAGCACAATTGGGGAAATTCTTGAAAATCCGCGCGCAAAAGAAATCGTAAATCAATTCACGAACGGTATGTTCGATATGATGCCGAAAGAAACACTGGACTTCATGGTGTACCGCAAGCTGAATGATATTCTGTCGGTGGGCATGATTCAAGTCATCCCCGACACAGTTAAACTGAGTGCAATTCTGCAGGGGCTGTATGACCGGCTTGCAGAACTATAAAGGAGGAAACAAGATGAGCTTTCCGAAGAATTTTCTCTGGGGTGCGGCCAGTGCTGCTTACCAGATCGAGGGTGCCTACAATGAGGACGGCAAGGTTCCCGGTATCTGGGATGCTTTGAGCGAGGGGCACGTCAAGCACGGCGAGAACGGTAATATCGCCTGTGATCACTACCACCGCTACAAGGAGGATGTAGCGCTGCTGAAAAAGCTGGGCGTCAAGGCGTATCGCTTTTCCGTCAGCTGGCCGCGCGTGATGTCCGGTCCCGACACGGTCAACCCCAAGGGTCTTGCCTTTTACAGCGACTTGGTGGACGAACTGAAAGCAGCGGGCATTGAGCCGATGGTGACGATTTTCCACTGGAATCTGCCCATGTGGGCGCACGAAAAAGGCGGCTGGTACAATGCGGAAATCAGTGATGATTTCGCCAACTACGCCCGTGTAGTGGCGGATGCCTTGTCCGACCGGGTGCGGTTCTGGTTCACTGTCAATGAGCCGACGACCTTCATCGGCAACGGCTACTTTACGGGGGCGCACGCGCCGTTTGAAAGCCTGATGCAGGAGCAACCCGCCGTGATGATGAACAAGCTGGCGGCGCTGACAAAAAATGTGCTGCTGGCCCACGGCAAGGCGGTTCGCGTGCTGCGCAGCCGCGCCAAGCTGGCCCCGAAAATCGGTATGGCGCTGAACGGCAGTGTCTACCTGCCGGAGAACGAATCGCCGGATGCCATAGAAAAAGCCCGCACCCGGATGTTCCCGGAGCAGGCATTCTTCTCGCATTTCAACTGGTGGGCAGACCCGGCCATTCACGGCTGTGTCCCGGCGGGTCTGCAGCCATTCTTCACGGCGGAGGAACTGAAGGTCATCTGCCAGCCGCTGGACTTCTTCGGCTTTAACTGCTACAATGCCTCCAACTATGAGGAGTACATGGGTCCCAACCCCGCCGTTACGCCGGGTATGCCCCGCACGGCAATGGACTGGCCCATTACGCCGGATGCTCTGTACTGGGCGGCACGTTTCTTGACGGAGCGCTACCATCTGCCCATTATCGTCACGGAAAACGGTATGGCAAACATAGACTTCGTCATGAGCGATGGCGCAGTGCATGACCCCCAGCGCATCGACTTTGTCAAGCGCTATTTGGCAGGTTTACAGCGTGCCGTGGACGAGAACATCCCGGTGACCGGGTATCTCTACTGGTCCATCATGGACAACTTTGAGTGGGCGGAGGGCTACGATAAGCGCTTTGGTCTTGTGTATGTGGACTATCAGACCCAACAGCGCATCCCGAAGGATTCGTTCTACTGGTATGCGGATGTAATCAAAAACAACAGAATATCATGATTCGGTATGGTGTTGCCTGCGATATTGCATCGGGGTAACACCATATTCTTTTTTGAATACGTTCTGAAAATAGCTCTGGCTCGAAAAGCAGAGGTAGCTGCTGATTTCGGCCAACGTCATATCGGTATAATACAAAAGGCTTTTGGCTTCTTCCAGCCGGCATTCCGCAATATAATTGCCCAATGTCTGACCGGTTTCTTTCTTAAAGAGATTCCCGGTGTAGGACACACTGCGCCCGATAGAGGCAGCCACATCGTCAAGGCTCAAGGGGGTGTTCACATGATTGCGGATGTAGGACATACAGGTGTATACCTCGCGGCTGATGCCCGCAGGCAGACGCATTTCTCCGAGGCGGCGGCAGAAATCCAAGGCAGCGTTTAATTGTAAACGATCAATTTCCGGCACCGTCGCGGCGCGCTCACAGTCCAGCACATAGCTGTCTATCAGCTGGTAGGTTAGTTCGACGTCCATTCCGGCAGGGATGGCGGACATCATACCGATTTTAGTGATGCAACCGATGAAAATGTTTTTTGCCTGCCGCAGCGGGGTATCAGCCATTGTGCCGTGGCCCACCCGGGCTGAACTATCCTGCATCAGAAAAGCCATTAACCTCTCCGGGTCGCCCTGCCGAATCAAATCGTAAAACATCAATTCCCACTGGTAGCTGTTGTGGAATTTCTCATTTTCCTTGCGCTCCAGCAGGTTCTCGACGGTATCGCGGCCAACAGTAAAGCTGTCGCGGTCGTTCGTCAAATCAAAGTAGACGGACGGGTCAAGGATTTCACCGTCCATGCAGTAGTAGAGATACGCGGCCTTGTCGAAAAATTCCAGCAGACTCAGATTTGGTGCGGCCTCCAGAATTGTATCGGCTGCGTGGCGCTGCGCAGCCGGGATTTGATTTTCTGCCATAAAGGCATCCACAAGGTTTTCATTGAGCCTTGCATTATAGACCGGACCGATAATTAGCCGCCAGCCGCCCCGCAGGCGGATGGAAGCATAGCCTGCATGGCTGGGGGTGGTGCAGATGTCCAGCGTCCGTGCAGGGTCACGGCCAGCAAACAGTGCAGCTGTGTTGCGCTGCGGCTCCTCCGGGTACTGCAGGTGACAGGTATCTTGTTTGTCGTACAAGGAAAACGCGATCCCCTCGGCCCGGAAAAACAGCATACAGAGATTGGTGATGCGGATATAGCGTGCGGTATCCACGGAGCAGACCTCCCCACAGATTGATAATTTTATTTTACAATATCCAGTCAAATAATGCAATATGCATGGAGCGGCAGATGCTATACTAAATTCAGAAACAAGGGATGAGTTCCCTAAAAAACAGGAGGAAGACAATATGGCATTCGGTAAAAAAGAGCGCCCCACTGTGGATAAGGACGGCGCAGCGCTCGTAATGCGCAAACGCGACTATCTCGCGGACTTCTCCGGCCAGTTGGGTCTGGGCCTTATGGCAAACCTTGTAGGTCAGCTGCAATACTTCTACACCGATAAAGTCGGGCTTGCAGTCGGCTCCGTGGGTATGGTCATGGCCATCGCCAAGGTCGTGGATGCGCTGACAGACATCTGGTTCGGCAATATCATTGACCACTCCAAGGGCGGCAATATGAAGTATTACAAGTGGATGCTTCGTATGGCGGTCCCGGCCGCGGTTATCACGGTAATGATGTTCACGGTTCCCATCGAAGCCGGTCAGATTCCGGCTGTCGCTTACGCACTGGTGACAAACCTGCTGGTTACGGCGGTCATCTACACAATGATTGCCACACCCTTTGCGGCAACCATGATCGTGCGCACCAGGAGCCAGCAGGAGCGCGGTAACATGGGCATTCTGCGTGCGGTCGGCAACTATGCTTCCGGCATGGTCATTTCCATCGCAACGATTCCCATCACGAATATGCTGGGCGGCACACAGGCGGCGTGGATCAAGTACGGCGCGGTCATTGCACTGATCGTTCTGCTGAGCTTGCTCATCTGCTACGCCAACGGCAGCAAGGCTATGCGTAAAGCGGTCGAGGATGACACCGCAGCAGCAGAGCCGGAGGAAGAACCCGTTAATTTTCTTACGGCAGTCAAGTGCCTGTTCGGCAACAAATACTGGGTCATCGTGCTGCTGTTCAACTTGATTACAGCGGTTTCCTCGGCCATCGCCGCGTCGTCCGGCGCATACTACTGCAAGTGGATTTTCGGCAATGATAATCTGGTAGCCATTGTCGGTTCGGCCGGTCTGCTCTCCACGTTTTTAGGCTTTGTACTGTCCAACCCCATCATCAAAAAGCTGGGCGTAAAGGGAACCATCAATCTGGGTCTGCTGGGGTACGCAGCTTCCTGCGCAGTGCGCTGCTTTGTGCCGACCAATCTGGCAGCGTACATCGGCTCCGATCTGGTAGGAAGCTTTTTACAGATCCCTTTGATGTGCCTGTACGGCGTTCTGTTGGCAATGGCGGTCGATTACAATGAGTACAAATATGATAAAAAGCTGGTGGCCGTCTCTTCCGGTGCGATTGGCTTCGGCAACAAGGTCGGCGGCGGTCTGGGTGCGTTGGTTCTGGCACTGTTCCTGATGATTGGCTCCTACGATTCCACCCTAAGCGTGGCCACCACCTCGATGCGCTATGCGATCTACGCATTTTCCAACTATCTGCCCATCGTACTGAATGTGGGCATGTTCTTGATTTTCCGCGGCTTCGATCTGGAAGAAAAGCTTCCCGCCATGCGTGCGGAAGTTGCCAAGCGGCATACACAAAAACCGGAGGAATAAGACCATGAAATTCACGATTCCCGCAAATGCACCTGCAAAGCCGTTCCATAAGCACTGGCAGTTCTGCGTCGGCAGCGGTCATGCAGCCATGGCAATGCGCACCGATTACTGTGAGCAGCTCAAGCAGATCCATGACGAACTGGGTATTGAACGGGTGCGTTTCCACGGTATTTTCAGCGATGATATGCATACTTATGACACCATGTCCACGGTCATGCCGATGCCCGGCTCCGAGCAGGTGCCGTTCTATGAGAATAGCTTCCGCCTGCCGGGACTGGTCTATGACAATGTGCTGAAAGCCGGCATGAAGCCCTTTGTGGAGTTGAGCTTCATGCCCAGCCCGATGGCCAAGCGCCCGACACGCGGCACCTTTTACTGGAAACCATGCATTGCCCCGCCGAAGGATGAGGCACAGTGGCAGGCGTATATTCAGAAATTTGTCCGTTTTCTGCTGAACCGCTACGGCAAAGAGGAAGTGGAAACATGGTTCTTTGAGGTCTGGAACGAGCCGGACTTGAAAACTCCGTTCTTTGACGGCACACAAGAGGACTATTTCCGTCTGTATGAAATCACCGCCAAGGCTGTCAAAGCAGTGGATGACAAACTGAAGGTCGGCGGTCCCGCCACCAGCAACAGCAAGTGGGTCGCGGCGTTCGTGGACTACTGCAAGGTCCATGATGCGCCGGTGGACTTCATCACGACCCATCAGTATGCAGGAGATCCCATCAGCGAGGTGTGTGACCAGAAAGACGCGGATCACATGAAGGATACTGCGGAGATTCAAGCGGAATACAAGGTCGATTTTGCCCAGCTGTTTGCCGGTTTAAAGCCGGAGGATGGCTTGCTGCCAATGTTCCGTCGCACGATGCCCGACAACACCGAGACGGATGACCTGAATCGCGATCTGCTGCGCGATGCCGCCGAGCAGGTACAGAAGCAGGCTGACGGTTTGCCGGTATACTATACCGAATGGAACGGCTGCGCAACCTTTGGCGCGCCCGGTAACGATACCCGCAAGGTAGCCGCCTACGATGTGCGCGCGGCTCTCAGTGCTGAGGATTTCATCGACGGATCCAGCATCTGGTGCTTCAGCGATATTTTTGAGGAAATTCATCCCTTCCCGGAGGAATTTCACGGCGGGTATGGTCTTGTGACCCAGCACGGTATCGCAAAACCGCTTTTCCACGCACTGCGCCTGCTGGGGCAGGCCGGGGATAAACGGCTGGAGCTGCCCGGCGCACTGGACGGCGAGGTGAGTGTGGCAGCGTTCCGCGATGCTGCCGACACACAGCTTACCGTGTTGGCTACCAAACAGAACCTGCACCACTTTGCAGGGCAAAGCACCCCGGCCACCCCGGTGGAGATCGAGGTCGAACTGGACGCAAAGCCGCAGAGCGTGCAGCTTTGCCGCATCGATGAGGAACACGGCAACCCGCTGAAGTGCTGGCAGGCAATGGGTGAGCCGGAGGACATGACCCCGGCGCAAGTACAGCAGGTCATTGATGAAAGTGCAGTGGACTACGCCCCGGCTCCGTATGAATATGCGGACGGCAAACTCACCGTAAAGACAGAGCTTGTCACCAACGACTTGGCTTTTATCCGCATTGTAAAATAAAGTTGCGGGGTGCATCCGATCGATGCACCCCGTTTTGCGTAAGAGGGAGTTATTATGATATTGGATTTTAACGCCGATTGGCGCTTTTACAAGGCAGATGGAAGCTGTCGCACCGTGCATCTGCCCCATGATGCCATGCTGGAGGAACCCCGGCAGGAAAACTGCCAAAACGGCAAGGACTGCGGCTATTTTCCGGGCGGGAAATACGCCTATGAAAAGACGTTCTCTCTGCCGGGGGAGCACCTGAATGAGGCACTGACATTTTTGTTTGAGGGCGTGTATCAGAATGCGGTCGTTTATCTGAACGGCGAAAAAATTGCCGAACACCGTTACGGCTATACGGAATTTACTGCCGATGCCACCGGAAAAGTGCGTGCCGGGGAAAACACCCTGCGCGTCACGGTGGATAACAGTCTGGAACCCAACTGCCGCTGGTACACGGGCAGCGGCATCTACCGCCCTGTGCATCTGTTGGTAAAGCCGAAAGACGGCGTGCGCCCGGTAAAGATCCGCACGGTGTCGATCACTCCCGCCGTGGTCGAGGTGCAGACCGAAACCGAACACGCGGCGGTGGAAATTTGGGATGGTGCGCAGTGCGTGGCAAAGGGTGCGCCGGGGGCCATCGAGATCCCGCAGGCTAAGCTGTGGGATGCCGAACACCCGAACCTGTACACCTGCGTGGTCAAGACCGAAAACGACGAGGAATCCGTCACGTTCGGCATCCGCACACTGACATGGAGCGCAAAAACCGGTCTGTGCGTCAACGGCAAGGCGGTCAAGCTGCGCGGTGGGTGCATCCATCACGACAATGGCATTTTGGGCGCCTGCGGCTTTGCCGATGCCGAGGAACGCCGCATCCGCATTATGAAAAAGGCGGGTTACAACGCCGTGCGCTGCGCCCATAACCCGGCAAGCCGCGCCCTGCTGGATGCCTGTGACCGCCTTGGTATGTATGTGATGGATGAGGCCTTCGACGGCTGGTACACACCCAAGACCTACCATGACTATTCCCGCATTTTTGCCGAAAACTGGCAGGATGATTTGACCACTATGATTGCCAAGGATTACAGCCATCCCAGCGTGATTCTGTATTCCATCGGCAACGAGGTGTCGGAAACGGCCTTCCCGCAGGGTGTGGAGACCGCCGACAAGCTGACCCGATTCGTACACGCGCTGGATGATACCCGCCCCGTGACAGCGGGCATCAATGTGCTGCTGAACGTCTACGCACAGAAAGGCATTGGCGTGTATAAAGAAAGCGGCCCCTACAAGCCGGAGCCGCTGCCGCCCAAGCAGCCGGAGAAGAAAAAGAAAGAGTCGGGTTCTGCGTTCTTTAATATGGTCACGCAGAATCTCGGTCCGCTGATGTTTTACATGAGCAAGGGCAAAAAAGGCGACATCGCCTGCCGCGATGTAGCGGAAAAGCTGGATGTTCTCGGCTTGAATTACGCGGCTTCCCGCTATGAGGACGACTGCAAAAACTATCCGAATCGCCTGATGGTGGGCAGCGAGACGATTATTGGCGAGCTGCCGTACAACTGGGCGCAGGTGCAAAAGCATACAGCGCTGATTGGCGATTTTGCATGGGCGGCCATTGATTATCTGGGCGAAGCGGGCATCGGTCAGATGATCCCGCAGGATACGCCGGGTCTGCCGATTGCGGCGGGCAGCGGTGCGATTGATGTAACGGGAAACATTACAGCGGAAAGTTATTTCCAGCAGGCGGTGTGGAGCCTGCGCAAAGCACCTTACTTGGGTGTGCGCCCGGTCAACTGGAACGGCAGAAAAATGACGGGCAGCGCGTGGCGTATGACGAACGCCGTGGAAAGCTGGACGTGGCCCGGATGTGAGGGGCAGAAAGCCACGGTGGAAGTGTACAGCGATGCAGAATTTGTGGCGCTGTACTGCAATGATAAGCCGGTTGGCAAAAAGCGCACAAAGAAATTCCGCGCGATTTTCAAGCTGCCCTACCGACCCGGCACACTGAAAGCCGTGGCACTGGATAAAAGCGGAATCGCCCTTGGAGAAACCACACTGCAAACAGCGGGACAGAAAACACGGCTGCACCTCGCCCCGGAGAAAACGACCTTGCGCGCAGACGGTCAATCACTCTGTTTTATCCCCATCACGCTGACCGATGCGGCAGGCATCTGGAAACCGTGCGCCAACGCAAAGGTTCATCTGGAAATCGAAGGTCCGGCTGCCTTACAGGCCCTCGGCAGTGCTGCAACACAGACGGATGAAACCTACCTCGGCAGCAGCCACACCACATGGCTCGGACGCGCTTTGGCTGTCATTCGTGCCGGAACCGAGCCGGGCAAGGTGCGCGTCACGGTCACGGCAGAAGGGTACGAGCCGCAATGTGTGGATTTGACGGTGGAGTAAGAAAGACGGACTTTAATGCTAAAATTGTACGATTTAACAACAGAATACAAACGCGAACCGCTGGGCTTGGACGAGGCGCAGCCCCGCTTTGGCTGGAAGCTGGTCAGCGACCAACAGGACACCGTGCAGGCGTCCTACCGACTGCACATCGTGCAGGGCGGGGATGTTGTGTGGGATTCCGGGCGCGTGGAGAGCGCGCAGAGCATTTTGATCGAGTACCTTGGCCCCAACCTGACCCCGCGCACCGAGTACAGCTGGACGGTTACGGTATGGGACAACCACGGCGAAACCGCCGAGGGCACAAGTCGGTTTGAAACAGGCTTGCTAAACGGCAGCGCGTTTGAGGGCAAGGCGCAGTGGATCACCCACGCGCCGGACAAAGCCAGCCCCGTCAGCCCGGTGCTGTATAAGGACTTTGTCGTGCAAGGCAATGTCAAAAAAGCGCGTCTCTACGCAACCGCCTTGGGTATGTATGAGGCGGAGATCAACGGCGAGCCTGTGGATGACACTTATTTTCACCCCGGCTGGACGAACTATCGCAAGCGCCTGCAGTACCAGACCTACGCTGTAACGCTGCACAGCGGCAAAAACCGCGTGGCGCTGACGCTGGCGAACGGCTGGTACAAGGGTAAGCTCGGCTTTATGCCGCAGCCCAACCACTACGGCGACACCACCGCCGCACTGGCGGCGCTCTGCATCACCTATGAGGACGGGCATGAGGAATGGCTCGGTACCGATGAAAGCTGGTTCTGCACGACCGGGGCCATTCAGTCCGCCGAAATCTATGACGGTGAAACGCAGGACTTTACGGCAGACCCCGCCGCACCGCAGCCCGCCAGACTGTTTGACTACGGCTTTGACACCCTCATCGGGCAGGAGAACGAGCCGGTCCGCTGCCTGCAAAGGGTGCCTGTTGTCAAGGAATTTACTGCTCCCAACGGTGACCACCTCTTTGACTTTGGGCAGAACCTGACCGGCTGGGTAGAGGTAGAAATCTATGGCGAGCAGGGTCAGAAACTGACGCTGCGCCACGCGGAATCGCTGGACGAGAGCGGGAACTTTTACACCGAAAACCTCAGCTGGGCGAAGGCGACCGACACCTATATTTTGGGCGGCGGCAGGCAGACGCTGCACCCTCATTTTACATGGCACGGTTTCCGCTATATTTGCGTGGAGGGGCTGCAATACGGGCAGAACGTGCAGTTTACGGCGTGCCATCTCTCGACGGATTTGGCACAGGCCGGTCATTTTACCTGCTCTGACAAGCGGGTGAACCGTTTGCAGCAGAACATCCAGTGGAGCCAGCGGGATAACTTTTTGGATATCCCCACCGACTGTCCACAGCGCAGCGAGCGTCTGGGCTGGACAGGCGATGTGACGGCGTTCTGCCCCACGGCGGCGTTCAATGAGAACATTATGCCGTTTATGACCAAGTGGCTTCGTGACTTGGCCAGTGAACTGGGTCCCGATGTCAGTATGCCGCAGGTCGTGCCGAACATTCTGGGCAACCAGCAGGACGGCGCGGCGTTCTGGGGCGATGTGGTGACTGTGCTGCCGTGGACACTCTACCGCGCCTACGGCGACAAGCGCATTTTGCAGCACAGCTACGACAGCATGAAGCACTGGGTCGAGTTTATCGAGAGCCAGTGCGGCGAAAACGGGCTGTGGCAGACGGGCTTCCAGTACGGCGACTGGCTGGGGCTGGACGCCGAGGCGAACGCCTTGGGTGATGAGCGCAAGGGCGCGACGGATGACTACTTTACCGCCAATGTCTGCTTTGCGTGGAGCTTGCAGATCCTTGCGGATACCGCCGCCGTTTTGCAGTACACCGAGGACGCGCGCCGCTGGAGCCGCCGCCGTGAGGAGCTTGTGCGGGCATTCCGCGCCGAGTATGTGACCCCCACCGGGCGTCTTGTCAGCGAAACGCAAACCGCCCTGATCCTGGCGCTGCACTTTGACATGGTGCCGGACGAGTTCCGCCCGCGCCTTTTGGACGCGCTGGAAAAGAACATCGGTGCGCATAAAACGCATCTGCTGACCGGGTTTATCGGCACGCCGTTTGCCTGCCTGACCCTGTCCGAAAACGGCAGGCACGACCTTGCCGGCAGGCTGCTTTTGCAGGAGGACGACCCCAGTTGGCTGTATGAGGTCAAGATGGGTGCCACCACCATCTGGGAGCGCTGGAATTCCATCCGCCCGGACGGCAGCTTTAACCCCGCCAACACCACCGCCGAGCTGACTCTGCCCGAACAGACCGAAACGCTGACCTTGGGCAGCGGCAGCTACCACTACGAGTACGCCACCGAAACCAGCTTGAAAATAGACCGCTATTCGTTGGAAACCCCGCTGCGCGTCATCATGGAGCATCCGGTGGCGCAGGCGATTTTCCGGCAGTACGCGCCGGAATTTCTGGAAAATCCGATGTTGGAGTATGTGAAAGACGAGCCTATTACAGCCCTGCTTGCCTACGGAGAATCCCTGCGCCCGCTGTTTGAGCAGGTGCTGACCGCCATGAACCAAGCTGATAAGCGGTGAGTCTGTATAAATTATACTACGCCCAACATGAAAACTGCAATCGTAAGTTGTACTCTCTGGTGTTAAGTTGTACGAATCGCAGCAAAACCACAGTGGGAAAAATCCTACTTTTTGTGTTTTACGGATAGGATACGATAGTATCTTAGTATTTTATTTATTTAGTATTTATTTGTGTTGGATTTACCTGTACAGGGAAATCCAGTCTAGGTAAAAGCCTTTGCGATAAAATA